>JAEEGH010004843.1_pt1 | contig 34262 bp, 34 predicted proteins | sample 9134181 | NCBI WGS metagenome assembly JAEEGH01 (sample SAMN16246544, study PRJNA631951) | gut metagenome | biome: gut microbiome; feature: rumen; material: DP-attached | host: Bos | place: Iran: Karaj | collected 2018-10
CGGCCGTATCGTTGAGGGTAACCGTACACGTACACAGGTATTTGAGGGTACAGTTATCAAGAGACAGGGTGGCAGCAACCGTGAGACATTCACAGTTCGTAAGTCATCAAATGGTGTTGGCGTTGAGAAAACTTGGCCACTTCACAGCCCTAATGTTGAGAAGATCGAAGTAGTTAGAAAAGGTAAAGTTCGTAGAGCTAAGCTTTACTACCTCAGAGAGCTCACAGGTAAGAAGGCAAAGGTTAAGGAAAGAATCTAGTCTCGAAAGGGGAACAGTCACGTTTGTGGCTGTTCCTTTATTTTTATGGAAATTAAATCCAAAGTGCGGTATATTTATACTAAAGATTAAAAGGGAAAATTGTATGTTTTTATCATTAAATAGATTATTAGCTAAAAAATTTTCTAGGAGAAAAGACGGTCTAAATTTTAGACGACGCCGCAAAAAAATTAATTTCGATAAACTAAGATTTGTTCTTATCTATGCATTGGAGCTTGTTGCTGTCATAGGACTTGCTTACGGAGTGGTTTTAGCTTTTGGCAAACAGGTGGAATGTTCTAACGCATCTATGGAACCAACCTACCAAACTTCCGACAAATTATTAGTAAATACAATAGCTTACAAATTTGATTCACCTGAGAGAGGTGAAGTAATTGCATTTAAACCAAAATCAAATGTTAATGCTAGCTATAGTGTTAAAAGAGTTATAGGCGTCCCAGGTGATACGATTTATATTAGTAATGGCCGTATCTATATTAATGACGAGCTATATAAAGAGAATCTAGAAGTAGAAAGAATTGAAAATCCAGGTATTGCTGCTACACCAATTACATTACTTGATGATCAATATTTTGTACTTGGAGATAATCGCAATTCCTCAGAAGATTCTAGATACGAAAGTATTGGATTTGTATCCAGCGAAGATATATTAGGAAAAGTATGGATTAAATATCCGTTTTAGAGGTGTTATATGGAATTTCAATGGTATCCAGGGCATATGACCAAAGCAAAGCGTCAGATGCAGGAAGATATTAAACTTATTGATTTGGTTATAGAAGTGATTGATGCTAGATGTCCTGTTTCTAGCCGAAATCCTGATATAAATGGTCTTGCATCAGGTAAACTTAGACTAGTTCTTCTTAACAAGTCTGATTTAGCCGATAAAAATATTAATAAGCAGTGGGTTGAATATTTTAAAGGTCAAGGCTTTTACGTTGTAGAGCTTGATTCACGAGACCGCAAAAATATGAAGGGTGTACAGGCTACCCTTGACGAGGTATGTGCTGCAAAATTTGAGAGAGACAGAAAAAGAGGAATTAAAAATAGACCAGTTAGAGCCATGGTTGTAGGTATACCAAATGTAGGTAAATCTACTTTTATTAATTCATTTGCAGGTCGTTCTGTTGCCAAAACAGGAAATAAGCCAGGCGTCACAAAAGGAAAGCAATGGATCAAGCTTAACAAATCTGTTGAACTTTTAGATACACCAGGTATTTTGTGGCCAAAATTCGAGGATAATACCGTTGGCTTACATTTGGCATTCATTGGTTCTATTAATGATGCAATCATTGAAACTAGAGAGCTTTCTTTAGAATTGGCAGATTTTCTAAAGAATGAATATAAAGGCGTTTTAAATAAACGTTATGAGGTTGATGAGAGCCTTGTAAATCATGAGATTATTACTCAGATAGCGGAGAAACGTAATTTTGTTAAAAAAGGTTCAGAACTTGATTTTGATAAAGCGGCTGCAGTTTTAATTGATGAGTTTAGAAATGGCAGCCTAGGAAATATATCACTTGAAAGGCCACAATAACATGAAGGTTATCGACTTTAACGAAGAAGAAATACAAATCAAAAGAGATATTGAAAAAGCTCGAGCAAATGCAAAGGAAATAGAAGATTTAAGTGATTTTGAATCTAAAAAATCAAAAGATTTAGATGATGTAGAAGAAATCACAAAAAAATCTATAGCAAAGGAAGTAATTAGCGTTATTATTAATGTTTTAATTTGCTTCGCTGTAGTATTTTTGATTACCCACTTTGTAGGACAACGTACTGTTGTTAGCGGAAAATCAATGGAAGACACCTTGTCCAATGGAGATAATCTTATCGTAGACAAAATAAGCTATAGAATTCATGACCCAGAAAGATTTGATGTTATAGTGTTCCCTTACAAAGAAGAGGAAGACACATATTACATTAAACGAATCATTGGTTTGCCAGGTGAAACAGTTTATATTGATGGTTCAGGAAATATTTATATTAATGGCGAACTATTAGAGGAAAATTATGGTACAGAAACCATATTAAATGCTGGAAATGCAAGCACTGAAATAATCCTTAAGAATGACGAATACTTTGTTCTAGGTGATAATAGAAATAACAGTACTGATTCTAGAATGATAGGTTGTATAAAGGGTGATGATATTGTTGGAAAAGCTTGGTTAAGGGTTTATCCATTTAATTCATTTGGTTTAGTGGACAATATAGAATAAGTTATGAGCGAAAAAAAGATTTCTGATATCCAAAAAGAATACAAAGAGGCCACAATTGATGTATTGCCAGATTTTATTCAGGAGTACATCAGTGATGGACGCCCAGGAGTTTCTAAGCTAATTGGTCAGGCTCAAAAGCGTATGGAAAAACTCAGGATTGAGAAGGAGCGTATTGAGAAGCTAAAGGAATTCGAATACAAGTACTGGGAAAAATATGATTACGTTGGTGGAATTGATGAGGTTGGAAGAGGTCCTCTTGCAGGACCTGTTGTTACAGCCTGTGTAGTTTTACCAAAAGATTGCGATATATTATATATAAACGATTCTAAAAAGCTATCTGCTACAAAGCGTGAGGAGCTTTACGAAGAAATAATGGAAAAGGCACTTTCAGTATCAATAGGTGTGGTTTCCGAAGCTAGAATCGATGAGATCAATATTCTTCAAGCTACATATGAGGCTATGAGACAGGCTATTAATGATTCAAAAGTACAGCCTCAGGTTATGCTTAATGATGCAGTTACAATTCCTGGTATAGATATACCCCAGGTGCCTATTATAAAGGGGGATGCTAAATCTATTTCTATTGGTGCAGCCAGCATTATTGCTAAGGTTACAAGGGATAGAATGATGGTAGAATACGATAGCATTTATCCGGAATATCATTTTGCATCAAATAAAGGATATGGATCAGCAGAACACATTGAAGCGCTTAAAGAATATGGACCATGTCCAATCCATAGAAGAACTTTTATCGGAAACTTTGTTTAATGTGTAGTGGTGAGTCATGAATATTAATACTGGGTTCAATCCATACAACTCCAATTTTGTTAATAATGCTGACTTGACTAAAATGAGCCAAAGTCAGTCTCTTACAGCCGCGCCTAAGGACAGCTTAAAGGAGGGAGAGGTATTCGAGGGCTCAGTTAATTCTATTGATAATGGAAAGGTTGTCATAGGGCTGGCTAATGGCCAAACAATGACAGCCCGTCTAGATGCAGGGGTTAATTTAACTCCTGGTCAATCAGTTTTCTTTCAGGTTAAGAGCAATGATGGTAGCTTGATTCAGCTCAAACCTGTCTCTTTAGGTTCACTAGAGGCGAATCCAACTTTGTTAAAAGCATTAGATTTGGCCAATATTGCCGCCAATGACCGTACAATCAATATGGTCAATTCCATGATGCAAAATTCTATGTCTGTAAATCCAGAGAGCTTGACGGCTATGAATAGAGCTATGATAAATAACCCTGGAGTAGATGTGCAGACATTAGTAACTATGGCAAAGTATGGAATGGAAATAACACCAGAGAATGTTTCCATGTTTGAAAACTATGCCAATGACAAAGCGGTATTAATTGATAATTTTAAAGTTATATCAGATATGCTACCAGAATTAATGACTTCTTCTGATGTTACAGTTGAAGAAGCATTAAATATTAATAATCAGATTAGAGAGATTTTCTTGCCAAATGAACCACAAGCAGCCGGTGAAATTACAGGTCAAGATGAGACATTAGTTCAGCAAAATAACACTGGACAACCAGAAAATGAGGCTAACCCCAATGAAAATACTACTAAAGTGTTTAATGATGCTAATATTACAAATGGTACTGTTCTAGAGAAAGGTGTTGCATTTAATCAGTTGGTAAATGCCGATGGTATTCTAGAAAGTATTACTAATCCTCAAGGGGCTGTAAATAATGGGCCTGGGGCTTTAAAACAAGCTGAGACTATTGTTCCTAATGAACAAAATGCTGGGCAGAGCATTCAGGTTCAGAATCAACTGGCTTCAAATGAGGTAGGAGTTCAACTTCTAAATAGTTTTGCAGGGGAAGAGCAAATCAACTCCTTTAATACATTGTTAAACAACCTTCCTGATTTTCCAAAGGATAATATGCAAATATTTAGTGAGGACGGTACGCTTAAGGCCGAGGCGCCTATAAAAGAAGTATTTAGAGAAATTAGCGACTTTTTAAATGAGCATCCAGATATTCCAAAAGCTACATTGAATGATATAATTCGTTCACCTTTATACAAAGGTCTTTTAAAGAATCTTATTTCAGATAGCTTTACCATGGAGCCTAAGGATGTAACAAAGCCTGGAGAAATTGGCAAGCTTTATGAGCGTGTTTTAAAACAAACAGATGCATTAGAAAAGCTTGTGGCAGCCTTTGGTAATAAGGCCGCTGAAACCATAAAAGCTCAGACCAATGAAATTAAGCAAAACGTTAATTTTATGAATTCTGCCAACGAGATGTACAACTTTGTGCAGATTCCGCTTAAAATGTACAATCAGAATACTGACAGTATGTTATATGTTCGTCAGAATAAAAAGAGTAGCTACGAGGCAGGAGAAGAAATAACTGCATTTTTGCATTTTGACATGGAGCATCTAGGACCTACAGATGTATTTGTCTCATTAAAGGAAGCAAATGTAGGCTGTAAATGGAATTTAGCCGATGAAATGGCTATGAATTTAATTGAACAAAATCTGGATATATTAACCCAAAGACTTGAAAGTAAAGGCTTTACTGTAAAGTCGGAAGTGACCTGTAAAGAGCCAAAGGCAAGATTTATCGAGGATTTCCTAGGAGCTTCTCCAATAGAGAATAATAATCCTTCTACAGAAGGAATTATGCACAGGTATAGCTTTGATATGAGGGCATAATTATGGCAGAGGAAAAACAGTTTGATAAAAATAAAACAGCGGTAGCCCTTTCTTATGAGGCAGGGGATGCTGCGCCTAAAATTCTTGCCTCGGGCAAAGGCTATGTGGCACAACAAATTATCGAAGAAGCTAAGAAGGCTGATGTACCATTTTATCAGGATAATGAATTGGCAGAAACCTTAAGCAAGCTGAATATAGGTGATGCAATTCCGCCAGAGCTGTATGAGGTAGTTGCAGAGATTTTAGTGTTTGTTAATGATATGGAAAAGCTTAAAGCTAAATTAGGATAGAGGTAATTATTGAATAATAGAAAGCAAGGAAATGATTTCGAAAAGCTAGCAGCTGATTTTCTTGAGAAAAACGGCATGCAGATTATACAAATGAATTTTTATTGTAAAATGGGCGAAGTAGATATTATTGCAAAAGATGGTAGCTATTTAGTCTTTGTAGAAGTAAAATATAGAAAGTCTGCTTCAAAAGGAAATGCTGCGGCCGCGGTTACATTTCCCAAAATGCGTAAAATTTCTCGAGTGGCAGATTATTATATGTATAGCCATAAATATGGTGGCAATACAAGTGTTAGGTTTGATGTTATAGCAATAGAGGAAGGACATCTTACGCATTATAAAAATGCGTTTGAGTATATACCCGTATGTTAAATTCTAGTCATAAAATTAAAGAAGTAATGGAAGGCAGCCCGGCTGAAAGGGCAGGGTTAAAACCTGGAGATATTATTACAAAAATTAATAATGTAGAGCTTGTGGATATATTTGACTATCATTATTATTCCGACGATGCAGATATTACAGTGGAGTTACTGCATGAAGATGGCTCAAATTCTTCAAAATTTATAGAAAAAGAAGAAGGAGAAGATTTAGGTGTTATTTTTTGTAATGGTTTAATGGATGATTACAAATCCTGCTCCAATAAATGTGCCTTTTGCTTTATTGATCAAATGCCACCGGGCATGAGAGAAACCCTTTATTTCAAGGATGATGATACACGTCTTTCATTTTTACAAGGCAATTATGTAACATTGACAAATATGAAGATGGCTGATTTGGATCGTATCATTGCATATAAGCTTGGACCAATTAATATTTCTGTTCATGCTACAAATCCTGAGCTTAGAATGAAGCTTTTACATAATAGATTTGCTGGTGATATTTTAGACAAAATCCGAAAGCTTTACGAGGCGGAGATCCCAATGAATGCTCAGGTTGTTTCTTGTCCAGGACTAAATGATGGTCCAGAGTTAGATAGAACAATCGGTGATTTGTTAGAATTTGCTCCAGTGATGAGTTCAATGTCTGTAGTACCTGTTGGAGTTACCAAATTTAGAGATGGCCTATTTCCGCTTCGAACATATACAGCTGAAGAGGCAGGCAGGGTAATTGACCAGATAGAGCATTGGCAAGATATTGCCATGGAAAAAATAGGCAATCACTTTGTTCAAGCCAGTGATGAATGGTATATTTTGGCAGGAAGACCTCTGCCAGAAGCTTCTAGATATGATGGTTTTATACAATTGGAAAATGGCGTTGGAATGCTTCGCCTTCTAAAAGAAGAAGTACTAGATGCCATGGAGGATATTAAAAAGCCTCTATTTATGAAAAAGCGCAAGGTTACAATTGCAACCGGCAAACTGGCAGCTCCATTTATGGCAGAATTAGGCCAGCTTATTACAGAAAAATTTAACAGGGTAACATTAGAAGTTATTCCTATTACTAACAACTTTTTTGGTGAACAAATTACTGTATCAGGCTTGATTACTGGTCAGGATTTGATTGATCAATTAAAAGATAAGAACTTAGGTGATAGCTTATTGCTTAGCTGTACCATGTTAAGAGCTCAGGAAGAGGTTTTCCTTGATGATATAACCCTTCAGGAGCTTGAGGAAACTTTACAAGTTCGCACCCGTATTGTACAATCAGACGGTCGCGACCTCGTATATGCAATTATAGGTCGCTAGTAAAAAGTGTATTACAAATTCTAATTAACAATGTATTTGCTCTCTGTAGTAGACGTGTCAGTCGACGAAAGAGAGACTAGTCATTGTTAATGTAAGAATTTGTTCATAGAGTAAAGAGGAGAGACAATTATATGGCAAGACCAGTAGTGGCTATAGTTGGACGCCCTAACGTTGGAAAGTCCACATTATTTAATGCTCTTGCAGGAGAGCGAATTTCTATTGTAAAAGACACTCCAGGTGTTACAAGAGATAGAATATATGCTGACGTTAGTTGGCTAAATTACGATTTTACAATGATTGATACAGGCGGTATTGAGCCTGATACAAAGGATATTATTTTATCTCAGATGCGCGAGCAGGCTCAAATTGCTATCGATACAGCAGATGTAATCATTTTCCTTGTAGACGTTAAGCAAGGCTTGCAGGATAGTGATTCAAAGGTTGCTGATATGCTTCGTAGAAGCCATAAGCCGGTTGTTCTTGTTGTAAACAAGGTTGACAGCTTTGAGCGTGATATGGCTGATGTATACGAATTCTATAATTTAGGCATTGGTGATCCAATCCCTGTTTCTGCATCATCTAGATTAGGTTTTGGTGATATGCTTGATAAGGTTACTGAATATTTCCCAGAGCCATCAGAAAACGTGGAAGAAGACGACACACCAAGGATTGCAGTTATTGGTAAACCAAACGTTGGTAAGTCATCATTGATTAATAAGCTTTGCGGCGAGGAGCGAGTTATTGTTTCTGATATTGCAGGAACTACACGTGATGCTGTAGATACTAGAGTTCGTTATAATCACAAGGACTATATTTTCATTGATACAGCAGGCCTTCGTAGAAAGAGCAAAATAAAAGAAGATTTAGAGCGTTATTCAATTGTTAGAGCAGTTGCTTCTGTTGAAAAGGCTGATGTTGTCATTATCATGATTGATGCAACAGAAGGTGTAACTGAGCAGGATGCTAAAATCGCAGGTATTGCTCATGAACGTGGAAAGGGTATAATTATTTGTGTAAACAAATGGGATGCCATTGAAAAGAATGACAAGACTATGAAAGAGCATGAGACAAAGATACGTCAGATTCTTTCGTTTATGCCTTATGCATCAATTCTTTTCATTTCAGTTAAAAGCGGACAGCGTCTCGGTAAAATTTACGAGACAATTGATGCAGTAATTGAAAACAATTCAATGCGTATTGCAACAGGTGTACTTAACGAAATCGTTACTGAAGCTGTTGCTCTTCAGCAGCCACCTACAGATAAGGGTAAGAGGCTCAAAATCTTTTACACTACACAGGTTGCTGTTAAGCCACCAACATTCGTTATATTCGTAAACGAAAAGTACCTGATGCACTTTTCTTATATAAGATATCTTGAGAATCGAATCAGAGATGCTTTCGGTTTTGAAGGAACATCTTTGAAATTTATAATTAGAGAGAGAAAGGAAAACGAATAATGAGCATTGTGGGGAGAATACTGGCTATATTAATCGGTTATTGTTTTGGAATGGTTTTAATGGGCTACCTAATTGGAAAGTCAAAGAACATCGATTTAACAAAGGTTGGTAGCGGTAATGTTGGTTCTACAAATACCATGAGAAATCTTGGAGTTACAGCTGGATTAATTACATTGGCTTGGGACTGCTTAAAGTGCGTTGTTGCTTGCTTCTTTGTATGGCTAATATTTGGTATTTTTGTAGATAACGTTAATATTTATATGGTATATGCTGGATTGGGAGTTGTATTAGGTCATGATTTCCCTTGCTACATGCACTTCAAAGGTGGAAAGGGTGTAGCATCTACTCTTGGATTCATTATTGCCTTGTTCCCAATGGGACTTCCTATTCCTGCAGGAATTTTCATTGCACTTGTAGCATTAACTAGATATGTATCACTTGGCTCAATTATTGGTGAGTTATCTTTTGCAATAGAGATAATTGTGGCAGCAGCCCTTGGACTTTTATCAGAAAAATACCCAGGTGGTCAGCTCAAAGAAGTTGTGATTATTTGCTGCTTAGTTTCAGCTTTATCAATTGCACTTCATCATGCAAATATTAAGCGTCTTCTTTCTGGAACAGAAAACAAGTTTTCATTTCACCCAGAAACTAGAGCGTAAATACTAGTAAACTAAGCTGGTAGGCATCAAGCTCTTAGATTTCTCGAGCGAATTGTATTAAATGAGCGGAGAAATTCTAAGGCTTGTAGCCGTGACCAGCGTAAATTTTATAAAGACTAGAGGTATTTAATGGCGAGAATTAGTGTTTTAGGAGCAGGCAGCTGGGGCATTGCCCTGGCTGTTATGCTTAATAAGAATGGTCATGATGTAAAAGTATGGTCACATCGACAGTCTCAAGTAGACCAGATGAATGATACCCATACTAGTGACAAAATAAAGGGAGTTAAGCTTCCAGAGTCAATGCTCTTTACAGCGGACATTGAGGATGCGGCTAAATCAGCAGATGTTGTTATGCTGGCTGTTCCATCAAAGGCCACTAGAGAAACAGCAGAGAAAATCAAACCTTTTGTTAATGAAAATCAGATTTTTATTACTGTTACAAAAGGTATTGAAGAAGAAACATTATTTACTCAGACTGAAATTCTAGAAGATGTATTAGGATATGATAAGCGCATATGCGTTTTATCTGGTCCTAGTCATGCAGAAGAGGTTGTTGTTTTCAAGCCTACACTTGTTGTAGCTGGATCTACAGACAGACAGACTTCACTTTTCGTGCAGAATCTTTTCATGAATAAATATTTCAGAGTTTATTCTTCCCCAGATGTAAAAGGAATTGAAGTAGGAGCAGCTCTTAAAAATGTTATTGCACTTGCTGCAGGTATGTCTGATGGGCTTGGATTTGGTGACAATGCCAAGGCTGCTTTAATTACTAGAGGAATCAAAGAAATCTCTGCTTTGGCGGTTGCTATGGGCGGTCAGTCTGAGACACTTGCTGGTCTTACTGGCGTAGGCGACTTGATTGTTACTTGCTCATCTATGCATTCAAGAAATAGAATGGCTGGATTTTATATTGGGCAAGGCATGAGTAAGGATGAGGCAATGGAAAAGGTTGCTATGGTTGTAGAAGGTGTATATTCTGCAAAAGCAGCTAAAAAGCTTGCTGAAAAATATGGTATTGAGATGCCTATAGTAGATGTTGTAAATGCAGTTTTATTTGATGGCATGGCAGCAAAAGATGCAGTTTATGAGCTTATGACACGTTCTAAAAAGGATGAGACATCTGATTTAGAATGGTAAAATATGACTGAATTGTGAAACTTTATTTTGTGTCACTTATGTCTATTGACTACTAGATGATGTGGTGGTAGTATAATTCTATCAACACAATATCTAGTAGTTTTTTATTTCAAGCAACTAGATATTGACTGAATATTATATACAATATAGGTTTTTGATTTTCATCAGATATATAAAACCCGGAGGTTGAGATGGATAGATTTGTAATTAAAAAGGATGGGGCTCTAGAGCGTTTTGATGTTCAAAAGGTTGTAGAGGCCGTTGGTAAATCAGCTACACGTGTGCTTGTTAAATTTACTCCTGAGCAGGAGAAATTTATATGTCAGTTTGTTGAGGAAAGAGTGGAGGAACTTGGCCTTGAGAAAATTGAGATTGCACAAATGCATAATATTGTTGAGGGTGCTTTGGAGCGCGTTAATCCAATGGTGGCAAAGAGCTACAGAGATTATCGAAACTACAAGCAGGATTTCGTACAGATGTTGGATGATGTTTATAAGAAGTCTCAGAACATTATGTACATCGGTGACAAGGAGAATTCAAATACAGATTCAGCGCTGGTATCTACAAAGCGTTCGTTAATTTTTAACGAGCTTAATCGCGAATTATACAAGAAATTCTTCCTTACAACAGAAGAAGTACAGGCTATCAGAGATGGATATATTTATATTCATGATATGAATGCTCGTCGTGATACTATGAATTGCTGCCTCTTTGATGTTAAATCTGTTCTTGAAGGTGGTTTTGAAATGGGAAATATTTTCTATAACGAGCCAAAGAGCCTTGATGTAGCTTTTGATGTTATTGGTGATATTGTCCTTTCAGCTGCCAGCCAGCAGTATGGCGGATTTACAATCCCTCAGGCAGATCAGATTTTAGAGAAATATGCCCAGAAATCATACGATAAATATTTCGCTAAATACGTTGATTTAGGCATAGATAAAGATAAAGCTCATGAAGTATCAATGAACGAAGTTGAGCGTGAAATGGAGCAGGGCTTCCAGGGTTGGGAGTACAAATTCAATACAGTAGCTTCATCTCGAGGAGATTATCCATTTATCACAGTTACAATCGGACTTGGAACATCTGTATTTGCAAAGATGGCATCAAAAGCATGCTTAAAGGTTCGTTCAATTGGACAGGGAAAACCTGGCTTTAAAAAACCTGTTTTATTCCCAAAGATTGTATTCTTGTATGATGAGAAGCTTCACGGACAGGGTGGAGAGCTAGAGGATGTTTTTGAGGCAGGAATTGATTGCTCTAGAAAAACTATGTATCCTGATTGGTTGTCACTTACTGGAGAGGGTTACATTGCAAGCATGTACAAAAAATACGGCAAGGTAATTTCTCCAATGGGATGTAGAGCATTCCTTTCACCATGGTATGAAAGGGGCGGCATGAATCCAGCAGATGATAAGGATGAGCCAGTATTTATTGGTAGATTCAATATTGGTGCTGTTTCACTTCATCTTCCAATGATTCTTGCAAAATCACGTCAGGAATCTAGAGACTTTTATGAGGTCCTTGATTACTATTTGGAGATGATTAGAAAGCTTCACATTCGTACATATGCATATCTTGGAGAAATGCGTGCATCTACAAATCCACTTGCATATTGTGAAGGCGGCTTCTATGGGGGACACCTTGGCTTCCACGACAAAATTAAGCCATTATTAAAGGCTGCAACAGCTTCATTTGGTATTACAGCATTTAATGAGCTTCAGGAGCTTTACAATGGTAAATCACTTGTAGAGGATGGCGAGTTTGCCCTTGAAGTTTTAAGACACATTAACGAAAAGGTTAATCAGTTCAAGGAGGAAGATGGCAACCTTTATGCTATTTACGGTACTCCAGCTGAGAACCTTTGCGGCTTACAGGTAAAACAATTTAGAAATAAGTATGGCATTGTTGAGAATGTATCTGATCGTGAGTACGTTTCTAATTCATTCCATTGCCATGTTACAGAGGATATTACACCAATCGAAAAGCAGGATAAGGAAGGACGTTTCTGGGAGCTTTCTAATGGTGGTAAAATCCAGTATGTACGTTATCCAATTAATTACAACCGCGATGCTGTAAAGACACTTGTCCGTCGCGCTATGGACAAGGGATTTTACGAGGGCGTTAACCTTTCTTTATCATATTGTGATGATTGTGGTCACGAGGAGCTGGAGATGGATGTTTGCCCAGTTTGCGGCAGCAAGAACCTTACAAAAATTGACCGCATGAATGGTTATTTATCTTATTCTCGTGTAAAAGGCGATACCAGACTTAACGAGGCTAAAATGGCGGAAATCGCAGATAGGAAGAGTATGTAAATGAATTATCATAATATAACAAAGGATGATATGCTTAATGGCGATGGCTTACGAGTTGTGTTATGGGTGGCAGGTTGTGACCATCATTGCAAGGAATGTCAGAATCCAATAACTTGGGATCCTGATGGTGGCTTGAAATTTGATCAGGCTGCAAAGGATGAATTATTTGAAATATTAGCTAGAGATTATATTTCAGGAATAACTTTTAGTGGAGGTGACCCATTGTTTCCTGGAAATCGTGGTGAAGTGACGGAGCTTGCCCGGGAAATTAGGGAGAGGTTTCCCGGCAAGACCGTCTGGCTCTACACAGGATTCACCTATGAAGAGGTTAAATCTCTAGAAATTATGGAATATGTTGACGTTTTAGTTGACGGAGAATTTGAAATTGATAAGATAGATTTGCAGGCAAAATGGAGAGGCAGCATCAACCAGCGGGTAATAGATGTTCCTCAAACAAGAAAGCTTAATCAAATCGTTTTGCATGTAGATTAATCAAGGAGAGAATAGTTAGATGAATATAAATATTACAAAACTTACTGACTCAGCGAAGCTTCCAGAGAGAGGTTCAGCTTTTGCGGCAGGTTATGATTTATTTGCTGATTTATCAGAGGAAGTAAGAATTGCACCACATGAGACTGTTATGATTGGAACAGGTCTCGCGATGGAAATTCCTGAGGGATATTTTGGAGGGGTGTTTGCTCGTTCGGGTTTATCTGCTAAGGAAGGTCTTAGACCAGCAAATTGTGTCGGAGTTGTTGATTCTGATTACAGGGGAGAAGTTAAGGTTGCACTTCACAATGATTGTGAAATCGAAAGAATTATTACACCAGCTGAAAAGATTGCACAGCTTGTTGTAGTTCCATTTCTTTCAGTTGAGTTTTCTGAAGTATCTGAGCTCTCAGATACAGCCCGTGGAGAGGGCGGATTTGGTTCCACAGGAAAACATTAGAATTGAATTTTTGGCGCCTGGTTTTCCCAGACGCCATTTCGCATGTTTTAATACTATTTTTGAAAGAGAGTAATTTTATGGCAAAAAAGGTAAACTATGATGCCAGCTCCATTTCTGTTTTAGAGGGGCTTGAGGCAGTTAGAAAACGTCCTGGAATGTACATAGGTTCAACCTCAAGAAAGGGACTAAATCATCTTATTTATGAGATAGTAGATAACTCAGTTGATGAACATTTAGCAGGCGAATGTGACACTATTCACGTAACTTTAGAGAAAGATGGCAGCTGTACTGTAGAGGATAACGGAAGAGGTATTCCTGTAGGAATGCATGCTAAGGGGGTTTCTGCTGCACGTTTGGTATTTTCTACACTTCATGCAGGTGGTAAATTTGATGATAGTGTTTATAAAACCTCCGGAGGTCTACATGGTGTAGGTTCTTCCGTAGTTAACGCACTTTCTGAATATATGGTAGTAGATATTTCCAGAGAAGGATATGTGCACCACGATAGATATGAGCGCGGTGTGCCTACAGAGAAATTGGTAGATGGACTTTTACCAAAGATTTCCAAAACAACAAAGCATGGTACTAAAATCAATTTCCTTCCTGACCCTGAAATCTTTGAGAAAACATATTTTAAAGAAGATGAGGTAAAGTCGAGACTTCATGAGACAGCTTACCTTAACCCAGGTCTTACTATTAACTATGCTGACTTACGAGGAGAGCAGCCTGAGTATCTTACTTTCCACGAGCCAGAAGGAATTAAGGGCTTTGTAAAAGAAATAAACAAAACTGCAGAGACTCTTCATGATGTAGTTTATTTCAAAGGTGAGGCCGACGGCATTGAATTAGAGATTGCCTTCCAGTATTGCAATGAATTCAAAGAAAATATACTTGGATTCTGTAACAATATTTACAATTCTGAGGGCGGCACACATATTACTGGATTCAAAACAGTTTTGACTACTGTAATTAATAATTACGCTAGAGAATTAGGTATTTTAAAGGAAAAGGATGCAAACTTTACAGGCGCTGATGTTAGAAACGGTATTACAGCAATTGTTTCAATAAAGCATCCAGATCCTAGATTCGAAGGACAGACAAAAACAAAGCTTGATAACCCTGATGCTTCAAAAGCAACTCAAAAGGTTTGCCAAGATGAGTTCGTTTTATTCTTCGACAGAAACTTAGATACATTAAAGGCTATTATTGCTTGCGCTGAAAAGAGTGCCAAGATTAGAAAATCAGAAGAAAAGGCAAAAACAAATCTGCTTACAAAGCAAAAGTTTTCTTTTGATCAAAATGGTAAATTGGCAAACTGTGAATCTAGAGATTCAGAGAAATGTGAAATATTTATCGTAGAGGGAGATTCTGCCGGCGGTTCGGCCAAAAAGGCGAGAAATCGTATGTATCAGGCTATTATGCCTATCAGAGGTAAAATCCTCAATGTTGAAAAGGCATCAATGGACAAGGTCCTTGCAAATGCCGAAATCAAAACCTTAATAAATGCATTTGGCTGTGGCTTTTCAGAAGGCTATGGAAATGATTTTGACATTTCTAAGCTTAGATATGACAAAATTGTTATTATGGCCGATGCCGACGTGGATGGTGCTCATATCAGCACACTTTTGTTAACTTTCTTTTATAGATTTATGCCAGAACTTATTAGAGAAGGTCACGTATATATTGCTATGCCACCTCTCTACAAGGCAATTCCTTCAAAGGGAGAGGAAGAATACTTATATGATGATGTAGCTCTCGAAAAGTATCGTAAAAAGATGAATGGCAAAACATTTACTCTTCAAAGATACAAAGGTTTAGGAGAGATGGATGCAGAGCAGCTTTGGGAAACAACACTTGATCCAGAGCGCAGAAAGCTTAAACTAGTTGAAATTGAAGACGCTCTTATGGCATCTGAGGTTACTGAGCTTTTAATGGGTTCTGATGTTGCACCTCGTAAGGAATTTATCTATAAGCATGCAAGGGAGGCTGAAATTGATATTTAATCAATTTAGTCTTCTAAAACACGCCTTTTAAATGCCAATTACAAATGGCGTGTTTTCCCATATAGTTTCTAGAAAGGGCAATTTATTTTATGGCACAAGAAATAATTAGAACAGAATATTCGGAAATAATGCAAAAATCCTTCATAGACTATTCTATGTCAGTAATTCTTGCACGTGCAGTGCCTGATGTTAGAGATGGTCTAAAGCCTGTACAGCGTCGTACATTGTACGATATGTATGAGTTGAAGGTTGATTATAATAAACCATATAAGAAATCTGCTCGTATAGTTGGTGATACCATGGGTAAATATCATCCACATGGTGACAGCTCTATTTACGAAGCACTTGTTGTAATGAGTCAGGATTTCAAAAAATCACTTCCTCTTGTAGATGGTCATGGTAACTTTGGTTCTATCGAAGGAGATGGCGCTGCTGCAATGCGTTACACCGAGGCGCGTTTAGCAAAGGTTGCTCAGGAGGTTTATCTTGGAGACCTTGACAAAAATGTAGTAGATTTCGTACCAAACTATGATGAGACAGAAAAGGAGCCAGAGGTTCTTCCTGTAAGAGTTCCTAACATTCTTATTAATGGCTCAGATGGTATCGCCGTAGGTATGGTTACATCTATTCCACAGCACAATCTTGGCGAGGTCGTTGATGGCGTTATTGCCTACATGAAAAACCCTGATATCAATACAAAGGAAATGCTTGAGATAATTCCAGGACCAGATTTTCCAACAGGTGGAATTGTTACTAATAAGGACGATTTACTTGAGATATATTCTACTGGTATTGGAAAAATCAAGATTCGTGGTAAGGCAGAGATTGAAAAGATTAAGGGTGGCAAGGAACAAATTGTAATTAGCGAGATTCCTTATCCAATGATTGGTGCTAATATTGGTAAATTCCTTAATGATATTTATAGCCTTGTTGAGACTAAAAAGACTAACGATATTACCGATATTTCAAATCAGTCTAAGGGCGAGCAGATGAAAATCGTTGTTGAGCTGAGAAAAGGTGCTGATGCTCAAAATGTTCTTAATCTGTTATATAAGAAAACAAGACTCGAGGATACTTTCGGCGTTAACATGCTAGCTGTTGCTGATGGAAAGCCAGAAACACTTGGAATAGTTCCGATTATCAGACATCATGTTAATTTCCAATATGAGCTTTGTACTCGTAAGTACACACACCTTCTTGACAAAGAAAACGACAAAAAGGAAATCCAAGAAGGTTTAATAAAGGCCTGTGATGTTATCGATTTGATTATTGAAATCCTTCGAGGTTCAAAGGATGTTAAACAGGCAAAGGCTTGTTTGGTTGATGGTATTACAGCTGGTATCAAATTCAAATCAGAGCAATCTAAGAGAGATGCAGAACAGCTTAGATTTACAGATCGTCAGGCTCAGGCAATCCTTGATATGAGACTTCATAGATTGATTGGCTTGGAAATCGAGGCACTTCGTGCAGATTATGATGAGACTTTGAAAAAGATTGCCCAGTATACCAAAATACTTGGTTCTCGTGGTGAAATGGCAAAGGTTATCATTAAGGATCTTCAGGCAATTAAAAAGGAATATGCTAGAGAGCGTCGCACATTAATTGATAATGTAGAAGAAGCTGTTGTTGAGGAAAAACCAATTGAGGTTATTGATGTAGCTGTTCTTATTGACAGATTTGCATATGCAAGAGTAGTTGATATGCCTACATTCGAGAGAAATAAAGAGGCTGCAGAGCAAGAATCTAAAAAGATTATTTTCTGTAAAAATATTGATAAAATATGTCTTTTCACTGAAAAGGGAGACATGCATACAATTAAGGTACTGAGCCTTCCATTTGGTAAATTCAGAGACAAAGGACAACCAATTGATACTGCTGAAAAGGGATCAAAAATCGATCTTACAAAGGAAAACCTTCTTCTAGCAGATTCTATGTCAAACATCATTACTAAAAAGCTTTTATTTGGTACAAAGCAGGCAATGATAAAAGTTGTAGATGGTAGCGAGTTTGATGTATCTAGAAAGCTTATTGCAGCAACAAAGCTTGCAGACAAGGATGAGGTTATCTGCGTTAAACTCCTAAATGAAACTGATACTGTTGTTATGCAGTCTTCAAAAGACATGTTCTTAAGAATTGAAGCAGCTTCTATTCCAGAGAAAAAGAAGACAGCAGTTGGTGTTCGTGGAATGAAGCTTTCATCTGGGGATGAGCTTATAGATATTCATGTTCTTGCAGATGGAGAGGCAAAGGACGTTAAAGTAAAAGGTAAAGCAGTTGCTTTAAATCGACTTCACGTTAGTTCTCGTGACACTAAAGGAGTTAAGAAATAAAATTGAAACCCATTAAATTCAATCATGTATTTCAAATTCTATATCCGATAATCGTTTATCTGGTAGTGTATCAAATGGGGTATGGTGTTATATTTTCGCTAATAGGTGGGAAATATGGATCCCTTGTGTGCTTATTAATTGCAGCAATTATATGCTTGATTCCTATTATCATTATTTATCGTGCTGTGCCACACTTGATACCAAATCCAGAGATTACAAAGAAAGACATTATCAAATATGTTTGCTGGATTGTCGGAATTGTAATTCTTGGACTTTTAGTGAACATTGTTTTGACACATAGTGGCCTGGTAAATACGTCTAATGGGTTTAAAAGAGCTTCAAATACTCTAACAGATGGTACTTTTATAATAAAGATTATGTGCAATGTTGTGGCTGTTCCACTTTTAGAGGAAATACTTGTAAGGGGGATTATTGCTGGGCAATTAGCAATATGGCAAAATCCCCTTTTTGCTGTGGCTATTTCTTCGATTTTTTTTGGAATTTTACACAATAATATAGTACAATTCATTTATGCATTAATTATTGGTATTGCACTTGGATTTATGTATATTAATACTAAAAGACTATCTCTTTGTATTATTGCCCATGCTCTTATCAATTTTTTTGTTATTATTATTACTAATCTTTAATTGGGAGGAATATAATGGAAGAGAAGATTACACTTACTATTGGAAAGCAAAAAAACATTGCGCTTATTGCTCATGATGGCAAAAAGCCTACTTTAATTCAGTGGTGCGAGGATAATAAAGAAATTCTTAAAAACCATTTTCTTTGTGGAACTGGTACTACAGCTAGGATGATTTCTGATAAAACAGGTCTTCCTGTTAGAGGATACAATTCAGGTCCACTTGGCGGAGACCAGCAAATTGGCGCAAAGGTTGTTGAAGGCAGAATTGATTTGATAATTTTCTTTTCTGATCCACTTACAGCTCAGCCACATGATCCAGATGTAAAAGCACTTACAAGAATAGCGCAGGTATACGATATTCCAATTGCTGTTAATAAGGCATCTGCAGATTTCATGATTAAGTCTGAGTTTATGAATGAGTCATATGATCATGATGTAATAAATTTCCAAAAAAATATAGCTGATAGAGCAAATACTCTTTAAACTAGGAGGATTTATATGTCTAAAAAAAGTGAAGAGATTAAAAATTCAAAAGCTGGCATAGTAGCACATATTATTGGTTCAATTGCCTATATTGCTATTGGCGTTTGTCTTTTGACTTTGGATGTAAGTTTAATTTCAAGGCTTGCATATTCTTGTTCAGTATTAGCTGGTGGCATTTTATTTATATGCTTCGGTGCATATTATATGCTCAAATATTTCTTTAATCATGAATACACAAGAGTATCTAACTATGGTTTTACCATGGGTGTAATACTTGTAATTATTGGTTCAGCATTTATTTTTAAGGCTAACTACATTTCAGGATTTATAGACGTTATTGTTTGCATTATAGGCGGCTTATTTGGAGCTATTATGCTTCAACAGACATTTGCTTTATTTCACATGCAAAGAGGAACTTGGATAATCACTCTTTTGTTTGGAGCTGCAACAATAGCTGCTAGTGTATACATGCTTTTGAATAATGCAAAATTCTTCAACGGTGTATTTTTAAATACTGTTTATATGATTGCTGTTGGAGGTGTTTCATTATTTTCTTTACTTCTTATGGTTATTGGATTAAGAGACCATAACAAGGATTTGAAGGAAAAACCAAATAAAAAGAAAGCCTCTGTAAACGAAAAAGAAGATACACTTGATGATTCTATTTTTGAGGATGAGCCTGTGGTACAAGTTATCGATCTTCCAGATGATGAAGTTCCACCAGTAGGTTCAGATGCCTTTTTTGAGGAATAATTATTTATGGCAAATATTGAAGATTATTTAACTTGGAGAGCGGATGTTCCATTTTCAGTGGACCCATTTAATGAAGTGGATGCACTAATTTTGTGCGAGCTTGTTTATTCTCCATTTGATGGTATCGTTCCGGGACCAGGACACAAAGTTAAATTATCAATAGAAGAAGTCTGCCAGTCATTTTTTGAAAAATATAACGAGGAGGAACTCTTGAGTACAACTGCGTCTACGAGAGTTGCTCCTTTTTTGATGCGAAAAATGATAAATACAAATCGATTTGGTGGTACAAAGCTCGCTGGCTTTGTAAATGACATTGATATTGAAAGTCAGAGTCAATTTTCTTGCTGTTGCTTTTATTTAAAGGATGGAACAGTTTTTGTGGCTTTTAGGGGCACTGATGATACTTTAGTTGGATGGAAAGAAGACTTTAACTTATGTTTTTCTAGTGGCACAGGTGGCCAATTAAAAGCAGTAGAGTATTTGAACAATTATCTGGCTCGAACAATGCGTCCTATTAGAGTAGGAGGCCATTCAAAAGGTGGTAATTTTGCTGTATACAGCTGTGCTTTTTCGAAGCCACATATCAAGGATAATCTTATAGAGATATATAATTTTGACGGTCCAGGCTTTATAGAGGAAATTCTTGAGGATCCTAAATATAAATCAATTATTAAAAGAACACACAAATTTATTCCAAAGGAATCCATAATTGGTATGCTAATGCATTCCAAAGCCAAAACTAAAATTGTTAGTTCCGAAGAAAAGGGAATATATCAACATAATATAATGAATTGGAAGGTTGAGCGAAATCATTTGATTTACGAAGATAGTCTTGCTACCAATTCTGTTACAATTGATAAAACAATAAAAAAGTGGGCTGGACAGTTTGACTATGAAACCAGAGAGCTATTTGGAGAAGTATTTTTTGCTTCGTTGCTTACTTCATCAGGTGCATCTAATTTATCCGAGCTTTCCAGCAAGAAAATAAAATCTATTGCATCGTTAACAAAAGAAGTTCAATCCCTTGATGAACAGAATCAGGTCTTGATTATGGATGTAATTAAAAGGCTTGCATTAGCAGGGGGTGAAAGCTTTAAAAACTCTATCATTTCAAAGTTCACTAAAAATGAAATAGTGAGAAAAGAAGAGAAAAAGAGAGATAAAAAGAGTAATGAATAGGATTGTGTTGAAATACGATAAAGGGCTTTGTTTGCAAGTATTTCGATACAATCCTATTATACTTTTTGTAGTTAGCACTCAGATGTTAAGAGTGCTAACAAATGAATTTGATTATTATATTTAGGAGGTATATAAAATGAAATTAGTTCCATTAACAGATCGCGTTGTATTAAAGCAGTGCGAGGCAGAAGAGACAACTAAGTCTGGAATTATTTTAGCATCAGCTGCACAGGAGAAGCCACAGGAGGCTCTTGTTATTGCTGTTGGACCTGGTGGGGTTGTTGACGGTAAGGAAATTACAATGCAGGTTAAAGAAGGCCAGAAGGTTATATATTCAAAGTATGCTGGTACAGATGTTAAGCTTGAGGGCGAGGAGTACATCATTGTTCGCCAGAATGACATTCTTGCAGTAGTAGAATAATAGGGAAAGAGGTAGATTAAAATGGCAAAAGAGATTAAATATGGCGCTGAAGCTAGACAGGCTCTTGAAGCAGGCGTAGATAAATTAGCAAATACAGTTAGAGTAACAATTGGACCTAAGGGACGTAATGTTGTTCTTGCAAAGTCTTATGGCGCTCCACTTATCACAAATGATGGTGTTACAATCGCAAAGGATATCGAGCTTGATGATGCATTCGAGAACATGGGTGCACAGCTCGTTAAGGAAGTAGCTACAAAGACTAACGATGTTGCTGGTGATGGTACAACAACAGCTACAGTTTTAGCTCAGGCTATGGTAAAAGAAGGTATGAAGAACCTTGCTGCAGGAGCTAATCCAATCGTTCTTAGAAAGGGTATGAAGAAGGCTGTTGATTGCGCTACAGAGGCTATTCTTTCTATGTCAAAGGCAGTTGATGGTAAGGACCAGATTGCAAGAGTTGCTGCTATTTCTGCTGGTGATGATGAAGTAGGTCAGATGGTAGCTGATGCTATGGAAAAGGTTTCTAACGATGGTGTTATCACAATCGAGGAATCTAAGACAATGCAGACAGAGCTTGACCTTGTAGAAGGTATGCAGTTCGATAGAGGATATATCTCAGCATATATGTGCACAGATATGGACAAGATGGAAGCAAACCTTGATGATCCATATATCCTTATCACAGACAAAAAGATTTCTAACATTCAGGATCTACTTCCAGTTCTTGAGCAGATTGTTCAATCTGGTGCTAGACTTCTTATCATCGCTGAGGATATTGAGGGCGAGGCTCTTACAACACTTATCCTTAACAAGCTTCGTGGTACATTCAATGTAGTTGCTGTTAAGGCACCAGGCTATGGTGATAGAAGAAAAGAGATGCTTCAGGATATCGCTATTCTTACAGGCGGACAGGTTATTTCTGAGGAAGTTGGTCTTGAGCTTAAGGATACAACTCTTGAGCAACTTGGTCGTGCTAAGTCTGTTAAGGTTAACAAAGAGAACACAACAATCGTTGATGGTATGGGTGACAAGGATGCTATTGAAGCTAGAGTTGCTCAGATTAGAGGTCAGATTGAGGAAACAACATCTGAATTTGATAAAGAGAAGCTTCAGGAAAGACTTGCTAAGCTCGCTGGTGGTGTTGCAGTTATCCGCGTAGGTGCTGCTACAGAAACAGAGATGAAGGAAGCTAAGCTTCGTATGGAAGATGCTCTTAACGCTACACGTGCAGCTGTTGAAGAAGGTATCATCTCAGGTGGTGGTTCTGCTTACATTCATGTTCAGAAGAAGGTTGCAGAGCTTGCTGAGACACTTACAGGTGATGAGAAGACAGGTGCTAACGTAATCGTTAAGGCTCTTGAGGCACCACTTTTCTACATTGCTGCAAATGCAGGTCTTGAAGGATCTGTAATCATTAACAAGGTTCGTGAGTCTGAGGATGCAATCGGATTTGACGCTTACAATGAGGAGTATGTAAATATGGTTAAGGCTGGTATCCTCGATCCAGTTAAGGTTACAAGAACAGCTCTTCAGAATGCCGCTTCAGTTGCTTCTACACTCCTTACAACAGAGTCTGTAGTTGCTGATATTAAGGACCCTGCTGCTGACGCCGCTGCTGCAGCTGCTGCCGCAGGTGGAATGGGTGGAATGTACTAATTTTTCCATAAATCGGTTCACATTCACCGCTGGTTATGGTAATATAATCAGCGGTGTTTTTTTTATTTTAAACCTATTATTTTGAGGTGATTTATGAGCAAAGTTGCGATACTTACAGATAGTAATAGTGGCATTACACAGGCTGAGTCAAAGGAACTTGGTATTTTTGTTGAACCAATGCCATTCTATATTGATGGACAACTTTATTATGAGGATATAGATCTTACTCAGGAGGAGTTTTACAAGAAACTTACTGAGGGGGGAGAGATTACTACTTCGATGCCAATTACTGGCAATCTTATGGATTCTTGGGAAGGCCTTCTCAAGGATTATGATGAAGTTGTATACATTCCTATGTCATCAGGACTTTCTTCTTCATGTGCTACAGCTAAAATGCTTGCAGAAGATTATGAAGGTCGTGTTGTTGTTGTAGATAATCAGCGCATTTCTGTTACCCAGAAGCTTTCTGCATTAGAGGCAAAGAAATTAGCTGATTTAGGAAAGAGTGCACAGGAAATTTGCGATGCACTTATGAGCAATAAATCAGAGTCTACTATTTATATTACAGTGGACACTTTGGAATATCTTAAAAAGGGTGGACGTTTAACTCCAGCTGTTGCTGCTATAGGTTCATTACTTAAGATTAAACCAGTTCTTTCAATCTATGGTGAAAAGCTTGATAAATATAGCATGGCTCGTACCATGAAGGCTGCAAAGCAAACAATGATAGAAGCCTTGAAAAAGGATATGAAAGAAAGATTACATACAGACAACTTTGATGATGTCATTATTTCGGTTGCTCATACCCAGAACCAGGAGGCAGCAGAAGCATTCAGAGATGAGCTTCTTAAGGAATTCCCGGTTAAAGAAATATGGATTGATCCGTTATCGCTTTCAGTTTCATGTCATATCGGTCCAGGCGCATTAGCTTGTACTGTGACAAAGAAATTGATTGATATAGATTAATGATTTATTAAATAAATCAGATACTTTCTAGGAGGATAATTATGGTAAAAGCGGTTGTTGGAGCCAATTGGGGCGATGAAGGAAAAGGTAAAATCACAGACATGATGGCTGCTGATGCAGACATTATTGTGAGATTCCAAGGAGGAGCAAATGCAGGACATACCATTGTAAACAATTACGGAAAATTTGCACTTCATACTTTACCTTCAGGTGTATTCTATAATCACACCACAAGCATTATTGGAAATGGTGTTGCTCTTAATATCCCTGTACTTATGAAGGAGATTAAGTCAATTGAGGAAAAAGGCGTTCCTGCACCACGCATCTTGGTCTCAGATAGAGCTCAGATTGTAATGCCTTACCATATTCTTTTTGATCAGTACGAAGAGGAGAGATTAGGAAAAGCTTCCTTCGGATCTACAAAGAGCGGAATTGCTCCTTTCTATTCAGATAAATATGCAAAGGTTGGTTATCAGGTACAGGAACTCTTTGACGATGAGTTACTCAAGGAAAAGGTTCAGCGTACATGTGACCAGAAGAATGTTTTACTTGAACATTTATATCACAAGCCACTTATTAATCCTGATGAGTTACTTAATACACTTCACGAATATAGAGATATGATTGCTCCTTATGTTTGTGATACATCTGCATACCTTTGGAATGCACTCAAAGAAAATAAAACTATCCTTCTTGAAGGTCAGTTAGGTACATTAAAGGATCCTGATCACGGAATTTACCCAATGGTAACTTCATCATCTACACTTGCAGCTTATGGTTGCATTGGTGCTGGTATTCCAGCTCAGGAGTTAAAACAGGTTGTTACAGTGTGCAAGGCTTATTCTTCAGCTGTTGGCGCTGGTGCTTTTGTTTCTGAGATTTTTGGAGATGAGGCAGATGAGCTTAGACGTCGCGGTGGCGATGGTGGTGAGTTCGGTGCTACTACAGGTCGTCCTCGTCGTATGGGCTGGTTCGATTGCGTTGCATCTAAGTATGGCTGTAGAATGCAGGGTACAACTGATGTTGCCTTTACAGTAGTTGATGTACTTGGATATCTTGATGAAATCCCAGTTTGTGTTGGCTATGAAATCGACGGAGAAGTTACAACAGATTTCCCTGTTACAAGCAAATTGGAGAAGGCAAAACCAGTACTCAAGACTCTTCCAGGATGGAAATGCGATATTCGCGGTATTAAGAAATACGAGGATCTTCCTGAGAATTGCAGAAATTACATTGAATTTATCGAAAAGGAAATTGGATTCCCTATCACAATGGTTTCTAATGGACCTGGACGAGATGATATTATCTATAGATAAAGAAATTAAAATGCTTTACAATATTTATTGTAAAGCATTTTTATTTTACATTGGTGGGGTGAATATGAAAAATTTATTTAAAAATAAGCTTTATTTAATCGCATCATTTCTAGTGGTTTTAATTCTAATTCTTGTAATCGTATTTAGCTTTATCAAAACGAATAATCCAAGCAACATTCAAAATACAGAAAACGAATCAAATGCTACGGCTGATTTGCCGCAAGCAGACGAAGAGGAGGATTCTGGTGAGCCTAGTCATGCAGAAACATTAGATGCAGCCAGCGAAACTGAAGATGAAGGACAACAAATCTTTTTTATTGAGAAATCTGATGTTCAAAAATTTTCTTTGACCGATGCAAATGGAATACTTCTTGAGTTTCAACGGGATGGAGATCAATGGATTTGCACTGATGAAGAATCTTTGGATTTAAATGAGGAAAGAGTAGATAAGATTTTAAATTACATATGTGACGTTAGGTTTGTAGAATCATATATTTCTGAAGATGGAAGCGAATATGGTCTAACAGCTGATTCTGATATTTTTGTGGTTGAGGATTCTGGCGGCAATGATGTATATGTATGTTTAGGGGATGTAGATGAAAGCGATGGCGGTATATATTTTGCGCTAAACTATGACTATACACAAGTGTTTAAAAATAGCGGCAAGCTATCAAATGTTTGCAAATATTATATTGAAGAATTGATTGAGTAATGGACATTTATGAAAAAATTGTGAAACATTTTCAATTCATTGTACCGAAAAAACAGATAGAGTATAATATTTAATAAGATTTCAAACAATTAAATAGGGGGTAAACAGATGGAATCTGAGCATGTTTTGATAGGTAACATCAAAGATAATTTCGATAGAGTAGAAGATATTCTAGATAATTATCTTTTCAGAATCGGCATCACTGGAAAAAACGATCTTAGATTTACGCTTTTATCGGAAGAGGCACTTAGACTTGCTCGCTCCATTGTGGAGGATGACAGCGGAATAGAAATTTGGTTTGAAGGTGATGACAAGGTTTCTCATATTTATTTGAGAATAAAAGGTACATTCGATGCTAATAAAGAAGAAGAATTTGTATCCATTTCATCATCAGGAACTAATAGTTCTGATAAAACATTTTTTGATGAGTTGAAGCGAATCTTTGTTAAGCCACAAAAGGCTACATGGTCATTGGCGGAATATACAAGGGAACTCAATGAGAAAAAGCAGAAGGACAAATATGCTCAGGATTCATGGGGTAACTTAGAGCGTTCCGTTATTGCCAATTTAGCAAATGATATTGTGGTTCAAGTAAAAGATGGAATAGTAGTTATGGATATTACTAAAAAATTTGATTAATTTTAGGAGGAGGATGTAATTATGCTAAACATTACAAATACTAAGGATGGGGACAAATTGATTGTAGAATTGGAAGGAAGACTTGATACTACCACATCTCCTCAATTAGAAGAAAATATGGGTGAGCAATTAGGAGGTGTTACACAGCTTACATTTGATTTGGCTAAGCTGGAATACATTTCAAGTGCAGGACTTAGAGTTCTATTATCATCTCAAAAAACTATGAATAAGCAGGGCGAAATGATTGTTAAGAATGTTTCTGAAGAGGTTCAGGAAATTTTTGAGGTTACTGGTTTCTCTGACATTTTTACTATTCAATAAAAGTAAAATATAAAGGGGGCGGAATGTTACCGCTCCCTTATTCTTTATTTAAGGAAGAGAGGGATATTCTTTGGATAAATTGATAGTAGAGAGTACGAAAGATAATCTCAACGAAGTGCTTTCATTTATTGACGCCAAATTAGAAGCTATTCAATGCCCTATGAAAGCTCAAATGAAAATTGATGTGGCAGTAGAAGAAATCTTCATTAACATTGCAAGCTATGCATATGGAAATGAGGTTGGAAATGCTGAAATTATTTTAGATATCAATGATTCTAATACTAAGGCTACTATTACCTTTGTTGATGAAGGAATTCCATATAATCCTTTAGAAAAAGATGATCCTGATACAACCCTTTCTGCAGATGAAAGACAAATCGGCGGGTTAGGAATTTTTATCGTAAAGAAAAGTATGGATTCCGTAGAATATAAAAACCAGGAGGGCAAAAATATTTTAACTATTTCTTATTGTTGGAGTTAATAGTGGGGAGTGTTTCTATATGGCTAATTTCACTAACAGGCAGTTTGATAGTTATATAGCTGAGGAAATTGAAAAATATTCTGGTATAGCGATGCCGTTAAAGGCTGGCCTTTTAAATCGTATGCTGATAAGAAAGGAAACCTGTACAAAATTACATCCTAATCCAGAAGACGAGTTTTCAATACCTTCTGTAGGACCTAGTTATCGTATTATCTCAGAATATGAACAGAAATTCATAAGGAATATACGTAGTAATCAGGATTATTTTAAGGGTGAGGAGCCTATTATCGTTGAAAAAATGCACCCTGATGGCTATATGATTTTGAATGGTCATCATAGATGGGCAGCGGCTCTAATGCTTGGATATTCTAAGATACCAATTCAAATAGTTAATGTTACCCATAAAACAGATATTAAAGAAATTCTTAGAAATTCTAAACATAATCGTCGAGTTACTTTTGATTTAGATGAAGTTATATTCTGTGATGATTTGCAAAATGCAGAGAAAGCCTTGACATTTCCTTTTGATAAATTCTACAAAGAGAGATTGCGCCTTGGAGTGCCAGCTTTATTTAGGGCATTAGAGAAGTGCGGATATGATGTTTGGCTTTATAGTGCAAAGTATTACTCTATAGATTACATTAAGGCATTATTTAAAAAGTACCATGTAGATATAACTGGAATTGTTACTGGTACAGGGAAAAAGAATAATAAAGAAGACCGAAAAGCTATTGAAGAACTCATTTCAGCGAGATATTTGTACACCTTACATATCGATAATGATATGGTGGTGAATATTAATACTTCGACTAAAGAGTTTGATGAATACGAAATTTCTGATGCTTCTACATGGTCTAAAGATGTTATTGAAATAATTAGGGAGATTAATAGGGATGAAGAGCCATGAGACCACAGAAAAAATGCGGGTTTCTTTTGATTTAGATGAAGTTTTATTTGTATCACCAGATACCCATAAAACAGAGAAGCCATTAATATTTCCTTTAAATAAAATATTTAAAGAAAGGCTTAGACTAGGGACTACTGAGCTTATAAATGAGCTTCAAAATCTTGGTTATGAGGTGTGGGTGTACACTTCTTCCTTTAGAACTGAAAAATATATAAAGTGGCTATTTAGATTTTATCACGTACGCTTTGATGGAATTGTAAATGCTCAAAGGCATTTGAAGGAAGTTCAGGGAAACAATAAAACAATATTGCCTCAAAAATTGCCTAGCAGATATAGAATTTCACTACATATAGATGATGAGAATATCGTTTGCTCCCTTGGAAAGCAATATGGATATAATACATATCAGCTGGAGGCACAGGATGATGACTGGAAAGAAAAGATAGTGAAGAGGGCTGAACAAATAAAAAATAATTGCTTGTAATAATATTTTTAGGTAATAATCTGATAATATATGAAATTTCTGTTTAAATTATGTGAATAGCGCGTCAGTAGTATTGCTTACTGATTATTGTAATAATATAATCATGTTAATTAGTTTAAGGGTTAGCTTAGACAGAAAGGCGGGGGGTTTATGAGTTTACAGGAATTTAAAGCAAATGAAGTGATTTTTAAAGAGGGTGCTCCAGGTGAGAGTATGTTTATTATATCAGAGGGAACTGTTGGCATTTACTTAAAGTATGGGGAGTCTGATGAGCAAAAGATTAAAACACTTCATGAAAATCAGATTTTCGGAGAAATGGCAGTTATAGAGTATTATCCTCGTAGTGCCACCGCTGTTGCTCTTAGTGATACAAAATTAATTGAGGTTAAATCTGGTCAGATGAGTGACTATTTCAAGTCTCATCCTGATAAAATTATTCAGGTTATGAAGCAATTAAGCATGAGAATTAGAGAGCTCACATTAAATTATGATGAGGTTACTAAGCTTGTGGCTCAATTGAAAGAGGCCTCAAATGAAGGAAAGAAGAATCCTTCGTTACTAGAAAAATTAAAGGGCTTTATTAAGTCTGCCAACAAGAAGAATAATGGTGAAATCTCCAGTGTTGAATCAATGCGTCAGGTAGGTGCAGTTTCTCATTCCTCTGGTTTTACTTTAAATGTTGAATCTTATCCTAAGGGAACGGTTATATTTGAAGAAGGAGATCCAGGAAAATGTATGTATGATATCCATTATGGTAAGATTGGTATCTACAAGGATTACGGTAAGGCTGATGAAGTGCTTTTGACTACACTTTCAGACAATAAATTCTTTGGTGAAATGGCCATGCTAGATGATGACAAGCGTAGTGCAACTGCTGTGGTTATCTCAGATGAGCCTGCTACAGTTGAATGCATAACAACTGGTGATTTAATAGATTTATTTGAAAATAACCCACCAAAGGTAGAGATGATTCTTGCTCATATGTCTTCTAGACTTCGTAAGCTTACAAAAGAATACCTTAAAGCTTGCGATTTATTCTATGAATTCTATACAGCAGAAACTTGGGACGATACTTTACAGAAAAAGGCTGAATCATTTAGTGTAGAATACTATGATTAATAATATGGATAAAATATCAAAGAATCATACTCTTTTTCAAATACAGCCAACTTTTAATGCTCGAAATGAGTATGAAAAGCTTGCGGACGAGGAAGGGTTATTATACGAATTAATTGAATTGTCAATGCCTCCCGCTCTCAATGAGAGCGGGTTTTTTTCTAATGCTTTGGAATGGTTCAAAAGTACAGGACGTGTAAATTCTTTTCACGGAGCATTTATAGATATAAATCCGGCATCTGGGGATAAGCTTTTAAAGGAATTATCAAGAAAACGCATGAAGGAAAGCTGTATCACGGCGTTAGCTTTGGGAGCGAAAAATATAGTTTTCCACTGTAGCTGCTTCCCGTTTTTGCGAGGTGGATATTTAGACAATTGGGTAAAGGAATCAGCAGAATTCTACTTAGAACTACTTGATGAATATAAGTTAAATATTTATGTAGAAAATAGCTTTGATGTGGACGCAACTCCTCTTAAGGAATTAATGAAAGCCATTAATAACAATCATGTGGGAGTTTGCCTGGACTTTGGGCATGCTAATTATAGCAGGCTTCCGCTGGAACAATGGTTTGAAAGCCTTGGAGAATATATAGGATATTTACATATTTCAAATAATATGGGAGATTTTGATGACCATTTGCCTATTTTGGATGGTAATATTGATTGGAAAAAGGTAAACAAGCTTTTCGGGGAATTAGATAAAAACACTCCGATAACCCTAGAAGTTAACACAATAGACAACATCAGGAGCGCATTAGATTTCTTCAAAGAAAATCATCTATTCGGAATGTAATAATCGGGGGACATTATGGAACAGCTGCATTCATTATTTCTTGAAAATATATTAAAAAATATGTCTGAAGGTATCATGGTTATTGGATTTGATGGAGTCATTAAATTTGCTAATCAGGCTGCCTTTTCAATACTTGGTTTAAAAGAAGAAAACACGATTGGTAATAAGTTTGCTAGTTTATTCTTTGAAGATGAAAAAAATGATGATTTTTCGCAAAATGTACTGGACTCTATTTATGATAGAAATAAGGAGCATCAAACTATAATAAAATACTATATTGGAGACAAAATTCTGCATCTCAGGGTTCTTTCTTCTTTTTTAACAGAAAATCAAGAGAAGATTGGAGTAATTATAGTATTTAGCGATTTAAGTGAATTAATTGATTTGAAAGATGCTGTTAAATCAATGGAAAAGATTAAAGCTCTTAATAACCAATTAGAAATCAGAAATAAACTTATAAGCGATACCTTTGGACGATTTTTGTCGGATGATATTGTTAAACAAATATTAGATACTCCTGAAGGTCTCAAGCTTGGTGGTAACAAGCATGAAATAACCATTTTAATGAGCGATTTACGTGGGTTTACGGCGATGAGCGAAAGAATGGATGCCAGTGATTTGATAGAAATGCTAAATCATTATCTAGGTGAGATGACCGATGCTATCCAAAAATATCATGGATCTATAATTGAATTTATAGGAGATGGAATATTTGCAATTTTTGGGGCACCCCTAGCCTCTGAAAATCACGCTGCAGAAGCAGTGGCTGCGGCCCTTGAAATGCAAAAACGAATGGACGGAATTAATGCATGGAATAAAAATCGTGGTTTTCCAAATTTAGAAATGGGTATTGGAATAAATACTGGAGATGTAATTCTTGGTAATATAGGCTCTGAAAAAAGGACAAAATATGGTGTAGTGGGAAAACATGTAAATTTATGTGGAAGAATTGAAAGTTACACTGTAGGTGGACAAGTTTTAATTTCCCCATATACGAAAGCCTTGATTACACAGGAATTGGAAATTGCAAAGAAAATGATTGTTTACCCTAAGGGAGCTAATGGTGAACTAGAGCTTAACCAGGTTACTGGAATCGGTGAGCCTTATAATGTGTATGTCGATTTAGCAGATAGTGTGCTTAGGCAATTGGAGCACCCTATTGCAATAAGCTTTCACAAGATTGATGGAAAGCATGAGGATTCAAAAACTTTATATGGTGGCTTGATTGCAGTAGCAAGAGATGGAGCTGTTATGGAGAGTGATGTAGCACTTGAGGTTTATGGAAATATACTGATAAATGCTGGGGGCAAGCTGTTTTGCAAAGTAGTAGATAAACAGGATGATAGATATGTGTTGCAATATACTTCAATTCCTACTGGTTATGCGGCTTGGTTAAAGAATACAAATATGTAGAAAAAGTGTGAAACAATCAATTACTTTATTTACAATAAATTTATACTGTGCTATCATATTTCAGGTATTTATTTTACTGTAACTCAGGTCTTGGACACTCCGACCTTTACCTTAGTTGCAGCTTATTCAAAAAAGGAGGAATCAAAATGATTACAAAAGAGAAGAAGCAGGCTATTATCAATGAGTACGCTAGAACAGCTGGTGATACAGGTTCTCCAGAGGTTCAGGTTGCAGTTCTTACAGCTCGTATTTCAGAGCTTACAGAGCACCTTAAGGCAAACCCAGGTGATCATCATTCACGTAGAGGTATGATGAAGATGGTTGGTAAGAGAAGAAACCTTCTTGCTTACCTTAAGAACACAGACATTGAGAGATATCGTTCAATTATTGAGCGTCTTGGCTTAAGAAAGTAATCTATAGGAGCGGAGTGTATTCTCCGCTCATTTTTCTATTAATTAGTTTTCAAGCTCAATCCGAAGCCACTGAATTTGTTAGCGAAAGGCTTCTATGGCTGGTTTTGATGTTCGCTTCATTTTCAGTAGTTTCGGGTTAGTGCTTAAATATATAAAATATTAAGGAGAAAACCATGAAGACATTTACAATGGATTTAGCTGGTAGAACACTCCGTGTTGATATCGGCAGGGTTGCAGCTCAGGCTAATGGGGCAGCATTTATTCAGTATGGTGATACAACAGTTCTTTCAACTGCTACAGCATCTGATAAGCCACGTGACGGAATCGACTTCTTCCCACTTTCAGTTGAATTTGAGGAGAAGACTTATGCAGTAGGTAAGATTCCTGGTGGATTTAATAAGAGAGAGGGTAAGGCATCAGAGAATTCTGTACTTACTTCACGTGTTATCGATAGACCTATGCGTCCACTTTTCCCAAAGGATTATCGTAACGACGTAACACTTAACAATATGGTAATGGCAGTAGATCCACAGTGCCGTCCAGAGCTTGTTGCTATGCTCGGTGCAGCTATTGCTACATGTATTTCAGATATCCCATTTGATGGCCCTTGCGCTATGACACAGATGGGTATGATCGATGGAGAGTTTATCGTAAACCCTTCACAGGAGCAGTGGGATAAGGGTGACCTTAAGCTTACAGTTGCTTCTACAAGAGAAAAGGTTATCATGATTGAAGCTGGCGCAAACATCATCCCAGAGGATAAGATGATTGAAGCTATCTACAAGTGTCATGATGTTAACCAGACAGTTATCGCATTCATCGACGAGATGGTTAAGGAATGCGGTAAACCAAAGCATGAGTACACATCATGCGCAATTCCTGAGGAGCTCTTCGCAAAGATGAAGGAAATCGTTACTCCTGAGGAAATGGAAGGTGCAGTATTCACAGACGAGAAGCAGGTTCGTGAGGAAAATATCCGTCAGATCACAGAGCGTCTTGAAGAAGCATTTGCTGATAACGAAGAATGGCTTGCTGTTCTTGGTGAGGCTATTTACCAGTACGAGAAAAAGACAGTACGTAAGATGATTCTTAAGGATCACAAGCGTCCAGATGGTCGTGAGATTACACAGATTCGTCCACTTGCTGCAGAAGTAGATATTATTCCACGTGTTCATGGTTCTTCTATGTTCACTCGTGGACAAACACAGATTTGTGATGTTGTAACTCTTGCACCTCTTTCAGAGGCTCAGAAGATTGATGGCCTTGATCCATTCGTTACTGAGAAGAGATACATGCATCACTACAACTTCCCAGCATACTCAGTAGGTGAGACAAAGCCTTCTAGAGGACCAGGACGTAGAGAGATTGGACACGGTGCACTTGCAGAGAGAGCACTTCTTCCAGTACTTCCTACACCAGAAGAATTCCCATATGCAATCCGTGCCGTATCTGAGACATTTGAGTCAAATGGTTCTACATCAATGGCTTCAACATGTGCTTCATGTATGTCACTTATGGCAGCTGGTGTACCTATTAAGGCTATGGTTGCTGGTATTTCTTGTGGTCTTGTTACAGGCGAT
>JAEEGH010004844.1_pt1 | contig 34262 bp, 37 predicted proteins | sample 9134181 | NCBI WGS metagenome assembly JAEEGH01 (sample SAMN16246544, study PRJNA631951) | gut metagenome | biome: gut microbiome; feature: rumen; material: DP-attached | host: Bos | place: Iran: Karaj | collected 2018-10
TGGGAGAACTTGAATCCCTTTTGCGGATAGGTGAACGAATCATATCTCTTCCAGGACCTGAATCTGGGGAAGCCGGCATGCTCGGGATCCTCCTTCACGCGCCTGAAGAATCCGTCGAACGCCCTGCTCAGACGGAAACAGACGTCGCAGAGAACCTGTGAATATACTGTCTTCAGCTTCGGATTATTCTGTTTCATAAGTAGAAGAAGCTTCTCCAAATCATAGGCGGACGGATGCATCCCGCCTTCCTTATGCGTCTCTATGCAATACTCCAACAATGAGTTGTAGAGATCACGGCAGACGTCTAGACATTCGTTAAGCTGACGCTCCTGCTCCCTGTTGGGATATAGCCTTACGACCAAGGTCCTCATCGTTCTGCCCATAGAATGCCTCCATGGAACACACCACATAGTTATTATAAGAAGTTAAGACCGAGGTCCCCGAAAGTGCAATCTAAAACACCCCTACCCAGATATCTCTTTTCCACTTTCGGTTTAGGTGCTTAAGGTTCTTAGATAGTTCTGTTAAAACATCAATTCTAACACTAAACCGAGGGTTTCCTCAATGCTTGTTTTCGGAAACGCTTATTACCGCGAGGGCTATGCACAATCATGACATACGATCCGGATGTAGCAATCACCCTATGGCCAGAGTATTTTGACAAGAATCTGACCAGGTCACAAGGCAGAAGACTCCCCAAGGAGCTCTGCGTAGATAATCCGGATTTGGACATCATCGCGAAAGGTGCAATGATCCTGGACCTCGAATACGAGATCCTCGAGGATATGTCTTACCCCAAGTTCCCCCGCGAGAAGCACGGATGTGTGCGCGTGGAAAGGACCGACATGTCCAAGACCGAACTCCTGCCCAAGATCGCTGAAGTCCTAGTCAAGAACCAATGAAGGTGATTCGATGATCAGCGGTTTGGATTCCAGGGTCATAGATGCGAACTCGGAAGCACTCGGTATTCCCGTATCCACATTGATGGACAATGCCGGGAAGATCGTTTCCAAATTCCTGGAGGACCACTATCCTCAGGGCAATATCCTGTTCGTGTGCGGTACAGGGAACAACGGCGGCGACGGTTTCGCCTCGGCTCTTCTGATGGATCCCGAGAGGGTAACAGTCGCACTGTTGAAGAAATCCAACCTCATCCGTTCTGAAATTGCCAAACAGAGGTACTCTCAGCTCAAATGCAGGGTCGAGGAGTACAGCCCCGAGCTCTTCAAAGACGCTGATGTCATAGTGGACTGTGCACTCGGTACCGGTATCAGGAGAGGCAAGGTCAAGGACCCCTACAGACAGTTCATCCTCGATGCGAATGCTTCAGGACTTCCTATAGTATCCGTAGACACACCTTCCGGACTCGGTTCTGACGTCACCATCGTACCCCAGACCACTATCACTTTCCACGACGTTAAAGTCGGGATGAACGACGATAACTGCGGCAACATCCTCGTGGCTGATGTCGGCATCCCCGTGGATGCAATGAAGTACATCGGACCCGGAGACGTGCTGAGATATCCGCTCCCTGATGAGAACAGTCACAAGGGAGAGAACGGAAGGCTCATGATCATCGCCGGCGGCCCCTACTTCGGTGCACCCGCGATGTGTTCCATGGCGGCCCTCCGCACCGGTGCGGACATCGTCAGATTGTTCACCCCTTCCAACGTAGCACAGGCCATATCGACCTACTGCCCCGTTCTCATGATCACCCCTCTTCCCGGAGACCGCCTGAACACGGATTCGGTCGACATGCTCCTGGCAGAGTCCATGAACTACGATGCCGTCCTGATCGGACCCGGTATCGGAAAGGACCCCGACACAATGCTTGCGGTGAAGGAGTTCGTGAGGAAATGCAAGACTCCTATGGTCATCGATGCTGATGCCCTTTCGGCCATCATCGGAATGGAGATCCTCACCCCCACCATCATCACACCCCACAAGGGAGAATTCAGGAAACTGGATTCCAAATACGGAGGACCTGAACCCCTGGCGCAGCTGATGAATGTGACATTGCTCCTCAAGGGACATGTCGACACCATCACTGACGGAAACGCCACCAGGTACAACAGGGCGGGAACCCCCGCCATGACCGGTGCAGGTACAGGGGATGTGCTCTCAGGTGCGGTCGCAGCATTGCTCTCCAAAGGCCTTACGACCATGGAAGCCGCTTCACTCGGTGCCTTCCTCTCCGGAAAGGCAGGAGAGTACGCATTCAGGGACAAATCCTATGGACTCATCGCTACCGATGTCATAGAAGAGATACCCCATGTCCTCAGGGACAATCTGAGGTAAGAATGGATCTGCAGCCAGTCTACGGGACGCCCGCCCTGAAGGCTGGTAACTCGCTTGTCATAGGCGATCTCCACATAGGTGTCGAATCACATCTGAGATCCAAGGGATTCCATCTTCAATCCCATACGAACGATATGAGGCAGGTCATACTGGACGCTGCCGATGAGGATATCAACAGACTTATCGTCATAGGGGATGTGAAGGATTCAGTCCCCGGTTCCTCCAAACAGGAATACAGGGAGATACCCGATTTCTTCGAAAGCCTTATGGAACGTTTCGACTCCATCGAAGTCGTGAGAGGGAACCATGACACCATGATCGAGGAGTTCCTGCCCAGCAGGGTGCACATCCGGCCATCCACAGGCATCAAGATCGATGATGTCGGTTTCGTGCACGGCCATACTTGGCCCGCAGAGATGGTGATGAACTGTGAGACACTGGTCCTCGCACACAATCACCCTGCTGTGATGTTCAGAGACGGCGTTGGGAGACAGATGACCGAGCCTTGTTGGTTCAGAGGGAAATTCTGTAAGACCGAGGATGAGAAGTATCCCAAACTGCCTGAGAACTTCATAGTCATACCCGCATTCAACAGGATGCTTGGGGGATCGCCGGTTAATGTGATCGGAGAGGAACTGCTGGGACCCATCCTCACCAGTGACCTCCTGGACCTAGATAATGCACATATCTACCTTCTTGACGGCGTATATCTCGGTAGGAGATCGAATCTTATGATCACCGGCAGAGAGAACAACCGTTTCAAGCAGGGACCTACGACCCGCGCGAAATACAGTTGATTGTTCAATGTGATTCTTGTCCTGCTGTAAGCAGGCCTTCAGATCTGATGTGAAAACAGAAGATGGACCGGTCGGGGAGTTTCCTCCCCTCCCGGTTGTTCAAAATACAAAGGCAAAGAGGGAGGGTTTCCCCTCCCAGGGTTTTGTCACTCAGTTGCGAGTTACGGTGTCGTAGACCGATCCGTCAGAGTTCCTGATCACTGCGGTCAGGGGCATCTGTCCGGGCAGGCTGTGGGTTGCACAGGAGTTGCAGGGGTCATATGCCCTGAACGCCATCTCAACCATGTTCAGCAGACCGGGTGAGACCTCATAGTTGTGGATGAGGGCCTTTGCGACCTTTGCAACATCCATACAGATGGGTCCGTTGTTGTTGGTGGTTCCGACAACGAGGTTACATGCTGTAACGATTCCGTTCTCGTCGCAGGTGTAGTCGTGGGTCAGGGTTCCTCTGGGAGCCTCGACACATCCTACTCCGCGTCCGCCGGCCTGGATGTCCTTCTGCTTGATGTCGCTGTTGGTCAGGTCGGGGCACTCTGCATCCTTGAGACACTTCTCAGCGCAGCAGAGCAGCTCGATGATCCTTGCCCAGTGGGTGACCAGTGTGTGCTGGCAGGGTCCGGTGATTCCCTTGTCCTTGAGGATTCCCTTGTACTCGAGGAACTTCTCCTGAGCGAGGGGTGTGGGCATCTCCTTTGCGACGTTGAGCCTGGAAAGGGGTGATGCTCTGTACAGACCGCTGTTCTGTCCTGCTACGAGTCCCTTGTATCCGGGGTTCCTCAGGTAGGGGAACTTCTCGTAGGACCAGGGCTCGACTGCCTCTCCGATGTGGTCGAGGTAGTCGTAGGGGTCGTACAGGTCGTGGTCGTCTCCCTTGGTGTCGACGACTTTGACCTTTCCGTCGTGGATCTCGAACTGTCCCTTGTCGTTAACGAGTCCCATGTGGTAGGTCTCGTTGTAGTAGAGGTCGGGGTTGAGGACGATGTCCATGTAGTCCTTGTTTGCAAGGACGACGTCGCTGAACACCTGGTATGAGGTCTTTGCGAACTCTACCATGTCCTTTGCGTATCCGATGATCTCCTGCTGCTGCTCTTTTGTGATCGCGGTTGTGACTCCACCGGGAACTCCCATCACAGGGTGAGTGGGCTTTCCTCCGATGATTGCCTGAACCTTCTGAGCCTCTGCACGGGTCTTGAGGACTGCGCTTCCGAGCTCGAGTCCGACACGGGCAACGACTCCGAGAACGTTCCTCTCCGCTGCAGGTGCTGCGGGTCCGCAGACGAAGTCGGGTGCTGCCAGTGCGTAGAAGTGCGCAATGTGGCTGTGCACGAAGTGTGCGTTGTAGAACGTGTCCCTGAGCAGGAAAGCTGCATCAGTGGGCTTCGTGTTGTAACAACCGTCGATCGCCTTTGTGGATGCCAAGTGGTGGGCACCGGGGCACACACCACAAAGCCTTGCTGTTATCTGGTTGAGCTCTGTAACCTTCCTTCCGATACAGAATCTCTCGAATCCCCTCACCTCAGGGACCTGCCAGTAAGCGTTCGTCACATCTCCCTTGTCATCAAGGAAGATCTCGATCTTTCCGTGTCCCTCGAGACGCGTGATGGGGTCAACGGTCACCCTGTTTCCGGTGACCTTCTGCTTGTCGTCCCAAATGATTGGTCCTGCCATTTACTGACCTCCTTCTACAACTGCTTTCTTAATCAATGATTTACCGAGGGTGAATGCGTAGAAGTATCCGAGCGGGTCCTTGACCTCTGACATGATCTTCACGATTTCATCCTCTCCGATGATTCCATCGTCCTCACGGATCGGGAACATGGAAGCGATTGCGGTGAACACACTGGCTCCGTGCTCCTGAACATCCGAGGTGGGTCCGTAGCATCCACGGCAGGGCTGACCTACCCTGGTGCACCTTGCGCCACATCCGCCGACAGTGGCGGGTCCGAGGCACAGGATACCCTGGTCCATGAGGCAGACGTCAGGCTTGACATCGATCTCGTGGGGCTCGTAGATGTGCTCGATTCTGAGGTTCTCCTTCTTCCTGGGGCACTCCTCGCACAGGGTCTTGGATGTGATTCCGATCTCGGTTCCCTTGGGCGGGAGAGGTACTCCGTTGTATGCGAAGTCAGCAACTGCCTTCAGCATGTAACTGATGGACTCCTGGAGGGGAGGGCATCCGGGGACGTAGTAGTCCACATCGATGACCTGGTCGAGAGTCTTGACTGTGTCGTAGAAGACAGGCAGTGTGAGCTCTCCCTCAGGGGCCTGGAATGAGGTCTGGGGAACGACGGGTGCGCCAGCGTGGTAGTCGGCCTGGAAGTTGGCAGTGGTGGGCGTCTTCTGGTAGACGTACTCCAGAATCTCCTTTCCCTCTCCGGGAACGAGGTTTGCCAGTGCAGGGCTTCCACCGAAGCATGCGCAGGTTCCGTAAGCGACAACGACCTTGGACTTCTGCCTGAGCAGCTTGACCATGTGTTCGTTCTCGGAGTTCCTGACTGCTCCAGAGATGATGGAGACGAGGATTGCTCCGTCTTCCATTGCCTCGATGTCCTTCTCCTTTCCGTCGGCTGCGACAGGCCACATGACGATGTCAGCCATGTCACCGATGGTCAGGATCCTCTCGTTTGTATCGAGAAGGGACACATCGCATCCTCCGCAAGCTGCTGCCCAATAGATGGCGAGCTTGAACTTTCCTCCTGGGGGTGCTCCGGGGAGCAACTCTCCGAGGTCTGCTGCGGGGAGTCCGATTGTCTCTACTTCTCCTCCAGCTGCGGCTGCAGGTGCGGGTGCGGCCTTTGCGGCCTCCTTCTCAGTAGCCTTCTGCTCCTTCTTTGCATCCTTCTTGAATAATTTGTCAAAGAATCCCATATCAGTTCGCCTCCTTCTTGAGCGGGGTGGGTCCGAGTTCCTTGATTGTGTCGACGAATCCGATGATCGTGGTCTGGAATTTCTCTCCCTCTGAAGCGGAAACCCACTCGAGCTTGAGTCTCTTGGGGTCGAATCCGTACTGCTCGAGGACCATCCTCAGCAGAGCGACTCTTCTCCTGGCCCTGTAGTTTCCGCCGATGTAGTGGCAGTCTGCAGGGTGGCATCCGAGGACCATGACTCCGTCGGCTCCCTTGGAGAATGCCCTAAGGACGAACTCGGGGTCGACACGTGCGGAGCACATTGTCCTGATGATACGGAAGTTGGTAGGCATCTGAAGCCTTGCGACACCGGCTCCGTCTGCTCCGGCGTAAGAACACCAGTTGCAGCAGAATGTGACGATTCTGGGCTCGAAGTCTGCCAAATCACTCACCTCCGACAGGGTAGTCGAGACATGCGTCGATCTCGGCGCAGATCTGCTTGTTCCTGAATCCTCTCTGCTCCATCGCACCTGCAGGACAGGAAGCGACACAGCTTCCGCATCCCTTACAGAGACCTGCGTTGACGAAGCTCTTGAATGCTCCGTTGGGCTGCTGTACAAGGGAGATTGCGTTGTAGTCGCAGCATCCTACGCAGACACCGCAACCGTCACAGCGGTCGGGGTTGGAGGTTGCAACGATACCTTCTGAGATGTACTTGGACTTCGAGATGACGGTCAGCATCCTGGATGCTGCTCCGGAAGCCTGTGCGATACACTCGTCCATGAACTTGGGCCAGTGTGCCGCTCCAGCTACGTAGACTCCCTCTGTTGCGAAGTCAACGGGCCTGAGCTTCTGGTGTGCCTCGAAGTAGTATCCGTCCTTGGAGATGGGGACCTTGACCATCTTGGCGAGCTCCTCTTTCTCCTCCCTGAGGGGTGCGATTCCGGTTGCGAGCACGAGTGTGTCGACGGGGATCTCGAGTTCCTCTCCGAGTGTTGCATCGAATGCCTTGACGGTCTTTCCGTCGTAGGCGGGGAGCTCGTTCTCTACAGGGTACCTGAAGAACCTGACACCGAGCTGGCATGCCTTGAGGTAGAGTTCCTCGCGGAATCCGTATGTCCTGATGTCCTTGTGGATGACAGTGACGTTTGCGGTGGGATCCTTCATCTTGATCTTGATTGCGTTCCTGAGCATGGATGCGCAGCAGACACGAGAGCAGTAGTGGACCTTCTCGTTCCTCGAACCGATACAGCTGATGAACGCGACATCCTTTCCGGTGAACTCGCCAGCCTCGATCTTCTTCTCGAGAGCGATCTGGGTTGTGACCTTGGGGTCGGTTCCGAAGTTGTACTCGTTGGGCTGATACTGAGCGGCTCCGACTGCGAAGAGAACTCCTCCGACAGGGTAGCTGGAACCGTCGCTGAGCTGGAGCTCGAAGTTACCCTTGAATCCGGGGATGTCCTTTACGGTGACTCCAGTGTGGACTGTGATCAGCTTGTTGTGGTTGATCTTCTTGATCAGGTCTGCGAGGTAGTCCTTGACCTCTACTCCATCTTCTTTAAAGTTGAAGTTACGCGCGAATCCTCCGAGCTCCTTCTCCCTCTCGACGATGTGTACAGGGTATCCCTGTGCGGCGATGTCGAGTGCAGCGTTCATACCGGTGATTCCTCCTCCGATGACTGCTGCGGCCTGGGTGACGGGGATCTCGGATCCCTCGAGAGGCTCAAGCAGGCAGGCCTTGGCGATTGCCATTCTGATAAGGTCCTTTGCCTTTGCGGTTGCCTCCTCGTGGGCGTGCATGTGAATCCACGAGCACTGGTCACGGATGTTGGCCATGTTGAACAGGTACTTGTTCAGTCCTCCGTTCCTGCATGCCTCCCTGAAGAGGGGCTCGTGTGTCCTGGGTGTACAGGATGCGACGACGACCCTGTTCAGACCCATCTCTCCGATTGCGTTCGAGATTGCATCCAGACAGTCCTGTGCGCATGCGTACTGAGACTCGGTTGCGTATACGACGTTGGGCAGTGTCTTTGCATACTCTGCAACGGCGGGGACATCGACGACTGATCCGATGTTGATACCGCAGTGGCAGACCCATACTCCGACCCTGGGCTCTGCGCCGATGACGTCCTTCTCCTCGGGGTAGACTTTGGGAGCGCAGGGCTCGAAGTCCTTTCCGACGATCCATGCTCCGGCCTTGGCTGCGGATCCGCATGCCTCTGCGACGGATGTGGGGATGTCCTTGGGTGCTGCGAAGGCTCCGGTCACGAAGATACCGGGCCTGGTTGTCTCGAGGGGGTGGAAGACGGTGGTCTTACAGAATCCGTACTCGTTGAGCTCGATTCCGAGTGTCTGTGCGAATTCCTCTGCTCCCTCGGGGGGTGTGAGTCCGATGGACAGAACTGCCATGTCGAACTCCTCGGAAACTCCGTCGTTGTTGTCATCGGTGTAGTTGATGATGAGCTTCTTTGTGACGGGGTCTTCCTCGATGTTGGAGACACGTGCACCGCGGTGCATGTTGATTCCGTACTCCTTCTGGCCTCTCTCGATGTAGGCCTCGAACTCCTTTCCGTAGGACCTGATGTCCATGAAGAAGATGTCCTCCTGAAGGTCTCCGTGCTCCTTTGTGATCATTGCCTGCTTGGTCGCGTACATACAGCAAACGGACGAGCAGTACTTCTTCCAGCCCTTCTTCTGGGACCTGGAACCGCAGCACTGGATGTATGCGATCTTCTTGGGTGTCTCACCAGAAGAGGGAACGACGATGTGTCCCCTGTGAGGTCCGGATGCACACATGATCCTCTCGTACTCGATTGCAGTGACGACGTTCTGGAATCTGCCGTATCCGTACTCGGTTGCGACGTTTGCGTCCCAAACCTTGAATCCGGTAGCTGCGATGATGGATCCGACATCAAGGGTGATGAGCTCGTCCTTGTCGTCGTAGTGGATTGCTCCCTTACCGCAGACTTTCTGACAGTTTCCGCACTTGTCCTTGGTGATCTTCATGCACACAGACGAGTCGATGACCGCGACACGGGGGACGGCCTGTGCGTGGGGGATGTAGATCGCTTTCCTTGTTGTGAGCCCGAACTCGTATTTGTCCGGGATGTTCTTAACAGGACACTTTGCGATACAGTCACCGCAGCCGGTACACTCACTGGGGTTGACGTACCTGGCCTTCTTCAGAACTGTGACCTTAAAGTTACCTGCTTCACCCTCAACTTTCTGGACCTCATGGTAGGTCAGAACGTCGATGTTCGGGTGTCCGTTACAATCCGCCATTTTAGGCGAGAGGATACATGCTGAACAATCATTCGTAGGGAATGTCTTGTCCAGACGGCACATTATACCTCCGATTGTGGGGTCTTTCTCCACAAGGTAGACATGAATGTCCCTGTCTGCGAGATCAAGCGATGCCTGAATTCCCGCAATTCCTCCTCCGATAACCAATGCCGATTTACTCAAATCATTGCCTCCGTATTTTGGAATGTAATATAGGATGGAATCATTGTATATTAAGGCCATATAAGTAAACTTTAAATTTGTGTTTTACATATTACAAGGGCAAACAGTTTACGATTTTTGTTTAAATCATTATTCGTTTAATTTTTCACCATCATGACCTGTGCCAGACAGAATAATGAGTATACCGATTTATCTCATCCTTTAGGATAATGCTACAATTTTTTTAGTAGATTTTTCAAAATTATTTCGTAATTAGGCGAAGGAAAATTTGACTTTCATAATTAACACCGTTAAGGTAGGGTTTAAATAATGACTGAATTGGTATTAACAGCGTTAATAATTTGTCTGGCTCATTTTTACAGTTGGATGTGTAAAACATCCACCTCTAAACCTAAAATAATTTAGGCAAACCTTAAAATATAGCTGATTAGAAGTCCACATGGCCGACGTCCCCGGCCACAGGGAAAGTAGTTAAGACAAGGAACACTTTACCGCAGTCCATGGTCGTGAAAGCGGTCCGTGGCAGAAGGCGCTACATCGTCTACAAAGTTCCTCAAGAAGCGGGAAGATCAGAGGTTCTATCGGCTCTTGAAAAACTTACAGAAACCATGCCCGACATCCGTGTTATCACAAGCTTCAAAGGCAAAGCGATAGTGCGCTGCAGCCCTTCCGAAATAGAGGCGGTATCAGAAGCCATGAGGTCCGCCTTCCCCGATTCCGAATCGCTGATTACCTCGGGTACGCTGAGGAAGGTCCGCGAGATCTACCCGGAACTGAAAGTCGCTCAGAAGAAAAAACGCTGACATTCTCCGAATCACCCCACGTCTTCCTTTTATACATCCTTTAGAATGCACTCGCGTAAAGTAATAAGGAGCGGCAATTATGCAACCCGGACAAATGGCTTATGACAGGGGGATTACAGTTTTCTCCCCTGACGGAAGACTTTTCCAAGTAGAGTACGCCCGTGAGGCTGTGAAAAAAGGTTCAACCACGATCGGGCTCAAGTACAAAGGCGGAGTAGCACTCATCGTCGACAAGAGATCGATGAGCAAACTTCTCGAACCCAAGTCAACCGAGAAGATCCACGATGTTGACGATTACATCGGATGCGCAACCTCCGGACTTGTTGCTGACGCCAGAGTACTGGTCGACGAGGCCAGGAAACAGGCTCAGATCCACAGGGTCAACTACGGCGAGAACATCTCTGTCGAGATGCTCGTCAAGAAGGTCTGCGATTACAAGCAGCAGTTCACACAGTACGGTGGGGCCAGGCCCTTCGGTACCGCCCTTCTCGTGGCGGGAACCGACGACCTCGGAGTCCACCTCTTTGAGACGGATCCCTCCGGAGCCCTCGTCGCATACAAAGCGACAGGAATCGGAAGCGGACGCCCAGCAGTCATGGACCTCTTCGAGAAAGAGTACAAGGAGGACATGTCCTACAACGCAGCCATCAAGCTCGGACTCAAGGCTCTCGAAGCGGCTATCGAAGAGAAGCCCAACGCAGAGACCGTCGAGATCGGAGTGGCGGACGTCGGCAAGAAGTTCAGGAGACTGAGCGAAGCTGAGATCGAGTCCTTCCTCAAAGAGACGAAGAAACCCAAAGCCTGAGGCGAAGACATGGTCAGCCTTGACGACGCGATAACAGCGAAACTGGAGACTCACGGAGAGACATTCGAGATCCTTCTGGATCCGAAAGTGTTCGACCTGATCAAGCAGGGGAAGACATTCGATATCGTCGAATACATGGCGGTAGAGGAAGTCTTCAAGAACGCAAGCAAGGGGACCAAGCAGGCAGAGGACAAACTGAAAGAGGCATTCGGAACAGAGGACATAGCGGAGATCGCTAGGAAGATCGTCGAAAAGGGCGAGATCCAAATCACGGCCGAGCAGCGCAAGGAGATGCTCGAGTCGAAGAAACAGCAGATCATCACATACATTGCCGCAAACGCGATCAATCCGCAGACGCACACCCCCCATCCGCCAATGAGGATTCAGCTGGCGCTTGAGGAGGCGAAATTCCACGTCGACCCGTTCAAACCCTTGGACAAGGAGATCGACGAGGCCATGAAACTGCTCAGGCCCCTGCTTCCGATAAGGTTCGAGAAATCCCACATCGCCATAAAACTGAACGGAGCCGACTACGGACGCTGCTTCGACGACCTCATCTCATACGGGATAGTCGAGAAGGAGGAGTGGACCGCCGATGGTTCCTGGATCGGTGTGATGGAGATCCCTGCCGGCCTCATCAACGACCTCACGGACAAGCTGAAGCACAAGACAAAGGGCTCGGCATCCGTGAAACTGATAAATTGACATTCGCGAGAGTGATAAAATGGAAAAAAGAAACGCCAGACAGACACGCGAGATCGTTGTGCCCGGCGACATCCTCGACGGAACGGGGATGAGGCCCGGAGAGAACGCATACGTGCTGGACGGCAAGGTCCGCGCCAGTGTGATGGGAGTAAGGAATGTCTTCCAGAACACGGTCGGAGTCATCCCCCTAAGGGGAGGATACATGCCAACATCGGGAGATACCGTCTTCGGAGTAATCGTAGACATCGGACCCTCGAATTGGCTGATTGACATAGGAGCGCCCTACCCTGCGCCCCTACATGTGAGCGAGGTGCCCTGGAAGGTCGAATTCGGAGACACATCCAGGTTCCTGACGATTGGAAACGTCGTACTGATCAAGGTCCTGGCGGTTGACGAGAGCAAGAAGATCTCCGTCACCATGAAGGACTCCGGACTCAGGAAGATCGAGGGAGGAAGGCTCGTAAAGATCTCCCACACCAAGGTCTCCAGGGTCATCGGAAAGAGCGGATCCATGATCTCCATGCTGAAGAACATGACCGACTGCCGCATAACGGTCGGACAGAACGGATGGATATGGGTCGACGGAGACGACGAGGCTGCGGATGTCGCGGTGGAAGCGATCAAGATGATCGAGGAATACGCCCAGAGCAGCAACCTGACAGACAGGGTAAAAGAGTTTATCGAGAAAAGAATCCCTCAGGATGAAGACGAAGATTACGATGAGGGGGATGAGTGACCATGAGCGGACACACAGATATGGTATTGGTTGACGAGAACGGCCTCAGGATCGACGGCAGGACCGCCGAGCAGCACAGGCCCTTCAAAATTGAGGCAGGAGTCCTCAACAACGCGGACGGATCCGCATACGTAGAGATCGGAAAGAACAAGGTCCTGGCAGCAGTCTACGGACCCAGGGAGTGCCACCCCAGGCACCTTCAGGACCCCACAAAGGCCATCGTGCAGTGCAAGTACAACATGCAGTCCTTCTCTGTCAGCGACAGGAAGAGGCCCGGACCGGACAGAAGGTCCATCGAGATCTCCAAGATCATCTCCGAGGCTCTGGAGAAGGTCGTCCTGACCGAACTCTACCCCCGTGCATCCATCGATGTCTACATCGAGATCCTCCAGGCGAACGCCGGAACCAGGTGCGCTGGACTCACAGCGGCCTCCGTCGCACTCGCTGATGCAGGAATCCCCATGAGGGACATCGTCCCCGCACTCGCATGCGGAAAGGCCGACGGACACGTCCTCCTTGACCTGAACAAGGAAGAGGACAACTACGGACAGGCCGACGTCCCCATCGCCATCATACCCTCCACCGACGAGATCGTACTTCTCCAGATGGACGGAAACATGACCCGCGAGGAGTTCGACTACGGAATCAAGATGGCCGTCGCAGGCTGTCACGAGCTCCACGAGCTCCAGAAGGATGCGCTCAAGAGGCGCTACGACAGGAAGGCACAGGAGGGATCCGAATGACCGAGATAATGTCAGAGATCAAGCGCGACCACATGATGAAGCTCATCGCCGAGGGAAAGAGGCTCGACGGCCGTTCTGTCACCGATGTCCGCGACATCCAGGTCGTCACCAACGTCATCGAGAGCGCAGACGGATCCGCCAGAATCAAGATGGGAAAGACAGAGGTCATCGCGGGAGTCAAGATCATCCCCGGAACACCCTTCCCCGACACACCCAACATCGGAGTGCTCACCACAGGAGCGGAGCTCATCCCCATGGCGCACCCCACCTTCGAATCCGGACCACCCGGAGAGGACGCCATCGAGCTCGCACGTGTCGTGGACCGCGGTATCCGTGAGTCCGGAATGGTCGACGTCGAGGCTCTGTGCATCGTTCCCGGAGAGGAGGTCTGGATGTGCTTCGTTGACATCTACGCCCTCGACTACGACGGTAACCTCTTCGATGCGGCCAACCTCGCGGCGGTATGTGCACTGAAGAGCGCAACCATCCCCGGAGAGCAGTACGGAAAGGGAGAGAACAAGCCCCTGCCCATCACATGCACTCCCATCTCCATCACGGAGGTCAAAATAGGTAATACTTTAATAGTAGACCCTAATTTCGACGAAGAGCAGATTTCGACCGCACGTCTGACGGTTACGACCGACGATGTCGGAAACTTCAGGGCCATGCAGAAAGGTGGCCGCGGTTCGATCACACTTGATGAACTCAGCCTCTGTCTCGACAGAGCTGTAGAGAAGGGTGCCGAGATCAGAAAAATCATCGGGTGAAATCCATGTCAAAGAGAACAGAGAAAGCAGGAAGTTCCGGAAGGTTCGGAGCAAGGTACGGAGTTATCGTCCGCAACAGGATCAAGACAATCGAGGCCCACCAGAAGGGGAAGCACGAGTGCCCCGTCTGCCACCACATGGCAGTGAAGAGGGTCAGCTCCGGTATCTGGTACTGCAAGCACTGCGACACCAAGTTCGCAGCAACCGCTTACAGCCCCGACACCAAGAAGGAACTGTCCAAGGTTTCAGAGCAGTGAGAGAGACTGAAAGGTGATTACAATGAGCACGGAAGAATACAGATGTGCAAAGTGTAACGAGCCCCACAGCATCAACTCACTCGGACTCCAGTGCGAGAAGTGCGGATACAAGATCTTCATGAAAGACAGACCCGTCGACAAGAAGGTCTACAAGTCCGACTGATATGATCGAGGCCGAACTCAGGATCAAGGGTGCCGCGGCAAAGGTCGCGGTGCCCGCCATCTCGCCCGAAGCCGGCAGGGAACTGCCGCGTACCGAGACGAGCATCGAATGGGACGGTGACGATGCCCTCATACACATCAGGGCTACGGACACCACAGCCATGAGAGCGGCCGTGAACTCGTATCTGGAATGCATACGCGTAGTAGAGGACATAGGAAATCTAACCAAGGTGAACCAATGAACGGAATCAGCCCACAGCTCCAGAACCAGATCACCCAGTTCCAGCAGGTCCAGCAGCAGCTCCAGGCCGTCACATCCCAGAAGATGCAGATGGACGCCAACAGGCGCGAGCTCGTCAAGACCAAGGAGGAATTGGACAAGTCCACCGGAACCGTCTTCAGGACCTCCGGTGCCTTCATGATCAAGGTCGAAGACCTGGATTCCCTCAAGGCCGACCTCGACGAATCCATCGAGACGATGGAAGTCAGGATTGGTAGCCTCGAGCGTCAGGAGAACTCCCTCAAGGAGAAGTACACCTCGCTCCAGGAGACAATCAACAAGGCCATGGGAAACGCTCAGGAAGAGTGAAACCCTAACAATCAACGGCCCGGAACATCGGATTCCGGGCATATTCTTTTTACTTCATTTGTCAATCACTGCTGACATGACAGATGCACTCGTCCTGAAGGACGTACGCAAGACATATGGTCAGAGGGAGGCCGTCCACGGTGTATCCCTGACCGTACATGAAGGTGAAATCTTCGGACTCATAGGACATAACGGTGCCGGTAAGACCACCATTCTCAGGATGATATCGACCATACTCAAGATTTCATCGGGCACGATCGAGGTCTACGGCAAAGATGTGGCGAAGGAAGCTGACGAGGTAAGGAAGCTCATCAGCTATCTGCCCGAGGATGCGGGAGCCTACAAGGATATGACCGGCAGGAGATACCTCACGTTCATCGCAAACCTTGCGGGGTCAGGCCAGGACAAGGACGCCATGGTCGAGAGGGGGATCGCCCTTGCCGACCTCGGCGACAAGATAGACTTCAGGATCGATACCTATAGCAAGGGTATGATGCGCAGACTCCTCATCGCAAGGGCCATCATGACCGCACCCAAATTGGCAATCATGGACGAGGTGACCTCCGGTCTGGACGTCATCAACGCCTACGAGATAAGGGAGGTCATTCGCGACATCGCCAAGAACGGAGTGACGGTGGTAATGTCTTCGCACAACATGTTCGAGGTCGATATGCTGTGCGACAGGATAGGTATGATCGACCAGGGCAACCTGATCGATGTGGGAACGCCTGCCGAACTGAAGGAGAAATACGGAAAGGAGACCCTCGAAGAGGTCTTCGTGACGGCGGTGAAAGGAGCATGAGCAGTCTTTCAATCATCATAAAGAAGGAGGTCAAGGAACTCCTCACCCCGGGATCCATAGCATCTGTCATGGTAATGGTAGTCCTGTTCGCAGCACTCGGCGGACTCATAGGCGACGAGGTTCACAAGAACACCGTCATGCCTGTTATCGGTATCGCCAACTGGGAGGATCAGAAGATCTCCGACGGAGAGGGCAATGAATGGAATGCCTACGATTTCCTCATCGACATGTACATAAACAGCGGCGACGAGCGCATCACACCTGCTACAGTGAAGGACTTCGTCATTAGCATGGACAAGGACTCGATACTGGACCAAATGACCGAAAGCAACGCCAGCGTTGCACTTGTTCTGTCGGATGATTTCAAGAAGAACATCGAGAACTCCATACATTCACTGGGGTCCGAGGACAAGACGTACGAGAAGGGAGAGATCGACCAGTACTACGTCTACAAGCCTGCAGGGATGATCAGCGGTACGGTTTCGTCCGTGATCACCACATCCATCATCACCAACATGAACAAGGACCTCTCCAGGTTCCTCATAGGCGAGGATGAGGAGGAATACGTCGACTTCATAAAGACGCCGATAGACGGCTCGAAGACCTACACATACATCAACGGCGAGAAGGAGGAGGACATCACGCCCTCGCAGATCAGCGAAGCGCTGACCGGTCAGACCATGTTCATCCCCATGATCATCATGATCATCATAATGATGGTCGGAAGCATCGTCATCAGCTCGATGGGTTCCGAGAAGGAGAACAAGACACTGGAGACCCTGCTCACCCTGCCCATCAGCAGGACCGTCATAGTCACCGGAAAGATCATCGCCGCTGCGATGGTCGGTCTGCTGTTCGGTGTGGCCTACATGTTCGGAATGGCATTCTACATCTCGTCGATGACCGTTGCATCCATAGGAGGGGCCAGCATCGACCTGTCGCAGGTAGGTCTAAGCCTTGGAATCGTGGATTATGCCCTGATAGCAGTGTCCATGTTCCTCTCCATCGCCTGTGCATTGGGAATCTGTATGATCCTCGGTGCCTTCGCAAAGAACTACAAGTCCGCTCAGACCATGACTATGCCCCTGAGCATACTGGCCATCATCCCGATGTTCATCACCATGTTCTCCGGATGGTACGGCTCCAACATGCTCATCCAGGCCGTCCTCTTCGTCATACCTTTCAGCCACCCCATGATGGCCACTCAGGCATTGCTGAACGGCGACCTCACACTCGTGCTTGCAGGATTGGCATACATGGCCGCATTCGCCGTGGTATCCATCTACATCACCGTCAGGCTATACAACTCCGATATACTCGTGACAGGATTGAGTCAGAACAAATACGTGGAGAAACTGAGGGGAACGGGAAAGAAGCCCAGGCGCGGGTGAAACAGGTTTAATCTACCTGTAACTAGTACATCCAAGAGGAATGAGATCATGTCGGATAAAAGAATGGTCGTGATACTGATCATCGGAGCGGTCGCCATTGGGCTGTCCCTGGCGGCATGCGGACTCCTACTCAGCAGTAACGACCACAAGGTCACATTCCTCTCGGATCGCGACAACATCGCTTACGCATTCGTGATCGAGGACAACAGCACAGGGGAGATCCACCCTCTCGCGAAGGGCGCGTACATCAAGGAAGGTGCCACCATCAGATGCGAATCGGACGACTTCGTATGGGTGGGCAATGTATGGGTAGACCCGAACTCCAGTGCAGTGGATTGCCAATGCATCTACAAGGGATCGGAATACAAATTCACCCTTTGGACGAACGGGGCCAAGATCACGGATGCGGAGCTCGAGGACGGCCGTCTCACTATGGATCTAACGAAGATGCACTATTGCATGGCGATATCCCTGACGATAGCGAAAGCTGAACCGTGACGAACCCTGGTTTTTTATCTGCTACCTATATGACCGAACATGTTCGGGAACATTGCGGACAAACTGAAAGGCAAGAACAAGGTCATCCTGGTCCACGGTAATGCGGACATGGACGCCATGGGTTCCGCTTATGCGCTGAAGCGTGCCTTCCCGAATGCGGACATCTTCGCACCTAACGGCATCGACCGCGTCAGCAAGATAGTCTGCGAGAAACTTGACGTAGCCGTTCTCGAGAGCTGCGATTTCTCGGATTATGAGCAGGCCATCGTTGTGGATACCTCCTCGCCGGACCAATTGGAGAATGTTACTGACCTCCCGAAGGACACCATCGTCATCGACCACCACCAGCCCACTGGCAGATGGGATGGATACGAATTCTACTGCGATCCCACCAGGACGTCCTGCTGCGAGATCGTCAAGGATATCCTGGACGAGAACTGCATACCGATAGAGAGGGACGTCGGCCTCATGCTCATAGGCGGGATGATAACGGACAGCGGCCACTTCCAATTCGCCAAACCTGCCCTTCTTGAAGCGTTCGCAGACATCATGAAGAGATGCGACATCAACATGGACGAGGCCTACAACCTGACCGTGGCCCCGGTCAGCATGTCGGAGAAGATCGCCATGCTCAAGGCCATGGAGAGGACCAAGTTCGACCGTGTCGGCAACTACATAGTCGCCACATCGTACGGAGGGAGCTTCGAGGCCTCCTCATGCAGGGCCATAATGGCATCCGGTGCGGATGTCGTGTTCGTAGGTTCTCAGAGGGACGACGAATTCAGACTGAGCGCGAGAGCGACACAGGAGATAGTCCGGAGAGGAGTGAACCTCGGGGACATAATGAAAGGCATCGGTACCGAGACCATGAGCGACGGCGGAGGACACGGAGGAGCGGCCGGACTATCAGGCACGGGCGACGTCGAAGCGATGCTGTTCATCTGTATGAAAAGAACGATGGAGATCTTCAGGGAATTGAAGTCTGAAGACCTCCTGAAAAAGGATTTGTGAACTCACCTTAGCTTGGTGAGTCCCTCGAGGACCTTCTGGAGAGCCGCACGGTTCTCAGGGTGTGCCTCGAAGTATTCTGCGACGGGAGCCAGTGTCTTGGCCATTCCGTCGGTGACACCCGTCTTGAGGTCGAAGGGCGAGAGCTTCTTGTCGAAGTATGCCTGCTCCAATTCCTCGTAGGTGTTGTAGGTGACCGGTCCGCCGTACTGCTCGGGACGGTCCACGAAGAGACATCCGTTCCTGGGGATGATGATGTACTTGCACAGCATGAGGACGGGGTTCACCTCTTCGTTGCCCTCTGCATCCAGCTTATCCATCGGACAGTAGGCCTTCTTCATCTTCTTGGCGATGTCCTCTTTGGTGTCGTGGATCGTGATGTTGCCCTCGGGCTTGGACTTCGACATCTTGTTCTCGATGGGATCCATCCTGTTACCGCCCTTGAGACCGGGGAGCAGAGGCGTGTGAAGTGCGATGGGTTTCTTCCATCCCAGCTTATCGGCCGCGTCCCTTGCGAGCATGTGGGCCCTCCTCTGGTCGATACCAGCGTACGCGACATCGCAGTTGAGGAAGAATATGTCCGTTGCCTGGAGGATGGGGTACAATACCTTGGAAGCGTCGACCTCGGCCTCATCCTCGGACCTTCCCATGATGGTCATGGCCCTCTTGACCCTTGAAAGGGATGTGACCTTCGCGACCTTGATGACCTTCTCCCAGTACTCGATCTCCGAGCATAGCTCGCTGGCGTACTTGAAGACGACCTTATCCTGAGGGACACCCAGAGCGATGAAGCAATCCTGCATGTATCTGGCGCAGGTCCTGATGTTCTCAAGGTTGCCTCCGAGCTTGTCGTTGATGTAGGCGTGCCAATCCGCCCAGAAGATGGTGACCTTGAATCCTGCATCGCAGAGATCCCTGATCTTCTGTGCGACGAGCACCCAACCGAGGTGCACGGTGCCTGAGGGCTCGAATCCGATATATGCCGTGGGCTCCTCTTTCTCCGTGAGGAGAGCACGGAGTTCCTCTTCGGTTACGAGCTCTTCGGCGTTCCTTGTGACCAAGGCCAGCTTTTCGTCTACATTCATATGTATCATTCGTGTCAATGGTCCACATATATTAATCGTTGGCGGAACACAGTTTGTCCTGGTCATGAATCCGCATATTGACCGCAGCATGCACACTTTATATCCTAGCAGAAGACAAGGTATCTCGATGGACCCTTCGCTGATGATCATCGTTTCGCTTTCCTCCCTTCTAGGAGGAGCCTTCGGCCTCTTCACAGGACTGGTCCCGGGCATCCACGTGAACACATTGGCATCGATTCTGCTGCTGTCCTATCCGGTTTGGGAATCTGTATTGTCTGGAGTCATCCCGGCGGAATACGTGCCCATCGCCATCTGCTCGATAATCATGTCCGCATCCGTCGTCCACTCTTACGTGGATTTCGTCCCTTCCGTGTTCATTGGTGCACCTGACGCCGAGGATGCGATCTCCATCCTGCCTGGCCACAGACTGCTGCTCTCGGGAAAGGGGATGAGAGCGGTACGCGCTGCCGCAATAGGAAGCTTAATAGGATGCTCTGTGGCGATAGCCATCGCCGTACCGCTGCAGTTTATCATCACCGATAACATGACACACTACCTGGACAGGATAACGAAGATAATCCTGGTCGCTGTGTCTGGTGTTCTGATATTCAACGAATACCAGAAGGGGAACGTACTGTTCGGGATTGCTGCATTCTTGCTCTCGGGAATCCTGGGGTATGCAGTCATGGAACTGCCGATACCATGTGAAGGGATCTTCGGGGAGGGAACTCTGCTGTTGCCCATGCTTACAGGTCTGTTCGGACTCCCGGTGATGCTGGAGTCCGACAGCGGACACCCGTTCCCAAAGCAGATTGATGATGGTGTCGATCCGGTTGGACCGATACCTGGCTTGAAGGGGGTAATTATGGGCACTGTCGCAGGATGGTTCCCCGGGATCACCTCAACGGTCGGGGCAACAGTATCTTCCACGATCATGCCTGACAGGACACCGGAACGCTTCATAGCCACCGTGGCATCGATCGGTTCGGTCACCACGATACTGTCGCTCGTGACACTCTCCATTTCTGGGGGCGGTAGGTCGGGACGGTCATCGTCATCGGTTCGATCCTCGGCGACTCCGTGAGCGGAATTGCTTCGGAGGCTTTCTTGGCGATGCTCCTTGCCTGTGCGATCGGTTCTTTGGCAGGATATCTCTTCACCATTCAGTGCGGGAAGGTCGCCTCGAAGCTCATAAGCAGAGTGAACCAAGGACTCCTGAACAAGGTAGTGATCGTCTTCCTGGTGATCATGGTCCCGTTATCCACAGGCTTCTGGGGGATCGTCATTCTGATCCTTTCACTTATGGTCGGCTACATCCCGGTCTCTGGCGGGACCGGAAAGACGGTCCTGTGCGGATGTCTCATAATTCCTTCGATAATGATGTAATAAATAGGAGCGCATGGATGAACTGGCATGGACCTAAAGCGCACCGAATTGTTGGCTCTGCTCGCAATGGCGTTCGGGGTATTCATGGATGGACTGGACTCCAGTATCGTGAATATCGCCCTGCCTGCCATAGCGGAATCCTTCGGTGTCGATGCCAACGCCGTCGCTTGGGTCACGATCACATACTTCATGATGATCGCGGGTCTGATGCTCTCCTTCGGACGCCTGGCCGATTCAGGTCATATCAGGAAGATTTACGTCCTCGGATTCGCAATATTCGGAGCATCGTCATTGGTCTGCGGTCTTTCCCAGGATCTCTGGACCCTTGTAGGTGCCAGGATCGCCCAGGGTATCGGGGCCGCCATGCTGGGAGCGGTAGCCCCAATGATGTGCGTCAAGTTCCTCCCGTCCAGCAAGCTCGGTCTCGGCATGAGCATACTTATGCTGTCTGGTGCGGTCGGGTTCGGATCCGGCCCCGCCATAGGCGGACTGATCATGGATGTCGCTTCATGGCACTGGACATTCTTCATCAATGTACCCATAGGAATAATTGCGATACTGTTCGCTATGCGTGCGATGCCCAAGGACCATGACATAAAGGATGCCAAGCTGGACCTGAAGGGAAGCGCTCTGCTTTTCCTCTCAGTCGTTTGCGGCGTTTACATCCTTGAGATGTTCTCCCGCGAAGGACAAGGTATCATATGTGCTGTCCTGGCCGTCCTGATGGTGGTTTCCATAGTGCTGTTCATTCATACGGAGAAGAGAACTGCGAATCCCATGCTCAATCTGAGCATTTTCAAGAAATGGACATTCACCTCGGTCTCCATGACATATCTCCTCATGAACATCTGTTACGTCGGCGTATCATATCTGATACCGTTCTACATCGTCAAGGAACTCGATGTCAGCTATACCTTCACCGGCCTTCTGATCCTGGTGCCCAGCATAGTCACGATACTGGTCAGCATTCCTGCCGGTAAATACGCGGATGAGCACGGACGGAGGACCATGTCGATATTCAGCTGTATGGCGCTGATCGTATTCTGCATAGGTTATTGGCTGATCAGACCCGAAATGGGCTGGCTGCCGTTCATCCCCATAGGGATAATGGGAGGAATAATGTGGGGGCTATGCGGGGCTTCCGTCGCCAGCCGTATAGTGGACCATGCACCGAATGAGGAGAAGGGGATGGCATCCACGCTGTCCAACTTCCTGTACTACGGCGGAGGATCGATAGGTACAGCGCTGTTCGCATCCCTGGCCACGATAGGTTCGGATTCCATCGGGATACCGCTCGACCTGATACCTCCGGAGGACTTCCTCCTCGGATTCACATTCTCGATGATACCTGCCATCATCCTCGGGGTGGCCACACTGCTGTCCGCAGTGATCGTCAAGGACGATGCTGTCACGCATTCTTGAGCTCGGCTTTCTCCAGGAACCTTTGGGAATCAACGATGAACCTCTCATGAGTCCCGGAACCGACCTCCGATTTAGAATCGTAAACACGGACCTTGAAGACCAGCCTTCTCCTGTCTATCTCCACGAGCTCCGTCTCGCATACCACCGTCATGCCGATCGGCGTAGCGGAGCTGTGGGCGATGTCCAGATGGGTGCCCACTGTGGAAGTCCCGAGATCCAGATAAGGCTGGACGCTCAGAGACGCGGTCTTCTCTATCAGCGCTATCATAGCAGGCGTGGCGAATACAGGAAGATCCCCGCTGCCTACCGTGGAAGCTAGATTCTCCTCCGTCACCGTGACCGACTGAGCGCCTTTGATACCCGTGTTCAACATAGTGTCACGAACGATGCTTTTACTAATTAAAACGTAGATAAGGGGGACATGGGATTGGAAGAGCAGCTTTACGAAGAACTATACCAACTGAGGGAACGTCTCAGAGATGAGGGCAGAAGGGCCACGGGAAGAGTGCCCAACGTCTGCTCCGATGAGGCGCTCCAGGAAATGGCCCAGCGCAAACCTACGAAGATCGAGGATTTCATCGCTATCGTCGGTGTGGGCCAGAGATTCATAGAGGTATACGGTGAGAGTTTCCTCGCTGTGACGAGGAAATATACAGTCACCGCCGCCAAGGGTTCCAATCTGGAGGGAGAGACCGCAAAGACCCTCAGGGAGTTGGAAAAGAAGCTCATCAATATCAGCAGGGGGAACCGTCTCCTGTATCAGGGAAGGATCTCCGTCAAAAACACCTTCGATCTTATGAAGATCCCCGATCTGGACATACTCGGGCTGCTGTTCGGTACCAAGAGGATGCTGAGGCTCTGCGACATCACCAACAGCAAAGAGGACGAGAAGGTCTACAGGCATCTGAACCAGGTGATCCGTGAGGTCAACAGGGAACTAAGGGACAAGGGACAGTACGACCTGTATGTAGGATACCCCTACGTCCAGGGAAAGATGCCCAACGACGATTTCGACATCCGCGCACCGCTGGCGCTCTTCCCGGTGACGCTTGAGAAGGATGCCCGTTCCATAACGCTCACATATGACTCCTCCCGCGATGCCATGTACAACAACACCCTCATCCTGGCGTACATCAAGGCCACGGGACAGAACAAGCCGCTCCCCAACAACATCCTGGAGGACTTCGAAGAGGAATCGTTCATCGAGAACACGCTCAACTTCTTCCGCATGAACGGAATCGAGATCAAATGCGAGAACACCGAGCCCATGGAATTCATCGAGTACAGGGCGGGGGAGTTCCCCGACTATCTTCCCGGGGACATGGAACTCGTACCGAACATCATCGTCGGTAAGTTCCCGACGTACTCCAGTTCTATCCAGAGGGACTTCGACGCCATCCTGTCCGGAAAGGAGATCAACGGTATCCTCACGGACCTTGTGGAGAACCTCGACAAGACCGATTTCTACTCGGACAAACCGGAGCCCCTGTCGCTGGACGACCTGAAGAAGAAGGGCATGGAGGCCTCCGAGAAGGATCTGTTCTACATCAACTCGCTCAACAGCGCCCAGGAGAACATCCTGACTGCCATCGACAAGGATGACGAGATCGTCGTCCAGGGACCTCCGGGGACAGGTAAATCACAGGTCATCACAGGACTGATAACGTCGGCGGTCGTGAAAGGAAAGACCGTCCTGATGGTCTCCGAGAAGAAGACCGCCCTGGACGTCGTATACTCCCGTCTCGGGACACTGGCGAAATACTGCCTGCTCATCGACGACGTCGGAAACAAGGACCTGTTCTACAAGCAGCTGGAGACCATGCTGGCCTCAGGAGTCCCCAAGAAGGGTACTGATCTGGAGACCATCTCTGACAGCATCGACGACGATGTCTCGATGCTAACCCGCATCGCCGATGTGATGTACACGCCGGGCGACTTCGGTATCGCACCCTACAAGCTGTACGGCATGGAGAAGACCAATCTGAACGATGAACGCCAGTTCAGCGAATACAAGATCCTCAAATCCCACATAGACCCGCGCCTCCTGGCGCTCCAGTACCCCACGGTATCCGAGCTCCACAGGATGTACGACAACGAGAGCCTGATGAAGAACTTCAACGATTACAAGACGCTGTCAGGCTCCAACCCGTGGCTCACCCAGATGAAGATGAACCTCTCAGAGTTCAACATCGGTGAGATGAAGGCGGACCTCATGGACCTGGAGATGCAGATGAAGGAGTTCAACTCCAAGGGATTCATGGGAAGGCTGTTCTCGAAAGGGAAGGTCAACAGGGAGACCACCCTGATGGCCTCGAAGTATTTCGACAACTACAACCAACACACCCTCACCCTGATGATGGACGACCCCAAGAAGATCATCGATGGCCTGGACGACTACGAGAGGTTCGCATCGCTGTCCACCGTCTATTCCAAGCTCAGCTCGGAAGAGAAGCTGTACGGGGACGATATCCTGTCGATCTCCGAATCCACCAAGATGAAATTCTCGGACAGCAACGACAGGATGTTCAACTGGATCCTCAACGAGCATCTGATGAAGTTCGATGCCGAGCACAAGGACATCATGCAGCAGATTTGGGACTTCGACAGCATCATCCGCGACATGGACAGGAAGATGGAGCACAAGCGCATCCTGTGCAAGGACAAGGTCGAGGAGATCCTCCAGAACAACCTGAGATACATCTCCGAGTCCAAGAGGCGCGGCGACATCAACAGGATCATCGAATCCAAGAGGAAATGGAACCTGAACAAGTTCATCAACCGCTACGGGTACGAGCTCTTCCAGGGAGTCCGCGTATGGCTGCTGACCCCCGAGGTGGTTTCCGAGATACTCCCGCTGGAGATGGGAGTGTTCGACCTGCTCATATTCGACGAGGCCTCCCAGATGTATGTGGAGAAGGGTATCCCGTCGATCTACCGTGCGAAGAAGGTTGTCGTCGCGGGGGACCACAAGCAGCTTCGTCCCTCCAGCCTGGGAGTCGGAAGGATCGAGTATGATTCCGATGAGGAGGACCTCGACGATGACGTATCCGCAGCTCTGGAGGAGGAATCTCTGCTGGACCTTGCAAGGGCAAGGTACGACTCCATCCTGCTGAACTTCCACTACAGGTCGAAGTACGAGGAGCTCATAGCGTTCTCCAACTACGCGTTCTACGGTGGACGCCTATATGTGTCCCCCAATGTGATAGACCCGCCCAAACCGCCCATCGAGACCATCAAGGTGGACGGACTGTGGGAGAACAAGTCCAACATGGCCGAGGCCAAGAAGGTCATCGAACTTCTCAGGGGCATATTCACCTCCAGGAAGAACAACGAGACCATAGGTATCATCACATTCAACGCATCCCAGAGGGACCTGATCAACGATGTCCTGGATGAGGAATGCGCCAAGGACGGGGAGTTCGGAAAGCTCGTCGCCAACGAGATGAAGAGGTTCGACAACGGGGAGGATGTCGGTCTGTTCATCAAGAACATCGAGAGCGTTCAGGGAGATGAGCGTGATGTCATCGTGTTCTCCATAGGATACGCCAAGAACTCTGACGGAAGGCTGATGCAGAGATTCGGATGGCTGAACAACCGCGGTGGTGAGAACCGTCTGAACGTCGCCGTGTCCAGGGCAAAGAAGAAGATCTACATCGTATCCTCATTCGAACCCAGGGAGCTCCAGGTGGAGGACAACAAGAACGACGGCCCGCGCATACTGAAGAAATACCTGCAGTACGCCGATGCTATCAGCAGCGGGAACAGGGATCTGGCCGATTCCATCCTGCACTCGTTCGGTGACGACCGCTGGGTACGCACAGAGGAATTCAATTCAGGCCACATAGCCGACAAGGTCTACAACGCCCTCCTCAGGAAGGGTTACTCCGTGGAGAGGAACGTCGGTATCGGAGGATACCAGATAGACCTTGCAGTGAAACAGAACGACCGTTACATCCTGGGAATAGAATGCGACAGCCGTCTTTACGAGATCTCCGAATCGACGAGGGAGAGGGACTACCACAGGCAGAAGTACCTGGAGTCCAGAGGATGGAAGATCCACAGGGTCTGGACGCCCGGATTCTGGAAGAACCCCGACAAGGAGATCGCGGGAATAATTGATGCAATAGAGAGGGTTTGAGATGAAGACGACATTGAAGATCGAAGGCATGATGTGCGAAGGATGCGTCAGCAAGGTCAACGAGAAGCTGAACGCTCTGGACAAGGTGAAGAAGGTCGATGTGAACCTCAAGTCGGGTAAGGCCGTCGTCGAACACGACGGGTCCACCGACGAGGAACTGATCTCGGCCGTTGTCGATGCTGGGTTCAGAGCATCTGTGAAGCACGGACTCTTCTCATGAAGACGCGCGTGTTCCGCATAGGCGGAATGACATGCGCCGCCTGCTCCAGCAGGATCGAGGGAGCGATCGGAGAGATCGACGGCATCGAGAGCGTCGTGGCCAATTTCGGAAACAACACCGCCACGGTGACCTATGACGAATCGAAGGTCACTGAGGAGATGATAGCCAAGGCCGTCACCTCCGCCGGATACCAGATGATCAGCGATGATCGCGAGAAGGCCGAACAGCAGGAACTGGAAGCCCTCAGGATACAGAAGCGGGACCTGATAGTCGCCATACTGTTCGCCATCCCGCTCAGCATCATAGCGATGGGGCCGATGCTGGGCCTGGATATGCCCTGGGATACCAGAACGGATTGTATCATACAGCTCGTTCTGTTCTTACCGATAATGTACTCTGGGAGACGCTTCTACAAGAAGGGCATCCCAGCACTGAAGACCAAGAGCCCCACCATGGACTCACTGGTCTCCATCAGCACCCTGGCTTCCCTTGCCATGGGACTCTATTACACCATGCTCGCTTTCTCTACTGACGAGCACATGCACATAATGCTGAGCTTCGACTCCGCAGGAATGATCATCGCACTTGTGAGCGTCGGGAAATACATGGAAGCCCGTTCGAAGCACAACACCAACGATTCCCTCAGGAAGCTGCTGTCCCTGGCCCCCAGCAAGGCCACGATCATAGTGGACGGCAAGGAGTATGAGGTCGATGCGTCATCATTGATCGTCGGGGACGTCGTATTGGTCCGTCCGGGGGAATCCATACCTGCGGATGGGGTGGTCATAGAAGGGAGTTCGGCCGTCAACGAGTCGATGCTCACCGGGGAATCCATACCCGTCTCGAAGAATGTCGATTCGGTCGTGTACGGCGCTACGGTCAACGGTAACGGAAGCCTCAAGGTCAGGATCGAGAAGACCGGCGAAGAGACTGTCCTCTACCAGATTGCTAGGATGATCGAGATGGCTCAGGGAACGAAGGCACCTGTCGCTCATCTCGCTGATAAGATTGCAGCCAAATTCGTGCCTGCAGTCATACTGATCGCCATCGCATCAGGTATCGCGTGGTTCGTCGCAGGACAGTTCTTCCCTGAAAACGGATACGACCTGGAGTTCTGCGTCACCATCGCCATATCAGTGCTCGTGATATCCTGTCCATGCGCACTGGGGCTGGCCACACCGCTGGCAATCGTCATAGGTACCGGCAACGGATCGAAACATGGGATACTATTCAAGACAGCCTCCTCCATCGAGGCTGCCGCACACATAGACACCGTGATACTGGACAAAACCGGTACGATCACCAAAGGACATCCTACCATCACCAGCATCATCACTGGTCTTGATGAGAAGAAGTTCATATCCATAGTCGCAGCCGCGGAATCCGATTCGGAGCACCCCCTGGCAGAGGCTGTTGTCAATTATGCTAAGGAAAATGGGATCGATCTGCCTCCTCATTCGGATTTCGAAGCGATAACCGGACAGGGGATACGCTGCAATGTGGATGGCCAGACCGTGTTGGTCGGGAACCGCGCGCTCATGGAGGAGAACGGGATATCCTTCCATGAAGCCCCAGGAATCCTGGTCGCCATCGACGGTGTACCCTCAGGCTCTATCGTCGTATCGGACCCGATGAGGGACGAGAGCCCGGCTGCGATATCCTCGCTGAAATCCATGGGGGTCGATGTCATGATGGTCACTGGGGACCGTAAGGAGACGGCAGAGACCATAGCGGCACAGGCTGGAATTGACGAAGTGATAGCAGAGACCAAACCCCAGGACAAACTGGATACTGTCAAAAAGCTGCAGGTCCGCCAGAAGCATGTGGCCATGACGGGCGATGGCATCAACGATGCCCCTGCACTCACGCAGGCCGATGTCGGTCTTGCAGTGGGATCCGGGACCGATATCGCGATCGAATCGGCCGACATCGTGATGATGAACGACGACCTGAGGACGGTCCCCGCCGCTCTCGAGATTGGAAGGGCCACCCTCAAGAACATCAAGCAGAACCTGTTCTTCGCACTTGGGTACAATGCGGTCTGCATACCGATCGCCGCAGGACTCCCTGTCCTTTTCGGATACACCGACCTCGTGATGCTGATGCCCATATTGGCGGCGGCAGCGATGTCGCTCTCATCGATCTCAGTCGTATCGAATGCACTTAGGATGAGAAGGTTCGAACCCAAATCACTGAACTAATCTGGCCGATATGACGTCAAGGGTCCCGTTGTCCCTCTTCCAAACCTTATTGGAATCTACTATCTCCAGAGGGTGGGAATGCATAGGGGAATCGAGTGTCATCGACTCATATTCCCCTCCCTCGCCCATGATGCTGATGCCGTACTTCTCACGGAGCTTCTTCAGATCCTTAACGGCATCCGCATCGATCTCGCGTCCCAGCCATTCCTCGCCGAGGCCTTCCGCAAAGCATCCCACGATTATCGCCCTGATGCCCGACTGGAGGAACGCATCCATCAGAAGGTCCTGATCCTTCCTCCAAAGGGGAGAGAACACCTTGAGGCCGAGATCGTTGCAGACCAGGTTCATCCTGTCCCATTGGTAATCTGACCAGACAGCACCGGTTATGACACCTTCGACATCCAATCCCTCCAGTGCCTTCCTGAGCCCCTCCATGTCCCCCTCCTCGGTACCGGTGCTCGGAGCCGTGACAAGTTCCTTTCCCATGGACTCGGCCATGAGAGGGACCACCGAGAGGTTCGGCGTATGGAAGATCCATGATGCCTTGTCCTCCGGCTTCACATTGACCAGGTAAGGTACGTCGTGTCCCATCTGCTCCATGATGTACAGCGAGAAAGTGGAGTCCTTTCCACCGGAATACAGGGATGCTAGCCTCATATGCACACATGCACGCTCCCGCGGTAAAAGAATGTTTTTTATTATGGTGCATTCTGGGGAATACCGAGGGACACAATGAGTCTTGATGCGAACGCGATGAAGAAACTGGTCGCCAGGGAAGCTGTTGACAGGTACGTCAAGGACGGTATGGCAGTCGGACTCGGGACCGGATCCACCGCGAAGTTCATGATCGAGAGGATCGGCGAACTCGTCGCAGAAGGCTGGGACCTCACATGCACGGCCACATCCTTCCAGAGCGAGGAGCTCGCAAGGAGCCTCGGCATCAGGATCGTGGAACTCGACGAGATCGGTACCCTCAACGTCACCATCGACGGTGCGGACGAGGTCGACCCCAACATGCAGCTGATCAAGGGACTCGGAGGAGCACTCCTCAGGGAGAAGATCGTGGCTGCGGCCACCGAGAAGGAGATCATCATAGCCGACGAATCCAAACTCGTGGAGAAGCTCGGTACAAAGGCACCACTTCCGGTGGAAGTCCTCAGATTCGGCCACAAGCATACCAAATTCGCGCTGGAGCAGCAGGGCTGCAAGGCAGAACTGAGGATAAGGGACGGAGAACCCATCGTGACCGACAGCGGCAACTACATCTACGACTGCAAGTTCGAGGCGATCGAGAAACCGTTCTTCCTGGAATCGAGGATCGATGTCATCCCCGGAGTGGTCGAGAACGGCCTGTTCCTGAACACGGCCTACGATGTGCTCATATCGAAACCCGACGGAGGGATCGAGAGCATGTCCGATGCCATGATCAAGAAGAGACCAGACGATATCAATATAATGTAATCGCGCGTGAGTGATGGTATCAAGTTTTTATATAACTTCGATAATAGCACGCCCGATTCAATTCAAGGTGAATACCATGAAAATGCCCAGAACAATCAAAAGATACTGCCCGACCTGCAAGGCCCACACCGAGCAAGAGGTGGAGAGGGTCAAGAAGAAGAAGGCAAGTGAACTCAAATGGGGTCAGAGGAGATTCAGAAAAGTGACCGCTGGTTACGGAGGTTTCCCCAGGCCTAAACCCGAAGGAAGAGAGAAGCCCACCAAGAGGATCAACCTCAGGTACAGATGCACCCAGTGCAAGAAGGCCAACATCTCCCCCTGCATCCGTGCCAAGAAATTCGAACTCGTGGAGTGATTATCATGACCGGAGATTTCATCAAGATCAAATGCCCCGACTGCGAAAACGAGCAGATCGCTTTCAAGAAGGCAGCGACCAAGGTCACCTGCCACGTCTGCGGTGCAACCCTCATCGTCCCCAAGGGCGGTGTCGGAGACATCAAGGGCGAAGTCATTGAGGTAGTCAACTGATGTCAAGGGTCAGGGGACTTCCCGAGAACGGTGAGCTCGTAGTCTGCACCGTCAAGAGCGTGAAGAACTTCGGAGCATTCGTCACTCTGGACGAGTACGATGACAAGGAAGGATTCATTCACGTAAGGGATGTCGCCACTGGCTGGGTTAAGTACATCAGGGACTTCGTCAGAGAAGGACAAAAAATCGTCTGCAAAGTTCTGGGCGTGGATTCAACCAAAGGTCACATCGACCTTTCTTTAAAATCCGTCAACGAACACCAGAAGCGCGAGAAGATCCAGCAATGGAAGAACGAGAAGAAGGCAGAGAAACTTCTCGAGATCGTCGCTGAAAGGATGGGAATTGACATAGACAAGGCATACAAGCAGTTCGGGGACGAACTCCTGGATGCCTACGAGACACTGTACAGTGCCTTCGAATCAGCGGTCGCTTACCCCGATGATTTCCTTTCGGAATTCAAGGGGAAGTGGACCGATACTTTTATGGAAGTCGCGAAGGAGAACGTCGCAGCACCCATGGTGCAGATCGACGGAATCCTCGAGATGAGCTCTTCAGCACCTGACGGAATGGAGCTCATCAAGACCGCACTCATGGCCGGCCTCGCAGCCGCCGACGGATCCTCAGTGGAGATCACCTGTGTAGGATGCCCCAGATACAGGATCCTCGTCACAGCTGCCGATTACAAAGAGGCAGAGGACATCATGAAGACCGTTAGCAACACGGCCATCGAATCCCTTACATCGAACGACGGCACTGCGGTGCTCAAACGTGAGAGCAAGTGAGATGAAAAGCGAAATCCGCAGATGCAACGACTGTGCCAGATACACACTTTCTATGGTATGTCCGATCTGCGGTAAGACTACTGTGAACCCGATACCTCCGAGATATTCCCCGGAGGACCGCATGGGGGAATACCGCCGCAAGGCGATACTCGAGGAGTATGGAGAGAATGGAAAGCATCATAACGTATGAGTGCAGACCCGAATTCAAGAATCTCATCTTCATAGAGGGGCTGCCCGGGGTCGGGAACGTCGGTAAGATCGCAGCGGACTTCATCAGCTACAAATTGGATGCGAAGAGGATGGCTACCATCCTCAGCAGCGAACTGCCCCCGCAGGTCTTCGTGGATTCTGACAGCTATTTCTATTCTGCATGCAACGAGCTTTGGTACGTGAAGGACGTCAACGGCCACGACATCCTCTTCCTGCAGGGAGACTATCAGGCATCGACACCTCAGGGACAGTTCGAACTATGCAAGTTCATCTTCGACAAGATCATCGGATACGATCCCAAACTGATCATCACTCTGGGCGGATACGGATTGGGAGAGGTCGTGAAGGAACCCCGCGTGCTTGCAGTGAGCAACGATTCGAAGATCAAGTCGATGCTTGAGAAGAAGGGTGCCCAATTCCGTCCCAACGAACCTCAGGGCGGCATCGTGGGAGCGGCAGCGATGTTCCTGCTCCTCGCCAACGAATACGATATCGATGCAGCATGCCTTATGGGAGAAACGTCGGGCTTCCTTCTGGATCACAAGAGCGCCAAATGCGTGGTAGATGTGCTGTGCAAAGTTCTTGGAATAGAACTGGACACGACCGAGATGCAGGAGGACATCCAGCAGGTGGAGCAGATCAACGATGAAGTACAGGCTCTGGCTGAGACCAACCCTGAGGATTTATCCTACTTCCGCTGATATCACCAACGGCTTTTTATAATGGGTACGCATCCCCAAATCTAAGTCCCCACTTAGCTCAGACTGGCTAGAGCGGCTGACTGTAGAGTGTTTTCGGTAAAACCCGATACAGCCGCTGAAATCAGCAGGTCCCCTGTTCAAATCAGGGAGTGGGGACCATCCTTATCCAGCACCCCTGATTTCATCACGAGTACCAATTTGGGCTCTGATTTGACGAGTACCACTTGTAAAGGTGCTCAAAACGAGGTCGTTAGACCCCGTCTTAAAGATGTTCTTCTGAGGGTAGCTCACATAGAGCGCCGCGTCAATCTAGGCGGTGCATGGCCGCATGACAATGATGAGCTCATAAGGGAACTCCTCTCATACGAGCGGTCGATGGACGACCCTCAGCTACAGGCGGAATTCCTTGATTGGATCGAATCCGAGGACCGCAACAAATTTCTCAATACTGAAACAGGAGAGGTCATCTATGCATTATCAGCCAAAAGAGGCAACAAGGTCTACGCCACCAGGAAGACCAAGAAGAGGGATATCAAAAAAGAAACCATTACACAGAAATTGAACCAATAGACATTAAAAAACCAGATGAACTAGAACTAAAATGCCTCAAAGTTTTCAATTCCTTCGAGGATCCGATCGACAGAAACAACACAAACGTAGTCAACAAACTGATTTGGACCGGTTTATGGAATGAAAAGATAACAAGGACCAAATGTAATACGCTAGCAGAACGTACAAAAAACACATCCTTAGTAGACATCAAATACTATCCAGATAGAAGAGTACCCATCGATCAAGACGAAGCCACAAGATATCATAGACACTATATTACCAGATGGAACTCACCAGAATTCAGATGGATAGAGAAAATACCATACAGTGACAAATACAAAGTCAAGGATGAAGCAAATAGGCTGATCAAAATCTTCTGTTCTGATGCGATATTTGATATTCAACACGAATTAGATAAAATAAAAGATGACAAAGAAGAATTTGTAAAGAAAGAAAGGCCGAGAAAGAAGAGGGGTAAGGCCTCACCAAATGTGTGAATACGAATCTATAGAGGGGGCGGATGCCCACGCCCCCTTTGTTATACTTTTCAAATCTGACTCTGACACCAGAGACCAAGGCTTGAAAATGCAGACTCTATAACTAGGGGGGGCTGACAGGTCAATTCGCCGGCCCTCTCAATTTATTGTCATTGATAAATCCACTCTCGGGATACATGCTCTTCAAGAAGTTCATCGTGAGACATACGTTGATGAACAAGGCTACAGGGCTGCTCCTGTCCCTGCTCCCGTTCACATTGCCGTACGTAGAGTTCACATACACTGCAACCGTCTTGTGTGCCGTAGCCACATCATCGGCCATCCAGGAAAGCAATCTGATCAGGACGGAGGGTCCCGGATATAACTTACAGATGCCAGAGAATTGAATTAATTATTAGAACACAGCA
>JAEEGH010004848.1_pt1 | contig 34237 bp, 29 predicted proteins | sample 9134181 | NCBI WGS metagenome assembly JAEEGH01 (sample SAMN16246544, study PRJNA631951) | gut metagenome | biome: gut microbiome; feature: rumen; material: DP-attached | host: Bos | place: Iran: Karaj | collected 2018-10
CTTCTTGTCAAAGCTGTTCTGCGTGGCGGCATACGATACGGCCAGCCCCCTGGCCGGCTGGCGGAGCGAGTCGAGGCTGAGAGTGAAACCTTCGGGATACATCTGGCCCATCGCCCATAGGACGCTGATCAGTTCCTTGTCGGAGACCCGCGGCTGATTCTGGGAAAAGGCCGCCGCCGGCAGTGTCAGCAGCAGGAAGAAGAGAAAATACTTTTTCATAGAGGTTCGGTTTATGGTTTGTTCTGATCGATTCAATTTTCAAAGATACGAAAAAACGGCGGTCTTCTTAGCGAAAAATACGTATCTTTGACCATTCGGAGACAGTAATCATTCAGTATATGAAACGTATCATTGTCACTTTTTTGTTGCTGACCGCCTGTTTTTGTGGCGGTACGGCACTGGCCCAGGTGTCGGAATCGGCGGAATGGGCCAGCCGTATCAAGGCCGAAGGCCTGAGTAATTCCAAAATCGAAGAACTTTCGCAGTTTATGACCGACTATCTCGGCTCGCGTCTGACGGCATCCTGCCAAAAACGCCGCGCCGACAGTCTCGTGATTGAAAAACTCAAGGAGTACGGCTTCTCCAACCCCCGTTCCGCCTTCGCGATGGAATTTCCCCGCGGCGGTTGGGACGTGGTCAAGACCTATGCGGCCATGACCGCGCCGTACTACTGCGCCTTTACCGTCAACCCCAAGGCCTGGTCGGGGAGCACCGATGGTCTGGTCAAGGGGGAATGCGTTGTATTCAACGTACAGTCCAAGGAAGATTTGGAGAAATACCGCGGCAAGATTGCCGGCAAGATCCTGCTGATGCCCTCCACCCAGACGGTCGACATCAATTTCGAACCCCTTGCCTCGCGCTATCAGGAGGAGGAACTGGAAGCCCTGAAAACCGACAACCGCGCCACGCCGCGCAACCGCTACGGCGGCCGGATGAATTTCGACTACCGGGCCATGATGGAACTCCGCCGGCTGACCAACGAATTCTGCGCCAGCGAGAAGCCGCTCTGCATCGTTTCCGGCAGCGGTTCCTTCAATGTGCCGAGCGGGACGGGCGTCAACTACAAGGCGGGCGATCCCGAGCCCGTTCCTGAGATTACGATGCCCCTCGAAGACCATGGCCGCATGGTCCGCCTGATCGAAAAAGGCCATAAGGTCGAGATGGAACTCGAACTGATCAACCGCTTTACCGACGACCGCGAAGTCCACAACATCTATGCGGAGATTCCCGGGAACGATCCCAAACTGAAGGATGAGATCATCCTCCTCGGCGGTCACTTCGACTCCTGGCACGGAGGCACCGGCGCTGCCGACAACGCATCCGGCTGCATCGTGATGATCGAGGCCATGCGTATCCTCAAGGAACTGGGCTTCAAACCCAAGCGCACCATCCGACTGGCTTTGTGGGGTGGTGAGGAGCAGGGGCTCTACGGCTCACGGGGCTATCTGGAGCAATACCTCTACAAAGACCAGAAAAAGCTTCCGGGCTTCGACAAATTCGCTCTTTATCTCAATATGGACAACGGCTCCGGCCGTTTCCGCGGCATCTACCTGGAGCGGAACGACGCTGCGTTCCCCTTCTTCGAAGCCTGGATGAAATACATCGAATCGCTCGGATTCCAGTATCTGTCGCCCCGGACCACCGGCGGCACCGACCACCAGACCTTCACTCGCTTCGGCCTCCCGGCCTATCAGTTCATCCAGGATGAACTCGAATACTTCCGGACCTACCACACCATAATGGATACCTATGAGCGTCTTTCGCTCAGCGACCTTCGGGTTGACGCCACCATCGTGGCCTGGCTGGCCGCCTGCGCCGCCAACGATCCCGGCCGTATCCCGGTGTATCCCGTCAACCTGAACCAGCAGCCCCGGCCGTTCTAAGCGATGAGCGATCCGAAGATCTTTGTGGCCGGGCTCGGCCCGGGAAGCGAAGGTGATGTGACGCCCGCCGTAATCGAAGCGATCCGGCGCTCCGATGTCATCATCGGTTATCAGTATTATTTCCAATTCGTGAAACCGTATCTGACGCCCCATACGGTTTGCGTCGATACGGGTATGAAGAAAGAACGCGAAAGGGCCGAAGAGGCTTTCGCGCAGGCCGAGTTGGGAAAAGTTGTCTGCGTCGTCAGTTCCGGCGACGCCGGCATCTATGGCATGGCGCCGCTCATATGGGAGATGAAACGCGAACGCGGCAGCCAGGTCGAGATCGAAGTGCTGCCCGGCATAAGCGCCTTCCAGAAAGCCGCTTCGCTGCTCGGAGCACCGATCGGCCACGATCTCTGCATCATTTCGCTCTCCGACCTGATGACGCCCTGGGAGACGATCGAGCGCCGCATCCGCGCCGCCGCCGTCGCCGATTTCGTCACGGCGGTCTACAACCCCAAGAGCCATGGCCGCTACTGGCAGTTGTACCGGCTGCAGGAAATCTTCCTGCAACACCGCGACCCCGCCACACCGGTGGGCTTCGTCCGCCAGGCCGGCCGCGACGACCAGCAGGTGACGGTCACGACCCTGGGCGAATTCGATCCGGAACAGGTGGATATGTTTACCGTGGTCCTGATCGGCAACTCCCAGTCCTATTGCTTCGAAGGCAAGTTCATCACCCCCCGCGGCTATTACCGCGAAAACCGGGGCGATGAAGCCAAGGGCATTGGCCAGGAGATCATGATCGAAAGCTTCCGTACCATCGAAAAAGAACTGCGCAATCCCGACATCCCGCCCGGAAAGAAATGGGCGCTGCTCCACGCCATCCACACTACGGCCGACTTCGATATGGAGAACATTCTCCAGGTCGATGACGGGGCCGTGGAAACGCTCTACACGGGTTTTGCGGAAGGCCGCATCCGGACCATCGTGACCGACGTCACGATGGCTGCGTCCGGCATCCGCAAAGGCGCGCTGCAGCGGCTCGGCGTGGAAGTGAAATGCTATCTCTCCGACCCGCGTACGGCGGAAATGGCTGCCGAAAAGGGAATCACCCGCACCCAGGCCGGTATCCGCCTGGCCGTGGCCGAGCATCCCGACGCGCTGTTCGTGTTTGGCAACGCGCCGACCGCGCTGATGGAACTCTGCCAGCAGATCCGCATCGGGAATGCCACGCCGGCCGGTATTGTCGCCGCACCGGTCGGGTTCGTTCACGTTCGCGAAAGCAAGCATATGGTCAAGCCGTTCCGTAATATACCTAAATTGATTGTTGAGGGAAGGAAAGGAGGCAGTAATCTCGCTGCCACACTGGTCAACGCGATTCTCTGTTTCAATGACGCCGAGGATTTAAAACCGGGACGCGATGTCTAGGCAGCATTTCTATGTCATTGGAATGACCGACGAGCGGGAGGTATGGTTCCCGCCCCAGGTCTGCGATGTCATCTCAAGGGGCCGTGTTTTTTCGGGCGGAAAGCGCCATCACGAGATTGTGGCGCCCCTTCTGCCGGAAGGTTCATGCTGGATCGACATCACGGTTCCGCTCGAAGCGGTGTTCCGACAATACGCCGGCTGTCCCGAAATAGTTGTTTTCGCCTCGGGTGACCCGCTCTTCTTCGGATTCGCCAACACGCTCCGCCGGGAACTCCCTGAAGTGGAGATCACGGTTTTCCCGTCGTTCAATTCCCTGCAGCTGCTGGCCCATCGGATGCAGTTGCCGTATGCCGATATGCGGACGGTGTCGCTGACCGGGCGGCCCTGGGACGGCTTCGACGAGGCCGTCATCCGGGGCGAACGGCTCATCGGCGCGCTGACCGACCGGCACAAGACACCGGCGATGATTGCCCGCCGCCTGCTTGACTACGGCTATGATAACTATCGGATGACGGTCGGAGAGTGCCTGGGCAATCAGACGTCCGAGCGGGTGCGCACCTTCCCCTCGCTCGACGAAGCCGCCGCTGCCGACTGCGCTTTTCCGAACTGCCTGATCCTTGAGCGGACCGCCCTGCGGCCGCATCCCTTCGGCTTGCCGGAACAGGATTTCGCCCTGCTCGACGGCCGGGTGAACATGATTACCAAAATGCCCATCCGGCTGCTGACCCTCAGCCGGCTCGACCTGGCGCAGCGCACCTCCTTCTGGGATGTCGGCTTTTGCACCGGCTCGGTCTCCATCGAAGCCCGGCTGCAGTTCCCGCAGCTGAAAGTCACCTCGTTCGAGATCCGCGAAGCAGGCCGCGAACTGATGGAAAAGAACGCCCGCAAATTCGGGGCGCCGGGCATCCAAGCCATCATCGGCGACTTCCTGGAAGCCGATCTCAGCGGCCTGCCTGCCCCCGACGCCGTCTTCATCGGCGGCCACGGCGGCCGGCTGCCCGAAATGCTCCGTCGCATCGACAGCGTCCTGCTCCCCGGCGGCGTCATCGTCTTCAACGCCGTCAGCGAAGAGAGCCAGCAGCTCTTCCGCGAAAGCGTCGCCGCTGTCGGCCGTCGCCTCACCGGCGAAATGCGCGTCGCCGTCAATCAGTTCAACCCCATCACCATCCTCCGTGCCGAATGACCCATACCGCCATCATCCTCGTATCAGAATCTTCTTTACTGATAGCTAAACGCGTAGCTGCGGATGGTTTTTCGGATCGCGAGCATTTTTTGAGCGAGCGAGGCGAAAAACCGGAGCAGCGGAGCGTTATTTATACGAAAAACGAAGTACCCGGTTGTACGGCTATTGGGCCTTATGCTTCGTTTTTGAAGGATCATTGGCAGGACTTTGACGCCGTAATCTTCATCGGAGCACTAGGCATCTGCGCCCGCAGCATTGCCCCGGCGCTGAAGAATAAATATCGAGACCCGGCGGTCGTCTGTATTGACAGTACCGGCAGATTCGTCATTCCCGTCGTCTCCGGCCACGTCGGCGGTGCCAACGACCTGGCACGCCGCCTCGCTGCGCTCCTCGGCGCCGAAGCCGTCGTCACCACCCAGAGCGATAACGAGGGCCTCTGGGCTCTCGATACCCTCGACCGGACCTACGGCTGGCAAGTGAAAGCGACGCCGGCTCAGATGAACCGCGCCGTCTTCGCCTTCGTGCAGAAACAGCCTACGGCCCTGCTGCTGGAAATCCGCGACAAGGGCACGGCTGCCCTCGAGCAGACCAAACCCGAACACGTGCGGGTCTTCTATCGCCGCGAAGATCTCGATCTGACCCGCTTCGGCCTGCTGATTGCCGTCACGCCGCGTACATTGCCGGATGTACCGGAAGGTCTGCCGGTGCTGGCGTTCCGCCCGCCGGTGCTCCATCTGGGTTTCGGCTGCCGGAAGCAGTGCGATCCGGCCGGAATTCCCGAAGCCATTGCGGCGAAGTTGCTCGAAGCCGGATTCGTCGCGGAGTCCGTCGCGACCGTGGGGACCATCGAACTGAAGAAAGACGAGCCCCTGCTGCAGGCGCTGCTTGCCTGCTGGCCCTGGTCCCGCCCGGAAATCTATCCGGCTGAGACCCTGGCCGCCATCGACGTGCCGAACCCTTCGGAGAAAGCCCTGGCCGCCACCGGCAGCGCCGGCGTGGCTGAGGCTGCCGCGCTGGAAAGCGCGCACGGCGGCCCGCTGCTCCTCGAAAAGCAGAAAGACCGGCTCACCGAAGGCGGCGACTTCACTTTTGCGCTGGCGATGGATGCCGCTTCGCTCCGCGCCGGCCACATCGAAATCGTCGGCGCCGGTCCCGGCGACCCGGAACTGGTCTCGGTACGCGGCAAGCGTTTCCTCGAGCAGGCCGACCTGATTCTCTACGCCGGCAGTCTTGTTCCTGTGGAGCTCACGCACTATGCGAAGCCCGGCTGCACCGTCCGCAGTTCCGCTTCGATGGATCTGGAAGAGCAGTTTGCCCTGATGAAGGAGTACTACGACCGCGGCCTGCTGGTCGTACGGCTCCATACTGGTGATCCGTGCATTTATGGGGCGATTCAGGAACAGATGGCGTTCTTCGACCGGTACGGCATGCGCTATCACATCACGCCCGGCATTTCGGCCTTCCAGGCCGCTGCCGCCGCGCTCCGCTCACAGTTTACCATTCCCGAGAAGGTTCAGACCATTATTCTCACCCGCGGCGAAGGCCGTACGCCGATGCCCGAGCGGGAGCAGTTGCACAAACTGGCACAGTCGCAGAGCACGATGTGCATCTATCTGAGCGCCGCCATCGTGGAAGAAGTGCAGGCCGAGCTCCTGCAGGCTTATCCGCCCGAAACGCCTGTGGCCGCGTGCTACAAGCTCACCTGGAAGGAAGAACGCATCTATCGTGGCCAATTGAAAGATCTGGCGAAGATCGTCCGCGAAAACAATCTGACGCTGACCACCCTCCTGGTCGTCGGCAATGCCATTGGCAACCGAGAAGGCCTTTCGCGGCTCTATGCCCACGAGTTCAAGCATTTATTTAGAAAATGATATTGATTCTCGGTGGAACGACGGAGGGACGGCTGGCAGTGCGGGTGGCCGATGGGGCGGGTTCGCCGTATTGGTATTCGACGCGGGGGGATCTGCAGCAGATCGAGTGCAAGAACGGGACGCATATCACCGGGGCGCTCGATGAGGCTGCTATGAGCGCGTTCTGCCGCGATCACGACATCCGTCTTCTGATCGACGCCGCGCATCCTTTTGCCACCGAACTCCACCGTACCGTCGCCTCCGTCGCCGAGTCGCTCGACCTTCCGGTCGTTCGTGTGGAGCGGGTTTATACCGACGGGAGCGGCGAGCCCGGCTCCGACCGGACATCGCTCCGCTGGTGCGACGATTACGCCGATGCCATCCGGCAGATGGAGGCCGACGGCATCACGCGGTTGCTGGCTTTGACCGGCGTTCAAACCATTGGGAAGCTGCGGCCGTACTGGTCGGCGCACGACTGCTGGTTCCGCATCCTGCGGCGCGACGAGTCTTTGGAGAAGGCCGCCGGGCAGGGGTTTCCGGCGGAACGGCTGGTGTATTACGAGGAAGAAGACGATGCGTCGCTGATCGCCCGGCTGCAACCGCAGGCCATCCTGACGAAGGAAAGCGGGGAATCGGGCGGTTTCAATGAGAAAGTCGCGGCCGCGCAGGCGGCCGGGATTCCGGTGTATGTGGTCCGTCGACCGGCACTGCCGGCCGGCTTCGAGACCGTTACCGGCGAGCACGGACTGCGGAAGGCCATCGAGCGGCTGGTCCCCGGTTTCTTCCCGCTTCGCAGCGGTTTCACGACCGGTGCCTGCGCCACCGCCGCCGCCAAAGCCGCCCTGCTCTTCCTTCTCGGCCAACCCGTTGGAGAGAACGTTGAAGTATTGTTCCCGGATGGAGAAAATCTTTCGCTTCCCGTTACCCTACGGAATCCTCAGGGGCTTGCTTTCCAGCGCGCGTCAGAACCTTTTCAGGTCGGTCCAAGGCCCGACCTGAAAGAACCCTCCGCTCCACCAGGCCAGCACACGCAAGCCCTTTCGGATTCCGCGACTGCTGTTGTGATTAAGGATGCGGGGGACGATCCTGACGTGACGAACGGGCAGGAGATTGTCGCCACGGTGGCCTTCAGCAATGAGCCGGGGATTCATTTTCTGCAGGGCGAGGGCGTCGGCCGTGTGACGCTGCCGGGCTTGGGCCTGCCGATCGGAGGGCCGGCCATCAACCGCGTGCCGCGCCGGATGATGGAACAGAACCTTTCCGCCCTCTACGCCGGCGGCCTCGACGTCACCATCTCTGTGCCCGGCGGCCGGGAACTGGCCCGCCGGACCTTCAACCCGAAACTGGGCATCGTCGACGGCATCTCCATCATCGGAACCTCCGGCATCGTCCGTCCTTTCTCGAACGAAGCCTTCGTCGAGGCCATCCGTCGCGAAATCGAAGTGGCCGTGGCCGTCGGCACGCCGATGCTGGTCATCAACTCCGGCGCCAAAAGCGAGGCCTTCCTCAAGGCCCGCTTTCCCGACCTGCCGCCCCAGGCGTTCGTCCATTACGGCAATTTCATCGGCGAGACCCTGAAGATTGCCGCCGACCTTCGGGTTCCGCAGGTCACGATGGGCATTATGCTCGGCAAAGCCGTCAAACTGGCCGAAGGACACCTGGACACCCATAGCAAAAGCGTGGTGATGAACAAAGCGTTCCTGAAGGAAGTCGCCGTCTCTGCCGGCTGCACGCCCGCCACTGCCGACGCCATAGATAGACTCACGCTCGCCCGCGAGCTCTGGCACGGCCTTCCGCCGGCAGACCTGAATCGTTTCCTCTCCGCCATTCTCGGGCGCTGCCGCGCCGCCTGCACGTCCGTCTATCCCGCATCTCTCACGATTCTCCTTCTCGACGAAGACGGCAACGTCTTCCCTTGATTCCAACCGATTAAAGGAGTTCGGTCAGTTTTCGGAAGTTCTGTTCGTCGGCCACCAACAGAATCAGTCGGGCGTTGGATAGCGAAGGCATTTCGCCGGTTTCGTAAAGCCGGTACTGATTGGCGCCGAATCCGAGAATCCGTGACATCTTTGCGGCCGAAACTTTGTATTTTCTACGGATATTTTTGATTTCTTCTGCCGTCGGAATTCCGTGGCGCTGCCGGTACTGATCATAAATCCTGCCCAGATCATCCTTGTCGGAGTCGGTTGTCGTAAACCGCTCTCCACTGTCTTCGCACTGGTAGTAATGCGTCGTGATGGTAAAAGACTCACCACGGTAATTCAAGGTCTTCGTCTCCCAGCATAAAGCCATCTCTTTCCCGGTAATCGGACTCTTCATCGTCGTTTTCTTTAAACGGGTATTTCAGTTCGCGCTCTGCCAGATGGAATGAAACGCAGATGACAGAGGCATTCGGAAACCCCAGACTGATTTTAATGTATACTTCTCTTTGTTTGACATCCTTTCCAAATACCCACATTTCGGTGTTCTTGTCCAGATCGCCGACCACGGGTCCGGCCGAATAATCCTTGACGGCCAAGCTTTTGATGATTTCTACCCGAAATACGGGGGTAATGTCCAAATCAAGCAGGGCCTGCCTGTTCTTTCCGCGGTCATCCCGGAACAAAATGTCAAACACTTTTAGTTTTGCATGAAACGTCCTTAAAAAACGTTGGACTTCCAGTTTAGTCGCCATACAAAATCCTCCACAAAATTAAACGAAAAAGTTGAACATTGCAAATCGGTTCCTCGTTGAACCGCCTTGCAAATCTACAACGGAGTGACTTGCAAATAAAAATGCGGATGTGCGATTAACCGTTTTCCAAATTTTCGTATCTTGCCTTGTCAAAATGGCTGTTGATGAAAAAGATTTCGGTTCTTATCGCACTCAGTATGGTATGCTTTTCTTCCTTGGGACAGGGGCTTGTGCTCCGGCAGGACAATATCGATGAAATACTGTCGCAACTTACGGTCCGGGAGAAAGCATCCCTGGTCGTGGGGGCGGGCTATAAAAGCATGCTCGCCGGCCAGTTCGGCTTCAAGGTCCCGGTTCCCGGGGCGGCCGGAATGACGCGGGCCGTGCCCCGGCTGGGGATCCCGGCCATCGTCCTGAGCGACGGTCCTGCCGGCGTCCGCATCGAACCGAAACGGAAAGGAAGCGACGCGAGCTTCTTCTGCACGGGCTTCCCGATCGGTTCGCTCCTCGCCAGCACCTGGAACCAGGAATTGGTGGAGAAGGTTGGCGGCGCCATCGGCAACGAAGCCCTGGAATATGGCATCGACGTGATGCTGGCCCCGGGTATGAACATCCAGCGCAATCCGCTCTGCGGCAGAAACTTCGAGTATTATTCGGAAGACCCGCTGCTCAGCGGGACCATCGCCGCCGCCTATGTGCGCGGCATCCAGTCGCAGGGTGTGGGCGCCTGCCTCAAGCATTTTGCCGTCAACAACCAGGAGACCAACCGTTTCTGGAACGACGCGCAGGTCGCGGACGAGGTACTGCGCGAAATCTATCTGCGGAACTTCGAGATCGCCGTAACCCAGTCGAAACCCTGGACCGTGATGGCGTCCTATAACCGGCTCAACGGAATCCATACCCAGGAAGACAAATGGCTGCTGACCGACGTGCTTCGTGCGGAATGGGGCTTCGACGGCCTGGTCATGACCGACTGGACGGGCCGCCGCAACACCGCCGCGCAGATTGCGGCGGGGTGCGACCTGATGGAACCCGGCAAACGATCGCAGATCCGGGAACTGGTCCGGAAAGTCCGCCGCGGCGAATTGTCCGAACAGGCGTTGGACATTTGCGTCCGCCGGGTGTTGGAACTGGTTGTAAAGACGCCCGCATTCAAGGGTTACAAGCCGTCGCAGGCCCCCGATCTGACATCCCACGCCGAGGTGGCCCGGGAAGCGGCGGAAGAAGGCATCGTCCTGCTGAAAAACGAGGCCGGAACCCTCCCGCTGGCCGCCGGATCCCGCGCGGCCCTTTTCGGCGTCGGCTCTTATCAGTTGCTTGCGGGCGGAACGGGCTCCGGGCACGTCCACCGGCCCTATGTGGTCAATTTGGAAGAGGGCCTCTCCCGGGAAGGCTTTTCCGTGAGTCCGCAACTGTCCGGCCTGTATCGCGAACACATTGCGAACCATCGGCCCCGGAAATCCTTTATGGCCGGGATGCTGGGCAGTCCCGCCGCCCCGGAGATGTCCCTGTCCCGTGAAATTGTCAACGCAGCCGCAGCCGAAGCGGATGTGGCCATCGTCACGATTGCCCGGCAGGCCGGTGAAGGAGGCGACCGCCATCTGCCGGGCGATTTCCTGCTGACCGACCTTGAAAAACAACTGCTTGCCGATGTTTGCGAAGCGTTTCAAGGGCAGGGGAAAAAGGTAATCGTCGTCCTGAACGTGGGCGGCGTGATCGAGACTGCTTCCTGGAAACAGATGTCCGACGCCATCGTGCTGGCCTGGCAGCCGGGGCAGGAGGGCGGAACCGCCCTCGCCCGCATCCTTTCCGGCCGCGTATGTCCCAGTGGCCGGCTGCCGGTCACTTTCCCGGTCGACTATTTCGATCTGCCTTCTTCGAAGAATTTCCCGTATGACTATACCGGCCGCGGGTCCATGTCGGGCGGCCGCGACAAAGACCGTGATGTCCGCAATGTCGGTTATACCGTTTACGAGGAAGGACTGGACATCGGTTATCGGGCCTATCAGAAAGCCGGCGCGCCGGAAGTTTCCTTCCCGTTCGGCTTTGGCCTTTCCTTTACTATTTTTGAACAGGGCGAACCGGTCTATGCCGAAAATACCGTTTCGGTGTCGGTCCGGAACACCGGCTCCGTTGCCGGCAAAGCGGTCGTCCTCATCGGGAGTCCGCTGTTGCGCGCATTCGGAAAAACCCCGCTGCTGCAACCTGGCGAAACCACAACGCTGGTCCTTCCACTGCTTCCTTGAGGCCGGAATCGGATAAACAAAGATTTTTTGGTAATTTTGTCATTTGAATACGTAATAAAGACGATCCAATGAAAAAATGGTTTTCTGTTTCGGTCGCAGCCGTCGTGATGCTGCTGATGCTGACTTCATGCATGACTTCGCGTTATTCGGGCACCAATCCTTCTGAGATGGGCGAACTCGCGTTCTTCCAGCCCCGTGCCATCCAGTTTTATTTCGAGACATCTACCGCTCCGCGCGAGCCGTCCCTTTCCGCGGCTTCCGAGGAACTGATGGCCGATCTGATCAATTCCCGCCGCTATCCTTTCTCCGATATGATTCCGATGGATTATGCGGACGCGGATTCGGAGATCGCCCGCTGGATTAACGGTTTCTCCGACCTGGAAGTGAGCGATGCCAAGCATCTGCGTGTTCCCAGGCAGCTGACCGAAAAGATCGTTGCGAGCGGACATCGCTATGGCATCGTCGTCCATTCCTATGGCTATATCAAGAGCAATGAACGATACGACAAGGAGAAGATGGCCGAGCTGGTAGACAACATCATCCGGGCCTTGTTCAATGAAACGCCGCGGTACTCCTATAACGATCAGTATGGCAACGCCCTCTATGCGGCTGTCGTCGATACCCAGACCGACCGTGTCGTGTATTATTCCCGTGTCCTGTCGAATGCGGACCATCCGCTCAGCCGCGGTTGCGTGAGCGAGCAGATGAAGAAACTGCTGAAAGATTTCGAGCGTTGACGCTCAAAGCGTGATGCTCACCAGTCCGCCGAAAGGCGGAAGGGCGGCGAAGGCCGCTTCGGGGGTGACCAGGCCGGCGTAAACCTGTGCCGCGACCAGGACGCCGCCGTGTGCGAAGACCACGACGCGTTTCCAGGGCTTTCCTTTCAGTTCGTCCAGGAAGTTGCTGACCCGCAGGAATTGCATCATAAACGATTCGCCGCCGGTGACCGGCGTATTGATATGGTCGGCATACCACTCCTGGAGATGCGGGTCGGCAATATCGTCGAACATCATCATTTCCCATTCTCCGAAATTCAGTTCGAGGATGCGCGGATCGCGCTCGGCGTCGGCATAGCCGCAGAAAGCGGCCAGCTGCGTGCAGCGCGAGAGGGGGCTGGTATATGCGTGGTCTATGGGCCCGCAGGCTTCCAGCGCAGCCCGTGTCACGGCGGCTTCTTCTTCAAAAGAGGCTTTCAGGGGAACGTCGGTCTGCCCGTAGCAGGTTCCGACCGGTACATCGGGTGTCGTGTGGCGGATAAGGATCACTTCCATATCAGGATCGGAAAAGAAAGACAATCAGGATGGAAAGGTAGAAACTCAGTTCGCAGAGCAGGAACGCGGCGCCGCAGCAGTCGCCGGTGTAGCCCTGGATTTTGCGCCGCATCAACAAAGACAGCAGCAACGTCACGCCCAGCGGCACGAGCAGCAGCCAGAGAAAAGAAGCCGGCATCCAATGCAGGGCAAAGGTGAGGATAAAGGCCGGCGCCAGCCCGAAGAAAAAGCACAGGATCAGTTCGCCGAGCGTCATCCGTGCGTACACCGTCTTGTTTTTGGCCGTTTCTTCCGTGCGGGCGTAGGGGAGGAAGTTGATCAACTGCGCGGCACAGCACTTGGACCAGCAGTCGCCGCAGAGCACGGCCAGCATCAGCGTGTCGCGCGACAGCGTGGCCGGAAGTTGCAGCAGCAGGGCGAAATAGGCGATCAGCCCGATGACGCCGTAGGTGCCGATGTGCGAATCTTTCATAATGGCGAGCGTCCGCTCGCGCGTGGTGCCGCCGCCGAAGCCGTCGATGAAATCGGCCAGCCCGTCTTCGTGCAGGCAGCCCGTAAGCAGCAGCCGCGCCACGACGGCCACAATCCAGGCCAGCGTCAGCGGCAAGACTTGGCTGCAGAGCCAAAGCACGAGGGCCATCGTGAAGCCTGTGAGCCAGCCGGCGACAGGCCAGAGCGGCACGACCCGCTTGAAATGCTCCGCGGGGATTTCCCGGATCCGCCAGAAGGGAAGACGGGTAAAAAACGTCAATGCTGCCAGCAGTCTCATCGCTTAAAAATATTTTGTGATCTCCGCGCTGCGGAAATCGTCCATTTCGTTGATCATACGGACGGCGGACTCCACGATCGGATAGGCGCAGATGGCACCGGTGCCTTCGCCCAGGCGCAGGCCGAGATTCAGGATCGGCTTGGCGCCGAGGGCGTCGAGGACCCGCTTGTGGCCGGATTCGTCGCCGCAGTGGCCGAAGACGGCGTAGTCGAGGACGGCGGGTTCCAGCCTGGAAGCGGCAAGTATGCAGTTGGTCATGATAAAGCCGTCCACCAGGATGACCATCTTCAGTTCCGCTGCCTGCAGCATGGCGCCGATGGCCATCACCATTTCGTAGCCGCCGAACCAGCGGATAATGTCGCGGGGCGAACCGTCGCCGGAATAGTTTTCGACGGAGCGCTGCAACACATCGAGTTTGTGCCGGATGCCCGCGCTGTCCAGCCCGCTGCCGGCGCCGACGCACTCCGCAAGGGGGATTCCCGTAAAAAGCGACATCCAAATGGAGGATGGGGAGGTATTGCCGATGCCCATTTCTCCGAAACTCAGCACATTGCTCCCTTCTTCGGCGCATTGGCGCACAACCCGGGCGCCTCCTGCGAGACATTGCTCCATCTCGGCCTCCGTCATCGCCGGGCCGTGCAGGAAATTGCGGGTGCCGCGGCCGACCTTCAGGTCGATGATGCCGCGGTCGCGGGGCAGGTCGAAATCCACGCCCGCATCGACGACCTTGAGTTTGAATCCGTGCTGGCGGCAGAGAAAGTTGACCCCCCCCGTGCCTTGGGGATGGGTGAAGTGGCAGACCTGCTGCCAGGTTACTTCTTTCGGCGCGATGCTAACACCTTCTTCCACGATTCCGTGGTCGGCGGCAAAAACGATATTCTGCGGATGCCGGAGTTCCGGCGAAAGCGTCTGCTGGATCAGACCGATCTGCAAGGCAAGTTCTTCGAGTCGTCCCAGCGATCCTTTGGGTTTGGTGAGATTGTCGATTTTGGCCTGCAGAACCGGTCGGATGGCCGTATCGGGCCGTTCAATATGGAATACCATAGACTATCCTTTGATTTTGACGGGAATGCCGCTGACCATCAGGATCACCTCGTCGGCGCTGGCGGCGGCATACTGGTTCATCCAGCCCTGAAGGTCGGTGAATTTGCGCTGGATTGCATTGTCGGATGTTCCTCCCATACCGATTTCGTTGGTCACGAAAAGGAATGTGGCATCCTGTGCCGTGAAGCGGTCGAATTCAGCTTTGGCGGCTTCCAGCGCGCGGTCGACGTCACTTTCGAGGTCGAAGAAGAAATTGGTGCACCACAGCGTCAGGCAGTCGACCAGTACGACGCGGCCTTCCAGGTCGTGCCGGCTCAGGAACTTTTCTTCCTCCAGGTTGGTCCACTGCGGTCCCCGCCGCTCCCGGTGTCTCCGCACACGTTCGCGGAACTCTTCGTCCCAGATACGGGCCGTCGCCAGATAGACCGGACAGTCTGACAATTCCATCGCCAGTCGTTCGGCATAGGAGCTTTTTCCCGAACGGGAGCCTCCGGTAATCAGGATGATTCGTCGCATATCTTACAAATATAGGGATTATTTCGGCACGATTGCCTTTTTATGGTCTTTGTGCCACAGCTGCCAACTGTTGAAAACGTTCTGCCAGATGGAGTAGAGGGCCGGGAAGACGGAAGCAAGGGGCAGGAGGTAGGTATTCGCAATCCAGATGCCCATCGCACTGTTCTTCTGTCCGAGCAGCTGTCCGCCGGCCATTCTGTCGCCGTACCTGCCGCCCATCCATTTTCCCACGGCGAACTGGATTGCGCAATACACGACGGATGCGGCGCCCATGATCAGGATGTTGTTCATCTCTTTCCGTCCCTGCAGGAACATAAAATCGATGGTCTGGCCCAGGGTGATGGTCAGGGCGGCCGCCCACAGGTAGAAGGAAAAACTTTTATAGCGGCACAGGAAAGCGTTGATCCCGGGCGCGAAGCGCTGCAGGAACAGCGCCACGAAGAAGGGCAGGGCGATGGTCGGGGCGACGTGCCGGAAGATCAGCCAGACCGAGTCGAGGAACGGAATGTCCTGCTGGATTCCGATGAAAGAGAAATAGACGGGGGCCACGATGGCGACCATCAGGTTGCCCACAATGGTATAGGTGGTCACTGTTTCGCGGTTTGCTCCCAGCATCGTGGCGATGACCACCGATGAGGCCGCCACGGGACACAGTACGCCCACCAGTACGCCCTGAGCCACGATCTCGCTGGCTCCGAATGCCTTGAACAGGAAATAGCTGCCCATCGACACGACGACCTGGAAAACCATCAGCCAGATGTCGAGCATCGTGACTTTCAGCTTCTTCATATCTACCGCGACATTGTTGAGCAGCAGGATGATGAAGATCAGCCAGGGTGTCACGTTCCGCACATACACGAGGTGATGGTGGAACAGGAGTCCCATGAGTATGGCGAAGGGAAGAACGTAGGCCCGGAGCTTGTGCATACTACAGGATCAGGTCGTCGAGGGCGATTTTGGGGACGTAATGGATTCCGTTTTCGCGATAGTATTTCAGGTTTTCCCCCTCCCGTACGGAGATGAGTTCGATCTGTTCGGCCGGCTTTCCGATGGCCAGTACGAGTACGGGGCGGCAGGGAAGTGCGAAAGCTTCCGTCACCGCCGTCGGATTGAATGCGCCGATGCAGATGCCGCCCAGACCCATCTCCGTGGCCTTGAGGAGCATGCTCTGGGCTGCAATGCCTACGTCCATATGGACCCATTTGTCCGGTTCGACCGTACTGCAGATGATGATGAAGGCTTCCGGTTCAGTGCCCGGGAAGGGAAGGTGTAGTTGAGGAAGCGCTCCGCCCAGTTTGTAGAGACCCTGCATTCTGTCCGACCCGGTGTCGCGGGTTACGGGTTTGAACCGGAGGACCTGCTGGTTGCGTCCCGACGGGACTTTGGTGCTTACTTCCATGATGCGGCGCAACTGTGCCTGCGTGACGATGCACGTTTTGTCGTAGCCGCGGTAGCTGCGGTTGCGACGCAGCAGCGTACCCAGCGAAGCGGACGTTTTTTTGCCCGTCGACTTGCTCCGATACTCTTCGAATTTCTTTTCCAAATAATTGTCAGCCATTGTTTTTCCTTTTATACGTACAATAAGATGCCGGCTGCGGCCGACAGGCAGATCAACAGGATAGAATCGACCTTGAACCAGGTGGCGAGGAAGCATGCCAGGAAAATCGCATAGCTCTTCCAGTCGATGAAGGTCGTTCCGTTCACGAAAAGCAGTGCGGCGGCGCCGATCATTCCGCAAATCATCGGCTTCATCCATTTCATCGCGCCCTGCATATAGCGATTGCTTTTCAGACGGAGATAGAAAACAGTGATGAGCACCATCAGCGTGAGGGGCGGCAGACTCACGGCCAGCGTGGTGAGCATCGATCCCCAGACGGTGCCGGTCACGGTGTAGCCGACATAAGTGGCGCAGTTGATGGCGATCGGTCCCGGCGTCATCTGCGACACGGCGACGATGTCGGCCAGTTCGGTGGCCGTCATCCAGCCGTGGCGCGTCACCATCTCGTTCTGGATGAGCGAAAGCATCGCATAACCTCCACCGAAGCCGAAAAAGCCGATTTTCAGGTAGGATAGGAAAAGCTGCAGGTAAATCATTGCGCACCTCCTTTTCCGCCAGGTTTCGGTTTTTCACACCAGGTCAGGACCAGGCCGACGGCGGCCCCGGCAAGGATGAACCAGATCGGAGAAACGCCGAGATAACAGATGACCGCAGCCACGGCGCATCCCAGCACCATGAAATACCAGGGCAGTTTCCGGAGCATATTGATGAACGGCACCGCGATCAGGGCGATGACGGCCGGGCGGATACCCTTGAAAGCCGCTTCTACATAGCGGTTGTCGCGGAAGCCGGTCAGATAGACAGCGATGGCAAGGATGATGACGAACGAAGGGATCACGGCCCCCAGGACGGCGGCAAGAGATCCCCACCAGCCTTTCATCTTATAGCCGACGAAGACGGCGGTGTTGAGGGCAAACGGTCCCGGTGCGGAGGAAGCCAGGGCAAACTGGTCGTAGAAATCATCTTTGTCAAACCAGCCGCGACGGTCCACTACCTCTTTCTCGATCATCGGAATCATCGCGTAGCCGCTTCCGAAGGTGAAGGCACCGATCTTGAAAAACGTCCAGAAGAGTTGCAGCAATGTCTTCATTTTCCTTCACGCCCGGCCTGCTCCGGCATTTCGTGGATCCAGATATCTTCCATCAGGGCCAGCAATGCATCCCGGTCTGCGATCATCGCACGCAGCTCCGCTAGCTTGCGGGAATTCTCCGATTCGGGGAACCAGAGTTTCAGGTAGCCTCCTTCACCGTATTTTTCGTGAAGATGCGCTTCGGCGCGGGCAAAGTGTCCGGCCTTGTCGAGTTCCGGATAGTTCTTCAGACCGAACTGGAGCGTGCGCAGTACGATGGTACGCGGGTCGATCTGACGGTCCGCCTCGGCCACGATGCGGCCGTAGAGCGAACGCGGCGCGTTTTTCGAAGAGGCGCGGTGGTCTTCCACCGCTTCTTTCATCGTGACGAGCTGCCCGTCCGTGAAGAAATCCTTCAGGAACGGGTCGGCCATCAGGATTTTTCCTGAGTCGGTATGATGGTTTTCACGGCCGTTCACGATGCCGAGATCGTGGTAGGCGGCGATGATGTAGACCATGTCACGGTCCACTTCGATGCCCTGGCCGGACAGCATTTCGGCAAGGGCTGCGCTCTGGCGGATCACCGTCGTGATATGGTCCAGTTGGTGTGCCTTGTCGAAATGCGTGTAGCGGGGCAGAATCTCCGCCTCGACGTATGCTTTGAGTTTCGGATTGATTTCCATTGTATTGGGCAGTGCCTGCCGATGCCGGCGGGCGGTTTGGAATCGTAAAGATACGAAAAACTTGCCCGTCAACGGGTTTTTGTCTACATTTGTTTCCAAATACACCTGATATGAAACGATTCTTTGCTCTCGTTGCGGCGCTGGTCATTGCACTGGGTGCCGCCGCCGATGAAGGTATGTGGCTTCTGCCGCTGATCCAACAAATGAACAAGAAAGACCTGAAAGCCGCAGGTTGCAAGCTTACGCCCCAGGAAATCTACGCCATCAACAAGTCGTCGCTGAAAGATGCCATCGTGCAGTTCGGCGGCGGTTGCACGGGCGAGATGATCTCCAACCAGGGCCTGCTGGTGACCAACCACCACTGCGGCTACGGCAGCATCCAGGGTCTGTCCACGGATGAACATAATTACCTAATGGACGGCTATTGGGCCAATGAGCGGGCCGAAGAGATTCCGGTGCCGGGCCTCAGCGTCACATTCCTGGTATCGATGGAAGACGTGACCGCGCTCGTGGAGAATGCGGAAGACCCCGATAAGGTCCGTAAGGAACTGATCGACGAGGCCGTTGCCAAGAATCCCGGCACGCGTGCCGTCGTCACCGGTTTCTACAACAACAACATTTTTTATCGTATCATTTACCGCACTTACACCGACGTCCGTTTCGTGGGCGCTCCGCCGGCCTCGATGGGCAAGTTCGGCGGCGAGACCGACAACTGGATGTGGCCCCGCCACACCTGCGATTTTTCGATGTTCCGCGTGTATGCAGGCAAAGACAATATGCCGGCCGAGTATAGCCTCGACAACGTTCCGTACCGTCCCGCCCACAGCCTGAAGATCTCGCTCAAGGGCCCGCAGGAAAACGATTACGCGATGATTATGGGTTATCCGGGCCGCACGCAGCGCTATCAGACCGCCGAGCAGCTGAAGCAGATGATTGCCGGCAACCGTATCGCCATTGATGCGCGCACCGTCCGTCAGGATATCATGTGGGAGGCCATGTGTGCCGACCCTTCCGTCCAGTTGAAGTATGCCAGCAAATATGCCGGCAGCGCCAATGGCTGGAAGAAGTGGCAGGGTGAGGAACTGGCCTTCGCAAATCTCGGCATCATCGAGCGTGAGGAGCAGAAAGAAGCCGCGCTGAAAGCCTGGATCGAAGCCGATCCCGCACGCAAGGCGAAATACGGAACCCCGATCGAGGACATTGCCGCCTATGTGCGGAAGAATGCGGCGGACAGCCGTGCCGTGAGCCTGATTACGGAGGCCCCGTACCGGATTGAACTGGTGGGCCTCTTCGGCAACCTGATGAATACTTATTCGCGTGAACTGCAACGCGGTGTGGAAGATGAAGCTGCGCTGTCCGCTGCCAAGAAGCGCATCCAGCGGACCTACCGCGACTATGTCGAGGCCCTCGACCGCAAGGAAGCCGTGGCGCTGCTCGATTTCTACCGCAAGAACGCCAAACCGGAAGATTTCCCCGAGATTCCGGACCAGGATTTCGCGACGATGGATCTTTCCGCCTATGTGTCCGACCTTTTCGACAAGACGATGTTCACCGACTACGACAAGGTGGCGGCTGCTACGAAAGACGAGATCTTCGCCGACCCTGCCGCCGGCCTGTATTATGCCATCATGGGCAAACTGACACCCCATTACAACGCAATGTACGCCGGAGATGATGCCTCTTTTGAAACGGCCCGCAAGAACTTCGCCGCTGCCCTGATGGAATGGCAGAAAGGCCAGGCCATGTACCCGGATGCCAACTCCACGATGCGTCTGACCTACGGCCACGTGCTTCCGTACTCGCCGAAGGACGGTCTGAAGTATCTGCACTATACTACGCTCAAGGGTGTGATGGAGAAAGAGGATCCCACCAATCCGGAATTCATCGTTCCGGCTAAGGTGAAGGAACTGTATGAGGCCGGTGACTACGGCCGCTGGGCCGATGCCGACGGCACGCTGCATACCTGCTTCCTGACCAATAACGACATTACGGGCGGCAATTCCGGTTCGCCGGTCCTCGATGCCAAGGGCAACCTCCTCGGCCTTGCCTTCGACGGCAACTGGGAGAGCATGAGCTCCGACGTGATGTTTGAACCTGACCTCCAGCGCTGCATCTGCGTGGATATCCGCTATGTCCTCTGGATGGTGGAGAAATTCGGCGGTGCCACCAATATCATCAACGAACTGACATACGTGAAGTAAATCCCCGCGGGAATGGGTTCGGTCAAATGGATTGCCGGTCTCCTCGGATGGGCCTCCTGGGGTCCCATCGGAGCCTTGCTGGGCTTCGCGTTCGGCGCGTTCCTGGATCGTCAGATCGATGCTTTCCGGCAACTGTCCGGCGGCGCCCGGCAGACGACGGGGAACCGGGGCTACACGGCCGGTGAACAGCGCAACAGTTTTATGATCAGCCTGCTCGTCCTGTCGTCGGCCGTCATTAAGGCCGACGGACAGGTCCGGCAGGCGGAGCTCAACTACGTCCGCGACTTTGTCCGCCGCAATTTCGGCGACAATGCGGTCGATGAGTCGATGCGCATCCTCGAGAGGCTCAACACGCAGCAGGTCAATATCTATGAGGTCGGCAAGCAGATTGCCGACAATATGAACTACTCCCAGCGGCTGCAGCTTTTCCACTATCTGACGCAGATCGCATCGGCGGACGGCGAATTCACCGCTTCAGAGAAAAGCGTCCTCGAGGCGATTGCCGGTTCGATCCGGCTCAGTTCATCGGATGCGGCCTCGGTCATCGCGATGTTCTACAAGGATTCGGATTCGGCTTATGCGGTCCTGGAAATTTCTCCGTCCGCTACGGACGATGAGGTCAAGGCCGCTTACCGGCGGATGGCGATGAAAAACCATCCCGACAAAGTTGCTACGCTGGGTCCGGAAGTCCAGAAAGCCGCCGCGGAGAAATTCCGCAAGATCCAGGAGGCCTACGAGACCATCAAGAAGGAGCGGGGTATGTGATGCCGGACGAGATCTCCCGTTTCCCGGCCTGGACGATTGCCCCGGAAGTGAACCGGCTGCTTGCCGGGCACGCTGCGCTTGTCGTGACGGCGCCCCCCGGCGCCGGTAAATCCACCATTCTTCCGCTCACGATCCTGTCGTCCCTCCCGGAAGGCAGGATTCTTATGTTGGAACCCCGCCGTATCGCTGCGCGTCAGATTGCCGCCCGCATGGCCTCTTTGCTGGGCGAGGAAGTCGGCCGTACAGTGGGCTACCGCATCCGTTTTGAGCGGAAGCTCAGCCGTCAAACCCGTATCGAGGTGCTCACGGAAGGAATCCTGACCCGGATGCTGGTGGAGAATCAGAGTCTGGACGGGGTATCCGTCATTATTTTCGATGAATTCCATGAGCGCAGCCTGCAGACCGATCTGGCACTTGCCCTGGCGCGTGAAGTGCAAGGCGTGCTCCGTCCCGACCTGAAACTGGTGCTGATGTCGGCTACGCTTGACGAGACGGAACTCTGCAAGGCCCTGAAGGCCCCGCTTGTTCGCTGCGAAGGGAAACTGTATCCTGTCGAAATCTTCTACGGGGACGATACTGCGGTCGGGGACGGGGTGGAAGCCGTTGTCCGGGCTGTCCGGATGGCGCACCGCTCTTATGAGGGTGATATCCTGGCTTTCCTTCCCGGGGAAGGGGAGATCCGCCGCTGCGCCGAAGCCCTGGGAGCATCGTTGGGCGATACGCTTGTTTGCCCGCTATATGGAATGCTTCCGATAGACGAGCAGCGCCGGGCTGTCGCACCGGGCCGTCCCGGCGAACGGAAAGTTGTGCTGGCTACGCCTATCGCCGAAACATCCCTGACCATCGAAGGTGTCCGTATCGTCGTGGACAGCGGTCTCTTCCGCAAGCCGGTATTCGATGCCAGGACGGCCCTGGAGCATATGGAAACGGTACGTGTCAGCCGTGATATGGCGGCACAGCGGGCCGGGCGCGCCGGTCGTGTGGCGCCGGGCGTCTGTTTCCGTCTCTGGTCACGCGCCGCCGAAACCCGGATGCAGGAGATGCGGACGCCTGAGATCCTGGAAGCTGACCTGAGCTCGCTGGTACTGCAGATTGCCGCCTGGGGTGAGAACCGTCCCGGGGAGCTGCCGTGGCTCACACGGCCGCAGGCCGCCTCTCTGACTGCGGCCCGCTCGTTGCTCCAGTCGCTTGGCGCCGTCGACGGAGAAGGACGGATTACGGCACAGGGCCGACGGATGGCGGCTTTGCCCTGCCATCCCCGTGTGGCCAGGATGCTGCTTACGGCAGACGACGATGCTTTGAAAGCATTGGCTGCAGACATCGCGGCGCTGCTGGAAGAAAAGGATCCCTTGTCCGACATCTCCGATGCAGACCTTGGCCTGCGGATCGACGCGTTGCGGAAAGCCCGCATCTCTGGCCGTCCCGGCGTCTGGAGCCGGATCGCCCGCATTGCTGCCCAATACCGGCCGATGGCGGGCGTGGCGGAAGACGATTCGGCTGCATATCCTTATGAAATCGGCCGCCTTGTCGCAGCAGCTTATCCGGAACGGATCGCGAAGCGTTGGCCGGAAGGTTACGGTCGCTATTGCCTTTCCGGCGGCGAGATTGTCGCTGTGGAGGACAACAGTGCACTTCTGACGTCAGACTGGCTTGCCGTGGCCAGCGTCCATACACGCAGCGGCGGCATCGGCCGGGTGTTCCTGGCCGCACCTGTCGCTCCGGACGATCTGCAGCCGATGGCCCGGGAACGGGATATCATATTCTGGGACAACAAGGCGGGATCGGTTGTGGCCAGGAAAGAGCGGAGGATCGGCAATCACCTGCTCGATGCCAAGCCTTTGACGGGTGGTGTCCGGTCGCAGGTGGTCCGCGTTATCTGCGCGGCTGCTCCGAAGGAAGGACGCACAATGTTCGACTGGTCCGAGGCCGTCGAAATCTTTCAGCGCCGTGTCGCTTTTGTCGCCGCCGGGCATCCCGAATTGGCGCTGCCGGATCTATCTGCAGATGCCGTGCTTGAAAGTTCGCCAGATTGGCTGCCGTTCTATATCGGCAATGCTTCTTCCGTCGCTCAACTCCGGAAAATCGATCTGGTACAGGTGCTCCGCGGCTTGTTGACATACGATCAGCAGCAGGCCGTCGACCGCCTTGCCCCTTCCCATATCACGGTTCCCACGGGCAGCAGCATTGCGCTGGAATACAGGCAGGGGAGTGTCGCACCGGTGCTTCGTGTCCGTCTCCAGGAGTGTTTCGGAATGCTGGACACGCCTTGTGTAGACGACGGCCGTTGTCCGGTCCTGATGGAGCTCCTCTCACCCGGTTACAAGTCTGTACAGCTGACCCGTGATCTTCGCAGTTTCTGGAGCGGGACTTATTTCGAAGTGCGGAAGGAACTCCGAAGGCGATATCCCAAACACGCCTGGCCGGAAGATCCTTTGTCCGCCGTGCCGGTCCGCGGCGTGCGCCGTCCGGCGCCGGAACAAACCAAATAATTTGGAAATTACGGAGATACGCCGTAACTTTGAGATATGTTCGTTCGCAGAAAGATCAATCCCTCGGGCTCGATCAGCGTCACGGTCGTGGACAAGAGCCACGGACGCTACGAAGTGATCAAGTCGTTCGGTGCCGTGAAGACGGCGGCGGAGGCCGACCTGCTGGAAAACCGTGCGCGGGAGTTCGTCCGTGAACAGACGGGTGAACCCGAAACGCTCTTCGGCGGGATGTCCGAAGCGCAGTTGCGCGATTACGCCGCCACACTCGATCAGGGTCGCATCGAACTGGCCGGGCCGGAACTGGTCTACGGCTCTTTGTTCGACCGGCTCGGGCTGGGGGAGGGCCGTGACTCTCTTTTCCGCCATATGGTCATCTGCCGGCTCTTCGATCCGGGCAACAAACTCCGCACAATCAACTACCTGCGCCGCTATCTGGGCGAAATCCGGGAACCCGCCGAGATCTATGCTGTGGTCGACAGTCTTCGTCTGACGGAATTGCGCATCTCTCCCGCCGCGCCGGTCGCCGCTTTTCTGACCTCCACTCCGCTCGCCCGCGTCCCGCTCTGTCTGTTGGTCGATGCCGAAGGCCGTCCGGTCGCCGGCCGCCTGCTGGACCGCACTTCCGGCGGCGGTGCCCGCAAGGAAAAAGCCATTCAGCGCTTGGCCAGGAAATATGGCGCCACCGACCCCGTGGCCATCATCAAAGGAGAAGAAGCGGCCAAAGCCTGGGCCAATGCATTCCGGATGAGTCAGAAAGACCTTACGGTCAAGCCGATGCGACGCCGCAAGAAAGGCCGCGTCGAAGGTCATCTCTGCATTTGCATGACTGCCGCCGCCGTCCAAAACGAACTGGAGCGGCAGCTCTCCGCCACCGCTCCGGATCTAACGCTTGCCCAAGTCCGCCAGGCCGTCTCCACGATGTTCCGCCTGAACTACATCTCTCCCTACACCCACCGCCCCAAATCCGTCCTTCTCCCGATGGACCCTGTCCAGAAGAAGATCTTCGATTTGATTCACACGATCTAGCCTTCATTCCCTCCAAAGACATATCCCTTTTCCGGGAATGCTTTTATCCCGTGGCGGTAATGTTGTTGATAGTCAGTCGATTATAGAAAATCGTGTGCGTAAAAATGCGCACACGATTTCTTGTTAGTCGATGATTTTCAGTTATGTATCTGCCACGATCGGGCGTGGCAGATACATCATCAGAAGTACTGATAGAAGAGGGCGATGGATTCCATGCCCTTGAAGAGCTGGTCGAGGAGGTAGCTTTCGTTGGGGGAGTGGATCGAGTCGCGCTCGAGACCGAAGCCCATCAGGAGCGGGTCGGCGTGGAGGGCGCGCTGCATCTCGGCCAGGATGGCGATGCTGCCGCCGCCGCGGCTGGGGACGGGCTCGATGCCGTAGACTTGCCCCACGGCTTTCGACGCGGCCTTGTAGGCTTTCGACGAGATGGGGATCAGGAAGCCGTCGCCGCCGTGCTTCTCTTCGACTTCGACCGTCACGCCTTTCGGCGCCAGGGACTTGAAATGCTTGGCAAACAATTTGGCGATGGTCTTCGAATCCTGGTTTGGCACGAGACGCATCGAAATCTTCGCGTGTGCCGTGCTCGGTATCACCGTTTTGGAGCCTTCGCCGGTGTAGCCGCCCCAGATTCCGTTCACGTCGAGGCAGGGGCGGATGCCGACGCGTTCCAGCGTCGTATAGCCTTTCTCACCCGTAAGCGCCTTCACCCCGATGCTGTCCATATATTCCTTGGCGTCGTAGGGGGCGCGGCCGAGCATCTTGCGGTCTTTGCGGCTGAGCTCGATCACGTCGTCGTAGAATCCCTTGATGGTGATGTGGCCGTCTTCGTCGATGAGCGAGGCGATCATCTTGCAGAGCGTGTTGATGGGATTGAATACGCCGCCGCCGTAGTGGCCGGAGTGCAGGTCCTTCTTCGGGCCGGTAACCTTCACTTCCATATAGGTGATGCCGCGCATGCCGCAGTTGATCGAAGGGATCTTCTCGTTGAGCATCGTGGTGTCGGACACGAGGATGATGTCGCAGGCCAGCAGCTTCTTGTGCGTCTTGATCCACTGGGAGAGCGCAGCGGAGCCCATTTCCTCTTCGCCTTCGAAGATGAACTTGATGTTGTGGCGGAGTTTCTTTTTCGCCACCAGATATTCAAATGCCTTGATGTGCATGAAGGTCTGGCCCTTGTCGTCGTTGGCGCCGCGGGCGTAGATGGCGCCGTCGCGGATTTCGGGCTCGAAGGGCGGGGATACCCAAAGACCGACCGGATCGACCGGCATCACATCGTAGTGACCGTAGACCAGGACCGTGGGCTTTTTCGGGTCAATGATTTTTTCGCCGTAGACCACGGGATGGCCTGTCGTCTCGTAAACGTCGGCTTTGTCGGCGCCGGCCGCGAGCAGGAGCTCGGTGAGCCGTTCGGCGCAGCGGTACATGTCGGACTTGTGGGCTTCTTCGGAACTGATGGAAGGAATGCGGAGAATCGAGAACAGCTCTTCGAAAAACCGTTCCTTGTTCTGTTCAATGTATTGTTTCATAGAGATTTTGTTAACCATTTCCTACAAATATAGCTATTTTTTTATAACTTTGCATCCCTTTAAGGGGACATCCTAATTCAAAAATATTGCAAGTATCTATATGAAAGTAACGAAAAACCAGGTTGACGACCTCAATATGACCGTCAATATCGCCCTCGACAAAAACGATTGGGCCGAACCCAGAAAGAAGAAACTCAATGAGTTCCGTCGTACCGCCGAGATCCGCGGTTTCCGCCGCGGCATGGCTCCGATGGGCCTGATCGAGAAGCTGCACGGCGGCCAGGCGCTGGGCGAGACGGTGAATACGCTGGTGACGGATGCACTGAACAAGTTCATCGAAGAAAACAAATTGAATGTGCTCGGCGAACCGCTTCCGAGCGAGAAACAGTCTGACAACAATTGGGAGAATCCTGACGAATTCTCCTTCGATTTCGACATCGCCGTCGCTCCGGAAGTGAATCTGACCGTATCGGCCGAGGACAAGATTCCGTATTATACGGTAACCGTCACCAAGGCAGCCCTCGAGGATTACCGTCACGGCCTGCTCAAGCAGTTCGGCCAGCTTGAAAGCGGCGAAGCCGCAAAGGAAGACGATTTCGTGATCGCCGACTTCGTCAGCGGTGAGCAGAAAGTCGAAAGTGCCTATGTGGCACTTCGCAGCATGCCGGACGACGTGAAGAAGGGCTTTGTCGGCCTGAAGAAGGGCGATACGAAGCAGGTTGACATCGTCAAGTCGTTCCCCAACGAAGCTGACCGCGCCGCGATGTTCCACGTCAAGAAAGAGGAACTCGATACCCTTCCGTCTGAATGGACGATGACCGTCGGTGATGTCAAGACCTTTGTCGACGCTCCGCTCAACCAGCAGACTTTCGACCAGATCTTCGGCGAGGGTGCCTGCAAGGACGAGGCGGAATTCGAGGCCAAGGTGAAGGAACGCCTGCAGGCGGAATACGCCCGCGAGAGCGATTACCGTTTTATGATCGATGCCAAGGAATATCTGATCGGCAAGGCCGCCATCCAACTGCCCGATGCTTTTATGAAGCGCTGGATCAAGTTCGCCAACGACGACAAGTTCACGATGGAGCAGATCGAGGCTGAGTACGACCTCTTTGCCAAGGATTTCCGTTGGAACATGGTCCGTACCAAGATTATGAAGGACCAGGACCTGAAGGTGGAGAAAGACGACGTGATGAAACAGGCCCTTTCGATGGCTTCCTATCAGTTCGCTATGTACGGAATGAACAATGTTCCGGAAGAACACCTGACCAAGTATGCCGAGCAGTTGCTCGCCGACCGCCAGCAGGCGGAACGCATCGTCGAGCACGTCGAAGACGACATTGTCCTGACCTGGGTCCGCAATAACGCGACACTCGAGAAGAAGAAGATCTCGCTCGAAAAGATGCGGGAACTCACGAAATAAGCCCTTTTTCCATTAATTCTTTGCCGAAAATGACCGAATTCGAGAAATACGCCATCCGCGGGTGTGGCATCAGTTCCCTCAGCCTGCATCGGTTCAATTCGCTTCACGCAAGCTATATCAACCCGATGATCATCGAGGAGCGCCAGCTCAATGTCGCCCAGATGGACGTCTTCAGCCGCCTGATGATGGACCGCATCATCTTCCTGGGCTGTCCCATCAACGACGATGTGGCCAATATCATCCAGGCCCAGCTTCTATTCCTGGAGAGCAACGATCCGAAGGCCGACATCATGCTCTACATCAATTCCCCGGGCGGCGTGGTTTATTCCGGTCTCGGCATTTACGACACGATGCAGACCATCCAGCCCGACGTGGCAACGATCTGCACCGGAATGGCCGCCTCGATGGCTTCGGTCCTGCTGGCGGCCGGTGCGCAGGGAAAGCGTTCCGCACTTCCGCATTCTCGCGTGATGATCCACCAGCCGATGGGCGGCGCCGAGGGCCAGGCTTCCGAGATGGAAATCACGGTCCGTGAGATCCTCAAGCTCAAGCAGGAACTCTACCAGATCCTTTGTGACCACACCGGCAAGCCGATGGAACAGATTGTCAAGGACGCGGACCGCGACTTCTGGATGACGGCCGAAGAGGCTATGAAATACGGGATGGTGGACCGCATCGTAGAAAGGAACAGAAATGGCAAAGAAGACCGATAAACACGGAGAAGGCGCAGATCACTGCGCCTTCTGCGGTCGTGGACAGGACGAGGTGGACCTGCTGATTTCGGCGGGGGATGTCTCCATCTGTTCCGACTGTGCCCGAATGGCGTACGAATACGCCAAGGAGGCCCTCAATCCGGGTGAAGACCATATCCGGACCAACGGCAAGATCGTGGGGGAGAGCAAGCTCTACAAGCCTGCCGAGATCAAGGCGTTCCTCGACGAGTATGTGATCGGGCAGGACGAGGCCAAGCGTTTCCTGGCGGTCGCCGTGTACAACCATTACAAACGCATCAACCTCAAGGACGATCTGATCGAGAAGTCCAACATCCTGATGGTCGGACCGACCGGTACCGGCAAGACACTGCTCGCCAGGACCATCGCCAAGATGCTAAACGTGCCTTTCGCCATCGTCGATGCCACGGTCCTGACCGAGGCCGGCTATGTGGGCGAAGACGTCGAGAGCATCCTCACGCGGCTGCTGCAGGATGCGGACTACGATGTGGCCAAGGCCGAGAAAGGCATCGTCTTCATCGATGAGATCGACAAGATCGCACGCAAGAGCGACAACCCGTCCATCACGCGTGACGTCTCGGGCGAGGGCGTGCAGCAGGCACTCCTCAAGATCCTGGAAGGCAGTATCGTCAATGTGCCCCCGCAGGGCGGACGCAAGCATCCCGAGCAGCGGATGATCGCCGTCAACACCGAGAACATCCTGTTCATCTGCGGTGGCGCTTTCGAAGGCATCGACCGCTACATCGCCCAGCGTCTCAATACCCAGGTCATCGGTTATGGTGCCCGCAAGAAACACGAGACCATTGACACCGACAACCTCGTGCAGTACGTGGCACCGCAGGACCTGCGCGCCTACGGTCTGATTCCCGAGATTATCGGCCGTCTCCCGGTGCTCTGCCACCTCGACCCGCTCGACCGGCCCACGCTCCTGGCCATCCTGACCCGGCCCAAGAACGCACTGGTAAAACAGTACCAGGAACTCTTCGCCCTCGACGGCATCAAGCTCCGCATCAAGCCCGAGGTGCTGGAATTCATCGTCGACACCTCGATTCAATACAAGCTCGGCGCCCGAGGCCTCCGCTCCATCTGCGAGGCCATTATGACCGATGCGATGTTCGATGCACCGACCAGCAGGAAGAAACAGCTGACCATCACGCTTGAATACGCGAAACAAAAAATCGAGAAGTTCGCCGGCAAGATGATTGGCCTGAGCTAAAAAAAAGATGCCCGGCCGGAGCCGGGCATGACGCAGAAATTGATTGTCACCCCCGGCTTGACCGGGGGTCTTTTTGTTTACGAGAGGTCGGCACGGGCCATGGCGTCTTTGTAGTACTTCTGGTTGACGAAGACGTCCTGCTTGTACGGGTTGATGTGACGTTTCTTCGAGACGGCGATGATGTAACCGAGTGCGATGACATTGGTGATCAGGGCGAGGGCGCTGATGAAGATCATCATCGAAGGATTGGCAGCGACGACGGAGGGATCGACGGTCGTTCCCACGATGCCGTCGACGGCAGCCTGTCCGCCGGCTTCGTAGAGTTTCTGGATGGTTCCGACACCTTCGGGGTAGAGGACAGGCAGCGTGGCCCAGGGGAACCACTGCTGGCCGTTCTTGAAGGTTTCCTGGAAGAGCGGGAACACCTGGGCGAACATGCACCAGATGGCCAGGGTGTTGGCGCGGTTCTGGATCCAGCCGCCGCGGTTCCAGCAGAGGGCCGCGATGGTCGGGGCCAGCAGCAGGGCGATACCGCAGTACCAGGAGTGCGTAGGCAGGCAGTTGTAGGTGTAAGCGAAGTTCCAGATGTCGTAGATCACGATGTAAACCCAGGTCATGTCGGCCCAGATCATATCCTTCTTGTCCTTCGACGCATAGACGCTCCACCAGGCAGTCATACAGAAGATGTTGAGCAGACCGGCCACACCGTTCATCACGTTGTGCCAGCCGCCATACTGCCAGACGCCTTCGGAGGTGAGCCACCATCTGTTCCATCCCATCACGGCGGATTCAAAGTCGGAGACGCAGGCTATCAGGATGTTGATGGCCACGATGATGAACGGGAAGGGCTTGAACCAGTGTTTGGCGCCGATGCCCCATTTGTACTTGATCATCATGAAGCCGATACAGCCCGCAGTGGCTGCGTAGAGCTTGGCATAGTGGAACCAGCCCTGCATATAGACGTGGGTCTGGTTGGTGAGTGCCCATTCCTTGCCGGTCCGCACGCCGATCCAGATGGCGAGGAAGTACACGGTCAGGGCCAGCGGGATGGCCAGGAAGGTGATGATGCCGCCTGCCTTGGTGCGGCGGGCGAATTCATTGAAGAGGATGAGTCCGATCAGGACCACCAGGAGCATGCCCCATTGTGCGAGGGCGTGTTCTCCATAGACTTGGAAAAACATAGTTGTTGGTTTTAGTTATTTGATAGTTGCTGTGTTCACTTTGCGGCGGTGCTCCACGATCAGGGAGTATCCGGCCCAGACGGCCGTGAGGACCGCGGCCATCGGGACGCCTACGGTGAGGATGTCTCCCCAGGAAAAGGCGGTGAGCTCTCCGTTGACGGCATGGTCGACCACCAGCATCACGGAGCCGCCCCAGAGCATTTTCTCGAGCGTCGGGAGATGGCGCAGCAGCGGACGGGCTTGGGCGCTGTGGACCTTCTTATCGTTGCCTTTGCGGATCGCACTGACGACGACCGCTTCGGCCAGAGGGACTAAAAAACAAGACATATTCGTTGGGATTTAAGTTACTTCGATTTGTTTGATTTCCACTTCATTGCCACGAAGAAGCCAGGTGTTTTCGCTGTGGCATTTCGGGCAGGTTTTTCCGTAGGACACCGTCTCGTACTCGTGTCCGCAGCCGTCGCAATGCGTCACGGCGGGGATGAGGTTGACCTTCAGTTCGCATCCTTTGAGCAAGTCTTCCTTGTCGGCGGCCCAGCGCCAGCAGTCGGACAGCAGGTGCGGCACGACGGTCGATACCTCGCCGATGTCCATCACGACCGCGGAGACGTGGTTCACGTGGTTTTCTTCGGCCACCTGCTTCACGTCGCGGATGATGTAGAATACGATGCCCAGTTCGTGCATTATTTCTTCTTGAACAATATCTTTCCGGTACGCTTGACCATATAGGGCAGGATGCCGCTGAATTTGTCTTCGGAGGTGACGAAATGGCTGGCTTCGGGATGCACGCGGTGCAGGTGGATGGCGTCGAAGGCGCACTTGGTGGTGCAGATGCCGCAGCCGATGCAGCGGTTCTCGTCGACGACCGAAGCGCCGCACTTGAGGCAGCGGGCGGTTTCCTTGCGAACCTGTTCTTCCGTCAGGGCGAGGGTGTATTCGCGGAACGGCGCCGTTCCTTCGGCGCGTCCTTCCACCTGGCGGGAACCGTTGTCGTAGGATTCCACTACGATGTCGTCCTTGTTGAGTTCGATGAAGTCGCGGCGGTTGCGGCCGATGGTCATATGGCCGTGCTGGACGAAGCGGTGCAGTGACTCGGCGGCCTCCTTGCCGGCGGCGATGGCGTCGATGGCGAACTTCGGGCCGGTGAAGACGTCGCCGCCCACGAAGATGTCGGGTTCGGCCGTCTGGTAGGTGAGTTTGTCGGCCACCGGATAGACGCCGCGGAAGAATTCGACCTTGGTGTCTTTAAGCAGATCTTTGAGGACCACGGTCTGGCCGATGGCGAAGATCACCTGGTCGGCATCGAGGGTGATGAGTTCGTTCTCGTCGTATTCGGGCGCGAACTTGTGCTCCGCATTGAAGACGGAGGTGCATTTCTTGAAGACGATGCCCGTGACCTTGCCGTCGCCGAGCACTTCCTTCGGGCCCCAGCCGGGATTGATGACCACGCCGTCCTCACGTGCTTCGCGGCGCTCTTCAAGCGAAGCGGGCATGATGTCCTCGGTTTCGAGCGAGAGCATCGTCACCGACGAGGCGCCGCTGCGCAGCGCCACGCGGGCCGCATCGATGGCCACGTTGCCGCCGCCCACGACCACCACCTTGCCCGACACCGGCACTTTGCCGGTATTGGCTTCGTGGAGGAAGTCAATGGCTGTCGTGGTGCCCGGGAGGGTCTCGCCGGGGATGCCCGGCAGGCGGCCGCCCTGGCAGCCGATGGCTACATAGAACCCCTTGTAACCCTGTTCGCGCAGCTGGGCGATGGTCACGTCCTTGCCGACTTCCACGCCGCAGCGGATTTCTACGCCGATTTCGCGCATAATGTCGATTTCGGCCGCGATGACGTCTTTCTCCAGTTTATAGGAAGGAATGCCGTAGCGGAGCATGCCGCCCGGTTCGGGATTCTTTTCGAAGACGGTGGGCTTGTAGCCGGCCGTGGCCAGGTAGTAGGCGCAGCTCAGGCCGGCCGGGCCGCCGCCGATGACGGCGATCTTCTCGGGCCACTGCTTCAGCACGCTGGAGGCGATGTTGATTTCCGGCACGAAACGCGTTTCGGCCTTGAGATCCTGGTCGGCGATGAACTTCTTGACAGCGTCGATGGCGACGGCCTGGTCGATAGTCCCGCGGGTGCAGGCGTCTTCGCAGCGGCGGTTGCAGATGCGGCCGCAGACGGCTGGGAACGGGTTCTCGCGTTTGATGAGTTCCAGCGCTTCGGTGTATTTGCCTTCGGCGGCCTTCTTCAGGTAGCCCTGGACGGCGATATGCGCCGGGCAGGCCGTCTTGCACGGCGAGGTGCCGGTGGGGTAGCAGTTGATGCGGTTCTTGTCGCGGTAGTCTTCCGTCCATTTGTGCGGACCCCATTTCACGGCGTCGGGGAGTTCCTGCTTCGGATACTCGATTTCGCCGTGTTTGGTGCAGAGTTTCTGGCCGAGTTTCACGGCGCCGGCCGGGCAGTATTCCACGCAGCGGCCGCAGGCCACGCAGTTCTCGGCTTCGACCTTTGCCACGTAGGCGCTGCGCGACATATTGGGCGTATTGAAGAGCTGCGATGTGCGCAGAGCGTTGCAGATCTTGACGTTGCAGTTGCAGATGGCGAAGATCTTTCCCTCGCCGTCGATGTTCGTGATCTGGTGGACGAAGCCGTTGTCTTCGGCCTTCTTGAGGATGGCCATGCATTCGTCGTAGGTGATGTAGTGACCGCGGCCGGTTTCAGCCAGGTAGTCGGCCATGTCGCCCACGCCGATGCACCAGTCGCGGTAGTCGTCGGCGCAGCCTTCGTCGAGCTTCTTGCGGCCGTAGCGGCAGGAGCAGATGCCCACGCCGAGGTGGCCCTCATAGCGTTTGAGCCAGTAGGAGATGTGCTCGATGTCGATGGACTGGTTTTCCATCGAGATGGCCTTTTCCACGGGAATCACGTGCATGCCGATGCCGGAGCCGCCCATCGGGACCATCGGGGTGATCTTTTCCAGGGGAAGGAAGGTCATCCGCTCGAAGAACATGGCCAGTTCGGGATGGCGGTCCATCAGGTCGGTGTTCATATTGGTGTACTCGGCGCTGCCCGGGACGAACATCGGCACCCAGTAGACGCGATCCTCGCGCTTGTACGTGGTGCCGGGGACCGGGCCGTCGTCGGTGTATTTGTCGCCGTAGTCGTATTCCAGCATCCCGAAATAGGCGAGCTTGTCGAGCAGTTCGTCGAATGAAGCGTCGTCAGGCGTGTAGTGCTTTTCCTTGTTCCAGTGGTGGAGCAGGTGATAGTCGCGGTGCTCGCGCACTTTGAGGAAATTCTTCGGGAGCATGTCCAGGAGCAGATCGAGAGATGCTTCGCGGGTGGCGGCGTCCATCTCATCCTCGAAGATACAGGCCAGGCCCCAGTATTCGGGGGCGTCGGTCGTCATCTTGATTTTGCCGGGGACACGGTCGGTGACGTGGCGGACAAACTTGATCAGCTTGGGATTCGGATTCTTGTCGCCCTTGTGTTTCGGGACGAACTTGGTGGACATTTCAGGCATAGGGTCGTATGGTT
>JAEEGH010004852.1_pt1 | contig 34211 bp, 19 predicted proteins | sample 9134181 | NCBI WGS metagenome assembly JAEEGH01 (sample SAMN16246544, study PRJNA631951) | gut metagenome | biome: gut microbiome; feature: rumen; material: DP-attached | host: Bos | place: Iran: Karaj | collected 2018-10
TTCCCCGTTGATTACTCTCAGGCTTACCGTGTCTTTCACCACTATCTTGGCTTGAACGTCAGCTGAGCAGTTATGCTCGTCGGTAACCGTGACGGTATAGGTCGTCTCTCCAACAGCCGTTGTGGTTACGGTCGAATCGCGGCGATCCACACCGTTGCCCCAGTCGTAGTGAGCGTATGTCTCGTTCACCGCGAGGGTGGCGTCGCTGCCAACACACACCGTGTCGTTGTTCATCGTCGGCGTCGGCAGGTCGTAGATAACCACATGCAGGTTCGTGATACTGTCGCAGCCGTTGGCGTCAGGGTATGGACCAATTACCGTGTCCTTCGATGCGGTAAATGTTCTATCCTCGTTGGCTGTCACCCAGTGGTAGCTTTCGCAGTTGCTGACATTTTTATCCACTTCGGTTATGTCCGAGATGGTTATCGTGCATGTCAGCTGCTTGTCTTTACAATGGTTGGCGTTGGTGGCGACGATGTCGAATGTATATACATCACCAGCTGTAGCGCCCGTTATCGATCCGCTGATAGAGTCTTTGTTTGAGTTGACATGGGTGAGGGTTAGTCCTGTCGGAAGGGCAGGGTCGAAGGTGATGTCAGCGTTGTCGTAGGTAATGACGATAGGAGCGATGTTGCCGCCCTGACAGGTTGTCTGGGTAAGGTTGGTCGCCTCCAGTTTTGCGGTGTCGTTTACATGAACGGTGATGGATTCCACAACTTTACAGCCGTTTGCATCGTAGGCGGTATCGGTGTAAATCATATCACCCGTTCTAGTCGGTGTCACACTGATATTGTTAGTTGTTGTCGTTCCCGGCATACCGTTGTTGGCGGATGTCGAAGTCCACTGATAGGTGGCGTCGCCACTGCATACCGTGGCAGTAGAACGCAGGTTGGCGGTTCCTCCAAGACATATAGTGGTGTCAGGCGACATTGCCAGTTCCACCTTGTTCGTGCCGCTGACTTTAATGGTGTCGTATGCCTTATTGTTACATTCGTCAGAGATGACGTACATCCTGCGTACAGTCCAATCGCATACATTTATAGTTGTATCCTGAGTATAGGTTACAGTGATGGTGTTACAATCCTCAAAGAGGTCTTTGACTTCAGCTTCGGACTTGAATACCGAAAGGTCAGCAGAAGCCACACACGCATCCTGTCCAGTTACATCGTCTGGCCAGGAGCCAGTGAGGGTGGGAGCAGTGTGGTCTTCACCGTGTATGGCCATCGTGGGATTTGGGGATACAGTGTTGCCGCAGCTATCCTTGATGGTGTAGGTACGAGTGATAGTCCAGTTGCAGCTTGTGCCAGAGGTGGCGTCGCTGAAAGTTACGATGACATCGTTGCAGTCATCGTAAAGTGCCTTGATGGCGTCAGCGTTCTTGAGTCCTGTGGTAACAGCCTCTGCCAGACAGACGGTCTGGTCGTCCGGGTTGGAGGGCCAGGAGCCGGTGAGAGTGGGAGCGGAGTTGTCAACTCCGTGCACAGACATGGTTGGAGCGGGAGTTACCGTATTGTTGCAGGCATCCTTAATTGTGTAAGTACGAGTTATAGTCCAATTGCAGTTTGTGCCAGTTGTGTCATCTTCGTGTGTCACGGTTATCTCGTTGCAGTCCTCGTAGAGGGCTTTTATTGTTGCGTTGTCTTTGAGACCAGTTGTGACTGCGTCTGCAAGGCAGACCGTTTGATCAGTTGGATTGGCAGGCCAGGAGCCGTTGAGTACTGGTGCAATGCTGTCGCGGATACGCTGCTGGTAGGTGATGGTTGCTTCGTTGCCGCAGGCGTCTTCTACAACGTATGTAATTACTACGGTGTCGAGGCATCTATTCTCACCGTTCTTAAATGTTCTGTTAGAACTTTTAATGGTGACGGCAGAGCAGCCTTCGGTGAAGGAGAAACCTTGTGCCTCAAGGCCGGCCAGATCGGTGGCCGCCACTGCTGCTGTATCAATGCAGGCTATAGCAGCGCCATTTATGAGCGTATGGTTTGGCTCAGGTGGCGTGTTGTCTATCACCTTCACTTTGGCGGTGTCGGAGCCGCTACAGTTGTTGTCGTCCGTGACAGTCACCTTTATTATATACTCGCCGTTGCAATTGGCGGGCGTTGGCATGGTGGCATAGACGGTATCCCTCAATATGTCGCGTTCATGGGTGGTTGTAGAAGTGAATGTTACTCCGGGCGAGCTGATGTTTTCCCAAGTGTAGGTGTAGTCAGGTGTCGTGCCAGAGGCTATATTTGTCGTAATCTCTACGTTAGTTGCGCCAGGACACTGGTCAGCAATATTGGCTATTACGGGCTGTAGTGTGTCACGCACGTTGATGGTTACTCTCGTTGCTGCGCTGGGACAGTTGTGTCCGTCGCGTGCCACAACCTCATAAACCACTTGATGAGAACCGTTGGGATGCGTTGGTGTCGCCGAGGTCGGAGAACCTGCAGCGGGGTCGTCGTTGTCATCGGTGACGGCGGTCCAGGTGTAGGTATAGGCAGGATTTGGGGCAGTCCCAGGTGTGCCGCCAACTGTGCTTGCGGAAAGTGTAGATGTTCCTCCAAGACATATATCATTACCCGATGCCGTGACAACCATAGTGTCGGGCTCATCTAGATAAAGGACTATGTCATTTTTGCAACTCCCCTCAGCACGGCTGTCTTCTATGTGGAGTGTGTGGTATCCAGCTGTTAGATTATTCCAAGTATATGTATAACCTGCATCAACAGTTGTCGCATTCGTATTGTCAAGTTTTACAACAAGATATGGGTCTTCGCCACCTGTTATGACAGCTATAATTGAGCCTAATCCACCATGACAATCAGGTTTTATGTACATAACGGAAGATGTGTCTGGAAGATCAAATATATGAACAGTAGCATTTGCAGAACCTGTACATCCTAGTTGGTCTGTTACTGTAACAGAATAAGTGTAGTCTCCAGGTTCAGTAGGCGTTACCTCAACAGAGGATACGTGTCTTACTCTTTCGGGCATACCTGAAGTGGCAACATTTCCTGCATAGCACAACCATGAAGTATCTTGGTACTCGGGAGTTCCTCCATAAGGTGGATCCATTTCCAAAAGGACAGGATCTCCTAAACAGGCATTCCCGCCAAATGCATCAACTTGTGGCACAGGGTTCACAATAACACTGGCGGTTTGTGTTGCAGTACACCCATTAGCATCTGTCACTGTTAGTGTATATGTGACGGTGTATTGTACATCGCTTGGTGTTGCTCCCATTGGTCTTCCAGTACCTCTTGGTGTGTCGGATCCTGCTGCTGTTGTGTTAGATACTGTACCATGGTCAGTAGTCCAACTATAGTTGTAATTTGAATGTGGTGGATCGAAAGGAGTACCACCAATTGCTGTTGTCGAGCCTACATTTAATCTCAGTGACTCATCCTCGCATATTTTGGGTTGAGAGGGTGTTATTGTTATTCCAGCTGCTGATAAGGCATTTTCGGGTTCGGTGATGTTTATCGTTTGGACAGCGGCTCCGCAGCTGGCGCCAGTTGCTCTTACTGATATGGTATAGCTTCCATCCTCAAGGTTGGGGAAGGTGTAGGGAAGCGTTCCAGCTGTCCATAATCCACCGTTGATTTGGAATTCAAATCCAGCCCCGGATGTCGATGTTGTACTACCTACTGTCACGCTGTTTATGGTTATGGAACCTGTGGCGTCGTTCTTACACAGAACGTTTTGTTGCGTGTATGTGAAAGTGGGGATGTTTTCTACATCTACATGTACAACGTCGGAAGCCGAGCAACTTTTGCTGTCGGTAACCGTGACAGTGTAGTCTGTGGGAGTCGAGGGTGTGGCAGTAACTGATGCAGTATTGGTGGTGGAAAGTCCAGTAGAAGGAGTCCATGCGTAGGTATATGCTGGATCTGGAGAGGTTCCAGGAGTGCCGCCTGAGGTCGTGGCTGTGAGGGTGACCTCGCTGCCGCCTGCGCAGTAGGTGGCGTCTTCGCCGGCATTGACCGTAGGTTTGGGATTGACGGTAACGGTTATGGTTTTGCTAACACTGCATTCGTCAGCATCCGTAACCACGACGGTATATTCGGTGTTGGTGGCTGGTGTTACGGTCTGAGGCCAAGATGAAATCGTAGAGCCGTTGAGTGTCCACGTATATCCTGGAACACCGCCGGTGGCGGTTGGGTTGAGGCTAACGCTGCCGTCAGCACATATTTCTTGGTTGCTGAGACCATTGAGTTCAAGGGTCGTCTCGTTCTCGATATCGACTTCTATGTCAATATAGCAATCGCGCGAGTCGCGTACGCGCACGGTATAGTGACCGACAGCCAAGCCGGAGAAAAGTCCTGTCTCGCGCTCAAGTCCTCCATTGATACTGTAGTAGAACGGTGCCTCGCCAGCGGTAGCCGTGACCTCTATTCGACCATTGTCACGACCGCAGGTGGCGTTGGTTGGAGTGGCTGTGGCGTTAATCTCTTCCATCTTGAAATTAAGCGTGACGTTGTCGCTGGTTTCGCAGCCGTATTCGTCGATGCAGTGAAGTTCGCATGTAGCGGAACCGCTCGTGAATCCTGCGGGCGGATCAACCGTTACGGTAAAGTTGTTGAATTTTGCTCCGCCGCTCCATAGACAGTTCTGAGCCCATGCGGTGTCGAGAGATACGGAATAGGTCCAGTTGTTTGGCAGCAAATCCTCGCTGAGGGCAAGGTGCCAATTGAAAAGGTATCCATTATCTTGTTTGAAACCGTCAATCACAATGATTTTCCACTCTCCGTTCAGCGGACATCCGGTAAGGTTGGCAAACGACTCCTCGGGGTGATATACCTGTGACATTGCCTCCATATTAGTTGGGTCAACGGTTGCGTGGTTATTGTTGATCGCCAAAACGTGAATGTTGGCTGCATTATATACAAAACCCTGCTCACCTCCAGCGTATGAGTATCCACGATTGTCATTGCTTGACCAAGCATAATCCCATCCTGTCCCGGCGGGGTTGTAGGATGTTTGACATAGTTGTGATAGTGTTCCGTCGTCAGTGTTAGGTTGTCCAAGATAAAATCTACGACTATTATGGTCTGTTGTGCCACTTGTTCCAGTCCAATCCATGTGGCCTGACGGAATATCTCCAGAGCAGTCAGCGTTATCCACTCCTCCGAAATTTAATATTGTGGCCGTTTGGCCATTTGGACATACAAGTGCTATATAGAGGTCTCCAAGATAGGTGTGCTCTATATTCATTTGCAGGTATAGGATGTCGTTGTAATCTCTCACCACTGCACCGTCAGAGAACTGAGTGAAGGTGACCGACGACACATATTTGCAACTGTTTATTCCGTCGCCATCGGGGTCGCACGGCGTTCCATCGGGTAGGAATATTGTGTTGGATTGACCTAGCGTTGTCTCAATATGCACACCTGGGTGGTTGACCTCAACAAACGAACCGCTGCCCTCGTAGCCGATGGTTACAGGTTTTACATTACCTGGACATGCAGATATTGGGTCATCACTTACTGCTACATTGTGTATTCCTCCCGACACACGCACACGGCCTTTCACTTTGAGTGGGCATGTGGCTGTGTTGGCTTCAAGATTCAGATTGTAGCCGAATTCATTCCTAAAGGTATGGCTGAAGCTACTGCTTGACGAACTGTAAGGTGCTGTCGGATTATGTCCAATGCTGTCGAGAGTCCATTGGTAACTGTTATAACTGCATCCGTTGGGAGCCTTTATTGTGGCGTTGAGCGTTTCGCCCACGCACACATTATAATAATAGTAGCCGTCTTCAGCTATTTGTGCTGTATCGGTCTTGCCCCCATGTGTATATTCTACCACAGCATTGCCGGGTACGCAACATTCGTCAAGGAATATGGCATACAGTGTTGATTCGTGTGCAAGATAATAGGTTCCTCCGGGTTGGTAGGATTCCCCACTGCCATTGGCCGCAGTGTTCCATCCGGCAAATACTCCCGTACCACTGCATGTAGGTACTTGCGACGAGAGTGTTATGTAGCCATAGCCTGTTTGTGTTGCAGGCAGGTTGGTTGTCCCAGCGCAGTTGCCTTCGGCATAATGCAGTTCTGGTGCTGTGACGACAATTTTGTAATCTTCGTATTCTCCATGAGCTGAAGCACTTCCGCATGGTGTATATAGTCCTACATCATTTTCCTCCTTTGTGCCAAAGATTCGCATACGGTAATCCCCTGGTTGAACCCAGCTGGGTATTGTAAATGAGGCTCGCACAACCCTGTGGGCATTGCTCCCCGATACGAATACTCGCTCGCTTGCATCAAAAGTTCCATCCATGTTCCAGTCAACCCAGATGGCTGCATATCCAGTTGTTCCTGTGGAGAATCCTAAAGTGACGGCAACGTTTATCAAGCTTCCGATATTTGCCGAAACATAGTGCGAACCATAGAAGTTTCTGTATGGTCTGTCTGGGGATGTCGAGGGTTGTTGGTTGTCAATATTATGTGTTCCGCCTGTTGTTCGTACTGTGTCGATATGGTAACTAATGTAACTTGTGCTTGTTGGGTTGTTGCAGTCGGTGCTTAGCGGTGTTATTATCATATAGTCTTCAACCTCACCCTGCTTAACGTAGCAGGGGTTGGACGGACTTGCGGTTTGCCCGTCGAGGAGGACTCGCATGTGATATTCGTTGCGGGTGGCTGAAGCTGGCACATTAATGCTGCCAGTTATCGGTGATGCCTGTGGTGATGCGGTTTGGAACTCGCGTTCGCCATCGCTGAAGGCTCCATCGTTGTTCCAGTCTACCCAAATGGCTGCGCCGTAGTTTGAGCCGCCAGCTGCAGTTATGCTGAAGTTGAGTGTGGTAGCCGTATTCTCGAGGGTGGTGAATGTGTGAGTTGCACTGTAATCGGTGTATGTGTTGGCGGAGCCTCGCGTTGTATTGTTGATGTCGGAGGTGCCGCCTGTGGCTGTGAAATTTTTGATGTAGTATTCGGTCCTTGTGTCTTCAAACGATGGTGTGCAGAAGGGGTTGACGTGCAAAGTATATGACGCATTGGCTGCACAGGTGTCGGTGGATCTGGCTACACTGGCCTGAATAGTGGTAGTACCCGCAGTGTGTATGGTTATAGCACCTGTTGCGGGGTCTATCGATGCCACCGATGGGTCTGTTGAAGAGTAGCTGGGGTCGTTAGGGTGGTTTGATATCAGGTCGGGGAACTCGGTGGTGCCTTGGTCGGCCGTGTATTCGTCAACGGTGAATTGGAATGTTGGTTGGGTGCAATCCAAACATCTAACGCAGAATGCAGTGTTGGGACGATATTTATGGGCTATAATCCCAGACGGATCGCCGCCATTCATCATATGATTTGGATCTGCTGGATTTATGTCATAGGTATTAGCAAAAGCACCTACCCAATAACTACTTTTTACCGTATTGTTGGTCGTTGTGGTATAATTAAATTGGTAATATACACCCTTATCCAATGGATATGCACTGGTGTGGTTGTCAACTGCTACTACCAAATTCTTTGTGCCGTCATAATAGAACTCGTTGGATAATGTTATTCTTTTCCATCCCCCTGCTCCGTTGAATGTTACAGTACCATCATATACTTCTGTCAGTTCTGAATATGGAATCCAGTCGCCAAAAGAAGATTGGTCGGTAGTGGCCATGTATATTTTAATGGGAGTTGTAATGGTTCCGTTGCTGTTGGGATTCACATACTTGAACGAAATATGCGTAATATAACCGGCTCTACCATCACAATAAGAGGAAAGTTCGCTTTTCAAATACAGCATTTGACAATAGCTGTAACAGTTTTTGTTAGTTGTTGTTTGATGGACGTTGTATAGCGGGGCATACTGATTTGCATCAGTAGATCCAGTTCCTGTGCCTAATTCATAACGCGTTCTGCCTGTAGGACAGGAGGATGTTGCAGTTTGTCCTACCACAAAATTGGGCATAAATATCCATATCAGCAATAGGGCTATTAAGGCTATCCAGTGGGCGTGGATGCCTTGGGCCTGTATGTCTTTCATTGGCCTTTGATTGTTTTCGAATTTCTGATTTACGGTTTTTGTGCCGCAGATGTTACCGCAGCACTTCTGGCTGAGACGGTAATTTTCACTCATATTATACAGGTTTTGTTTTGTACAGTTTACTTTTTTCTCTTGGCTCACCGGTTCGCTCTCTCGGTTGCTGTCGTTTCTTGTCGCTTGCGCGTGGAGGGGACCGTTGGTTTTGTCAAGTGTTTGGTTGGAGCCGGCCGTGCGGAATCCGCACAGCCCTTATAGGGCCGGATTGTCGGCGTGTGGCTTTGGTACGAGCGCAAAACGACGGCGCGTGCGACGCAACTTCCCCAGAAGTGCCGCCCTGATGCCGTGTATGTTCCCCGTGTTAGTCATAACCTGTCTCTATGCGTGTGTTTCAATTAGCGTGTTCAAATGTCTCTCGAAAGGTCCCTCATCTAACTCCCACTTAACTCCCACTTAGCTCCCATCTAACTCCCATCTCATTTTCCTTGCCCACTTAGGGTCCCTCTCACCTATTTAGTGCGTTTTGTTTCGATTTTCTTGTGAATTTAGGTTCTATTAATATATAGTTTTCTTACAACACTTGCATACTCACAACTTTAGGGTGGAGTCACACTCCACACTCATTATGCAAAGGTACTAAACTTTTTCAACACGTAATTGTTGAAAAGGTAAAAAATGTTAAAATGTGCATTTCTGCACACTTGGCGAGTGAAATGGTATATTCCTTCCTTTGGGCGGAGGTCGGTTGTGGCGGCTGTCTATTTTGCTTGCCGCAGCATTATAAGCCTGTCGTAGAAGTCGTTAGGTCCTCGGTAGTAGATGTAGGCGGTGTAGGTGTTGGGTGTGCCGTAGTGGTCGCCTTCGATGGTGGAGGTCAAGCCTTCTCTGTCGCCAAACGGGCGGTAGATGAGCTGGTAGGCGTAGTAGCCTTGTTTCAGCTCCAGGCGTTTGGTGTAGGCCTTGTATTCGGGGTTCCACTCCATCCGGCTTTCTTCGTTGAGGAGCCAGTCGGTGAGGGCGCCCACGATATATACGCCACCACCGAGGTAGGGGCGTTCCAGCGGCAGAGAGAAGTTCACCCACACATACTCGCTCTCGAGTGTCGGGTTGTTCCTGTCACGTGCGTTTATCTTGTAGCCCCCGTTGAGCGACTCGGTGGGGCTGTAGTTCTTGCGTGAGCGGTCTTCGTCGGGACGCAATCCTACGAAAATCTCGCCTCCATAGGTCTCCACTCGTTGCACGTTGTACATGGTGGCACGCAGGTTGCTTATGTCGAAGTATCTGAACGTGTTGCCGCCCGGGAAGATATTCTCCTGCCGCCATTGGTAGCAGAGGCTTGAGCCCGAGTAGTTGGAGAACGGCATCAGCCGCATGTTGTCGAGTCGTCCGTTCTGTTGTACGAAAACCTTTATGTATTGCGGTTGGAAGATGACTCCGCTGCGAGGGCTGCGCTGGTTGTTCCAGTCGAGGGTGACGCTGACTTCCTGGTTCTGCATGAGACCCTCGCTGGCGCGTCCCGCCGTCACTGTGGCGTCGATAGCCTGCTCTGTCACCCAGAAGCGGCGTGTGAAGAGTACGCTGTCCGGACGCTCGTCTGGGGTCACGGTGAGCAGGTAGTTGCCCGAGATAAGGAACCGAGTGTAGGTGGCTGGCAGCTGGCAGCTGTAGTGCATATAAGGCATGAGGGTGGTGAACGACGATTCGAAGTCGTTGATGTATCCCTCCTCAAAGCCGTCGAGGTATTGGTAAGGCTCAAGTCCGTCGGGTTCCCAGTTGGCGTTGCAATGCGATATGCGGTAGCGGAACGAGTGGCTCTCGTCTGTCAGTTCGTCAAAGCTCAGCTGTAGTCGCTGAGGCCCTTCGAGGGGCAACACGGGTGGCTGAGTCTCCGAACCTGCAAGGGAGAACTGCACCGTGCGGATGAACTCGGTGCATATAGAGTCTTTCTGCACCTGAGCCGATGCTGAGGCAAGGGTTGTCGTAAGTAGGAGAAAGCTTAATATTTTGTTGAGGCAAGTCACCGTTTCTATGTTTATAACTTTGTTGAAAAACCTGTTGATACTATTTATCAGAATTGTGTATCTATCGTTGTTTTGAGGTGAATGTTTCACGTGAAACAATGTTGTTGATAACTCGAGTGGTTGATATGTTTTGTGTTGATGTTTTTTTGTTGATATGTTGATATGGTTTATGTTGATATGGCTTATGTTGGTTTGTTGTGGTGAGTTCTGGCCTTTTGTTACTGACCTTTGGCAACTTTGATTCGCACCACATCTTCAGTCTTGTCTGTAATCGCAAAGCGTCCGTCGGCTCTCATCCCCACCAGCCATACGATCTCACCGTCGGTGTCGCAGAGGAGCCACTGCTGTTGTTTTTCTATGATGGAGAGTTTCAGGTCACTGAAATAGTCGCTCACCAGCCGGCTTCCCTTCATGCCGAAGGGTTGGAAGCGGTCGCCATCGTGCCAATGACGCAGCGATAGCGGCTGTTTCAGCAGCTTGGCATCGCACAATATGGTGTCTTTCGAAGTCTTGAGGGAGGCGACACTTCCTCGCGGTATGGGGTCGCTTATTGTCAGCACTGGCTTTACATAGTAGTTGTCTAATAGGGCAATCTGCAATGTTTCGCGGTTTTTTACGAGCTTATGGGTGGGCGACAGGTATTGTTTGCCGCTCTCACCATGAATGCCTCTTAGGATTTCATCCACGGTGTCGGCATTGAAGCCGTATGGACGTAACAGCTCGAAAAGTAGAGTGTCTTTTGGTTTGAGGGTTTCTATCGTGGCAACAGGTATTTCGTCAATGCCGTCGGAACGATGTGTTATTATGTTCTCAAGTATTGCAGTAACGGTGCTTTGGTAAATCTCGTTGGCGTCGCTGAGATTGTGCAGGTTCTGCTCCATGACGCTGTCGAACGAGGTGTTGAGTTCTCTCATCAGCGGTATCAGCTGGTGGCGTATGCGGTTGCGCAGGTAGAGGTCGGAGGTGTTGGTGCAGTCATCGACATAATCGAGGTGTTCGTCGGCGATGAAGCGGTTGATCTCCTCGCGGCTTATATGCAGCAAGGGGCGCACCACCTTGCCGTTCTCCGCCTTCATGCCACATAAACCAGAAAGACCTGCTCCCCTCAGCAGATTGATAAAAAAAGTTTCGATGGCATCGTCCCTGTGGTGGGCGACGGCTATGAGGTCGAGTCCTCGCTTCAGGCGCACTTGTTCAAACCACTCGTAGCGGAGTTCGCGTGCTGCCATCTCGATGGATATTTTCTTCTCTGAGGCGTATGCGTCGGTGTCGAACTGAGCCACATGGCAGGGCACACCGTATCGTTCTGCCAGACGACGCACAAACTGTTCGTCGCGGTTGCTTTCTTCTCCACGCAGGTGGAAGTTGCAATGCGCTATCTCGAAACGGTAGCCGCCCCGATGCAGCAGCTCTGCCAGCACGACAGAATCCCTCCCGCCGCTGACGGCGGCAAGGATGGATTGTCTTATGTCAAGAGTTGGGGACACTTTGATTTTTTTGGGGGGCGGAGGGTTTGGAGGGTTCTGATTATTCTGAGGGTTCAGAGTATTTTGATTATTCAGATTTTTGTCTTAGGGCTTCGTAGAAGAAGAGGGCTGCTGCTACTGAGACGTTGAGCGACTGCACTTCGCCTTTCATTGGCAGTTTTGCCCGTTCGTTGCAGAGTTTCATCAGCTCGTTGCTAATGCCCGTCTCTTCGGCACCCATTACGAGGATGGTGGGTTTGCGGAAGTCTATGTTGGTGTAGAGGTTGTCGCATTTCTCGGTGGCGGCGCACACCTGCCACCCGCTCTGGCGAGCCAGATGGATGACGCTCTTGAGGTTGTCCTCGCGGCAAACGGGTACACGCAGCAGGGCACCCGACGAGCTTTTCACCGCTTCGTCGCCAATCTGTGCGCTGCCGTGTTTGGGAACAATGATGCCCTCGATGCCGGCACACTCGGCGCTGCGAGCTATCGCACCCAGGTTCCGCACGTCGGTCACATGGTCGAGCATCACCATCATGGGACTTTCGCTTTTCCACGCCGCCTCTTCAATCATGTTGGCGAAAGAACGGTAGGAGATTGGTGAAATCAGAGCCACCACACCCTGGTGGTTGGCTTTTGTTGTGCGGTTGAGCTTCTCGACGGGGACGAATTGGACGGGGACTCCGGCTTCGTGCAGTTTGCCTTTCAGCTCGCTGAGAAGCTGGCCGGAAAGGCCGTTCTGCAACATCACCTTGTCAATGGTGCGGCCGGCGGCGAGGGCTTCCATAACGGGCCGTATGCCACAGATGACGAGGTTGTCTTTGGTCTCGGTTTTGGAGTTTTTGTTAGAGCTTGGTGCTATCATAGGCTTAATAGGTCTTATGGATCTTATGGGCTAACTGATTACTGTGCCGTCTTTCACTACAATGCGCCTGTCGGCGGTGGCGGCCAGCTCTTCGTTGTGGGTGACAATCATGAAGGTCTGGTTGTACTGTTTCCGCAGGTCGAAAAAGAGCTGGTGGAGCTCCTGTGCATGTATGGAATCGAGGTTGCCGCTCGGCTCGTCGGCAAGTACCACCGATGGCTTGTTTATCAGCGCACGTGCCACGGCTACGCGCTGCTGCTCGCCACCCGAGAGCTCGGACGGTTTATGGTCGGCACGACCGCGTATGTTCAAAAAGTCCATTAGCTCTTCGGCTTTTAATTTCGCTTCTTTCAGGCTCTCGCCTTTGATTAAGGCCGGCATGCAGATGTTCTCGATGGCGGTGAACTCAGGCAGCAGGTTGTGGAACTGGAACACGAATCCGATATGCTCGTTGCGGAAGCGGGAGAGCTTGGTCTCGGAGAGCTTGGTGACGTCGGTGCCGTCGTAGAGAATGCTGCCGCTGTCGGGTCGGTCGAGGGTGCCGATAATCTGCAGCAGAGTGGTCTTTCCGGCGCCGGAGGCACCCACTATCGACACCACCTCGCCCTGGTTGATGGAGAGGTTGATGTCGCGCAGCACATGCAGCGATCCGTAAGACTTGTTGATGTTCTTTATTTCTATCATGGAGTTTATTGTTTTACTATGCGTAGGCGTTGGTTTTCAGCATGAAGTATGTAAATGCCTTTGGGGTACGCAGACAAGTCGAAAGCTGAGGTCGAAGCATCGAACCTCTGTATGAGACGGCCGTCGGCGGAGAAAATTTCAAATGGAGTGGATGGTACTTTCGGCAAGTCCTTCAGGAAAAGCCAACCCGAAGTGGGGTTGGGGTAGGCCACCAGCGGGAAGGAGTCGCAGGAAGTGCGAATGATGCCTTCGGGGTCGTCGGGGTCGGGAGAAGGGAGGTCGGTGGGCTCGGCTTGGCCGTCGATATTGACGGAAAGGCAAAATTCGGAGGTGTTGCCCTGCGAGTCGATGGCGAGAGCGGTGAAATAGGAATCCCGCGGCATGTCGCCGACGGTAGCCGACCAGGCACCCGAAGAGGAAGGGGAAACAGAGAGCAGATAGGTCATGCCCTCGCCGTGGGCGGAGTGGTCGTTGGCGGCGAGGTAAATCTGAATATCTACGGCAGAGGGGTTGGGTGTGTCGAGTGTGCCGCTGATGGTGTGTGACGACTGGCTGTAAGAGACCGACTGTATTACGGGATAGTTAATCAGGTTGTTGGCTCCGCCGTCGATATCGCCGGCGTCATTGGCGGTTACTCCGGGCATATACAGGTCGATTGCGAGAGAGCCGTTGTCGTAGAACGAGTTGCAGCTGATACGGTTGCGTACACAAGAAGGGTTGGTGATATAGACACCGCAAGCCCCGTTGTGGGCAATGATGTTGGCCTCGGACGGAGAGCCACCAATCTGAGTGCCGACAGGTCCTTGCGATATACGTATGCCATCCATGCCGTTGGGGAGCGGCTGGTTGGCAGCGTTCACCCCTATGCGGTTGCGCACGATGCGGTTGTCGTCGCTGCCTGTGATGTTGATGCCGATGCCCGACTGAAGGTTGCCGGATATGATGTTGCTGTCGATGATGTTGCTGTAGGATATGCCGTCGATGATGATGCCGGCGGTGTTGGGTATGGCCAGCAAGCCAGTGAGGTCGGTGCCGATGTAGTTGTTCTGTATGGTGTTGTAGCTTGTGCCGTTGTTGTAGAGGAACACACCGTAGCCGACGTTGCCAGAGATTATGTTGCGCTCGGCATCGGAGGGGCCGCCGATGCGGTTGGAGAAAGAGCCGTCGTCGCAGAGGACCCCATAGGTGTTGCCGATAGCGTAAGAACCGGAGATGTCGGTGCCGATATAGTTGCCGATTACCACGTTGGCGGTGGCGCCGACACCGAAGAGAGGCAAGCCGTAGTCGAGGTTGCCAGAGATGATGTTGCGTTCACTTGCGGTAAGTCCGCCGATGGTGCAGTGTTGCACGGCACCCTCCATAGACATGCCGTCGGCGTTGGGGACGGCGTAGGAGCCGGTGCGGTCGGTGCCGATAAGGTTGGCGGAAACGGTGCAATAGCTGACGTCGAGCAGGCGGATGCCTATATGCTCGTTGCCGGAAATGACGTTGCGGTCGGCCAGGGAGCTGCCGCCAATCAGGCAGTTGTTGGAGCCGGAGATGAACTCAAGTCCTATGTAGTTGCCTTTTGCGGAGGAACCAGTGGCGTCTGTTCCGATGTAGCAGCCCTTGACGTTGCTGTTGGGCGAGTTGTAGAACTGGATGGCTTCGGTAAAGCGACAGATGCACAGCCCTTTGACAGATGCATGGGATGCGTTCATAAAACGGAAACAGTAGTCAACCAGATCGCTCCCGTCGATGACGACCTCGGGACCTAACGAGTTCACGTCGCCGGCAAATGAGGTCTGGCTGGTGCCGTCGATGGTGACATTGGAGGTCTGGATATAGGGATAGGTCGAGACAGGAGAGATGACCCAAACGCCAGTTGAAGAGTTGTAGCCAGGGTCTGACGCCGGGATGTTGAAAGAGATGGTGTGAGGGCCAGGAGAGTTTGAGCAGGACGCCAGAGCGTTACGCAGAGAGCCGGTTCCGCTGTCGGCAGTTGATGTGACGACAAACACCGAGGAGTGGGCGGCAGAAGCAATGAATAAAGAGAAAACTATGGCAAGGAGATGTTTCATGGGGAGGCTTGAGTTTAACGTTTCTCGATTTTGCGAGTGAAGGATGTACCGTCAGGTTTGGTCACGACCAGCAGGTATAAGCCAGAGGGCAGAGGAGAGAGGTCGAGAGAGACGGAGTGGCTGTCGGTTTGATTTGTCAAGAGAGAGCTCGCTTCGATGCCGAAGGCGTTGTAAAGGCGGATGGAGCTGTTTTCGGTGAGGTTGGAGATACGAAGAAGGCCGGATGTGGGGTTTGGAGCGACGACGAAAGCAGGCATAGACGACGAGAGATGCCGGATGGCGAGGTTGTCGCCAGGGTCGGAACCCTCGAGTATCAGAGTTTGCGGCGAAAACTCGGAAGAGTTGCCGAAGGAGTCAGTGGCGGTGGTGGTGACCGCCCGAGAGGAGAGGTTGTCGTCGATAACAACCTTCCATTCACCCCGAGAGGAAGGCGTTGCAGAGGCGACGAAAGATTGGCCCTCGGGGAAAAGGGCAGACGGAGAGTAGGCGAGGAAGAGCTCGACAGAGGCACGCTGAGGATTGCGGGAGTCGAGGATGCCGCGCACAATGGTTTTGCCAAGCATATTGTCGTAAACGGCAGAGGTGATGAGGGGCGTGTTCATCAGGCGGTTGCAGCCGTCGTCGAGGTCGGCGGAGTCGTTGCTGTTCGTGCCCCAGGGATGGATGTCGATGCCCGCCTGTCCGTTGCCGTAGATGGCGTTGTGAGAGATACGGTTGCGGAGGGTGGTGTTGTCGGAGAGCATGACGCCGGCGGTGTCGTTGTAGGCGATGACGTTGCCATGTCCCTCGGTGCCGATGATGTTGTCGTGAGCACCGGCGCTGAGCATGATGCCGGCAGAGCCGTTGCCGAGCGGCAGCGAGATGTCGCTGTTGTCGGCGGAGGCGCCGATGATGTTGTCGAAGATGCAGACGCTGTCGGCACGGTCGGTGACGAGGAGGCCGAACTGGCGGTTGGACGATATCACGTTGTGAGACACCTCGAGGTTGTGAACCAAGGCACTCACGATGATGCCGTTCTCGTTGGGCAGAGGAGTGCGACCGGAGGCATCGACACCGATGTAGTTGCCAGAGATGCGGTTGCCGTCGCAGCCGAAGTCGGTCACCTCGATGCCAGCGTAGCGGTTGCCCGAGAAGATGTTGCGGTCGGAAGGGCTGTCGCCCCCGATGACGTTGCCTTTGGCGAATGCCGCAAGCATGAGACCCACGTCGTTGGGTAGAGGGTTGAGTCCCGAGGCGTCGCAACCGACGTAGTTGCCACGGAAGATGTTGGAGTCGGTGGCGCGGGTGACGATGAAGAGACCGTAGCTGCGGTTGCCCGACAGCAGGTTGTTCTCCATGATGTTGTGGTTCGACGAGCCGTCGACGCATATGCCCGTCGCGTTGGGGATGGCGACGGAACCCGAGGCGTCGGAGCCGATATAGTTGCCTGCGATATTGTTGTGGGAGCAATGACCGTAGTAGATGCAGCCGTAGATTTTGTTGCCCGAGATGACGTTGCGTTCGCCAGCGGAGGCACCGCCAATGATGTTATGTCGTCCAGCGGAGTTGATTTCGACACCGTTGGCTTGTAGAGGGATGCCCTGCGAGTCGTTGAAAGAGAAGGCTCCAGACTTGTCGAGGCCTATATAGTTGGCAGAGACACGGTTGCTGTCGGCGGCTTGGATGTAAACTCCAATCTCGGAGTTGCAGGAGATGATATTGCGAGAGGCATCGGAGGATCCGCCCACAATATTGCCGTTGGCACGCTGCTGGATGATGACGCCGTAGTGGTTGGGGAGAGGAGCGGAACCGTTGCTGTCGAGACCTATATAATTGCCTTTGACGACGTTGGCGCGCACATTCATGCCGTCCATGACGACAGCGGCGTTGGTGTTGCCCGAGAGGATGTTGCGGGCAGCAGCTGTTTCGCCGCCGATGACGTTGTCGTGGGCAGCGGAGGTGATATAGACACCTTGCGAGTTGGGCACGGCGACGGTGCCAGTGCGGTCGCAGCCGATGCGGTTGGAGGCAACGGTGACGTTGTAGGCGCCGACTAGTGCGATGCCGGCGATGGCGTTGCCACTGATGACGTTGTTGGAGACAGTGATGTTGTGCGAGAAGTCGGTGGTGTAGCCCATGTAGGTGCCACCGGTGACGCCGATGCCGTAGGAGTTGGAGGCAGAGAAGGGTGTGACGCCGTCGGCCATGATACCGATGTGGCAGTCGCTCACCGAGCAGTTGACCGCTCCGAAAAGCATGATGGCATATTCGAAACCGCCCAGAGCAAAGCCACGGATGGTGTTGTTGCGCCCCACCATAGAGTTGGGCCCCACAACACCGAAGGCAAAGGTGACGTTTGATGTAGATTTGATGACGACCTCCGGCCCGTTGGGGTTGAGATTGCCTTGGTTGGCGGTTTGTGTGGTGCCGTCAATGGTGATGTTGTTACCCAGAATATATGGCAGGTTGGAATGTAGAAGGATTGTCCAGGTGCCGGAGGCAGGGTCGAAGCCAGAGTCGGAGGTGGGGATGTTGAAACTGATGGTTGAAGAGCCAGTCAGCGAGCCAGACACAGCGTTCAGTGCAGCGCGGAGAGAACCCTCGCCGCTGTCGGCGGTGGTGGTGACCACATAGTCGGCAGCCGATGCCCGAAGGACGGTAGTCAAGAGCAGTAACAATAGTGCTATGTGTTTCAACCTCATAGTTTTCTTCCTTTCAGGAACACCGACTCGACTTTGTTCTCGCCGAAGCTGTAGGGCATATATTCGTAGGTGGATATCGGCTTGGAGATGTAGAAGTTGGCTAATTTCCCCACGGCGATGGAGCCCAGGATGTCGCTTACGCCCATGGCGTAGGCGGTATTGAAGGTGGTGGCGTTGAAGGCCTCCTCGGGGGTGAGGCGATAGCGGATGCAAGCCATCGAGAGGACGAGCTGCATGTTGAAGGAGGGCGCTGTGCCGGGGTTGTAGTCGGAGGCCATTGCAACAGAAAGCCCCGAATCGATCATCTTGCGTGCCGGCGAGAGCGGCAGGTTGAGGAAGAAGGCGCATCCGGGCAGGATGGTGGGCATGGTGTCGGAACCTTTCAGGCACTCGATTTCGGCATCGCCCATCTGCTCGAGGTGGTCAACCGATATGGCACCGTATTTCACTCCCACCTGAACGCCGCCCGAGACGGCCATCTCGTTGGCGTGAATCTTCGGTCGCATGCCGTGTTTGATGCCAGCCTCAAGGATGCGTTCGGTGTCGTGAACGGTGAAGAAGCCTTGGTCGCAGAAGACATCGATAAAGTCGGCCAATCCTTCAGAGGCCACTTTGGGTATCATCTCGTTGATGACCAGGTCAACATAGTCTTCCTGGTGTCCGCGATACTCCATCGGAATGCCATGCGCACCAAGGAAGTTGGACTTTATTGTCAGCGGCGAGTGCTCCTTGAGGCGGCGAATCACGCGCAGGAGCTTCAGTTCGCTCTCGGTGGAGAGGCCGTAGCCGCTCTTGATTTCGATGGCGCCGGTGCCCAGCCGCATCGCTTCGTCGAGACGCTGCAGGGCCATGTCGTAGAGCTCGTCCTCAGAAGCCGCCGCCGTAGCCTTGGCAGAGTTGAGGATGCCGCCGCCGCGTTTGGCAATCTCTTCGTAGCTGAGGCCGCGGATTTTGTCAACAAACTCATGCTCACGAGAGTTGGCATAGACGAGGTGGGTGTGTGAGTCGCAGAAGGAGGGGAAGAGCAAGCGTCCGGAGGCGTCGTATTCGAGGTCGAATTTTGAATCGGCGAGGTCGGACATAGGACCGAAGGCTTTTATTTTATCGTCCTCGACGATGAGGTAGGCGTTTGAGATTGTGTTCAGTTCTGACATCTCCTTGCCACAGAGACGTGTACGGTTGAGAGTGTCGATACCGACTATCTGTTTGATGTTCTTGATGAGTGTTAGCATGATGTATTGTTGATATGTTGATATGTTGATATGTTGATGGGTTTTTATGTTGTTATGTTGATATGTTTTATGTTGATAGGGGTAAGGGTGGCTGACTGCTAATCGTCTTGTGCGGGCATGCACCTAGAACAGCGCCTGTTGGTCGCCTAGGGTCTTTATCTTGCCGAGGTGCTGGTAGGCGAGGGGGGTGGCTTCGCGTCCGCGAGGGGTGCGCATGAGGTAGCCCTCCTGGATGAGGAAGGGCTCATATACCTCTTCGATGGTGCCGGCGTCGTCGGCGACGGCGGTGGCTATGGTGTTCAGACCTACTGGGCCGCCCTTGAACTTCTCGATGATGGTGGAGAGTATGCGGATGTCCATCTCGTCAAGACCGTGACTGTCAACGTTGAGAGCGTTGAGGCCATAGCGTGCGATGTCGAGAGTGATGGTTCCGTCGCCCTTGACCTGAGCGAAGTCGCGGACACGGCGCAGCAGGAGGTTGGCGATACGCGGAGTGCCGCGACTGCGGCGTGCGATTTCGAGAGCCGACTCGCTTGTTATCTTGACGTCGAGCAGGTTGGCCGAGCGGTTGACGATGTGCGACAGCGTATCGGCGTCGTAGTAGTGCAGGCGGCAGTTGATGCCGAAGCGAGCGCGAAGCGGTGCTGTCAGCATGCCGCTTCTCGTGGTGGCGCCGATGAGGGTGAAGGGTTTCAGAGGCAGCACCACACTACGCGCTGCGGGGCCCGACTCGACCATGATGTCGATCTTGTAGTCCTCCATGGCTGAGTAGAGGTATTCCTCGACGATAGGGGAGAGGCGGTGGATTTCGTCGATGAAAAGCACGTCGTTCTCCTCGAGGCTTGTGAGAAGGCCCGCGAGGTCGCCCGGTTTGTCGAGCACAGGACCGGAGGTCATGCGCATGTTGACTTCCAGTTCGTTGGCGATGATATGCGCAAGTGTGGTCTTGCCGAGACCAGGAGGGCCGTAGAGCAGGACGTGGTCGAGAGGTTCGCGACGGCTCTTGGCGGCATGCACGAACACTTTGAGATTGTCGAGTACCTGCTGCTGGCCAGCGAAGGAGCGGAACGCGGTTGGGCGGAGAGCCCGTTCCACCTCGCGCTCCTGCGCGCTCTGGCTATGTCCTGTAGCATCTAAGTTATCGTTCATATTTATTACAAATTCTAAAGATAAAAACGTTGAGGAGCGAGATTTATTGTGCTTTTTGGGAAGGCGAGAAAAATGTTGTTTTTTTGTTTGGCTTTTGAGAAAAAAGGTGTATATTTGCAGAAGAGAATTGAATATTGCGTTATATAACAAAGACGTGAATATCAACGAGATGAACTATGAGTCCAATGTTTTCAGTACAAAAGTGTGTCCTGCAACTAACTGAGAGACAGAGATAATAGTCATCACTTCCGTATTGCTTCCGTCACAATCCTGTATTGCTTCCGTATTACCTATGTGATATGCTTGAGGCCCATTCGTGGCATATTCGTGGTATCTTCGTGTTATCTCCTAGTCATCTCCTAGTTGGGTTCGAGTCGGGTTGAGGATGATATTTTGAGAGGAGAGGGGTTGGGAGGGTTGTTGGCTGATTTGGGAGGGATTTGTTAAAGCGGGAAGAGGAATTAGACAAAGGGGTGGGGAGGGATTTCTTAATAAATATAAAAAAATATGGCGGCGCGTACAATATTTGTAACAATGGGCCGTTTTAAGACGTATAACATTGAAAAAGCACAAACAAGATGAGTTCTATTGTAGTTGGAACAGACTTCTCGAACGGTTCGTACATGGCACTTGAGCTGGCTATAGACATAGCGAACAAGATGCATACGGACATCAAACTGATTTGGGTAAAGCGAGAGAAAAAACTATTCACCGACGAGCAGTTGGAGTCGGCCATACATCTGGCAGGCGACAAACTGGTTGAACTGCAGGAGAAATACAGCCGCAGGTTGACGGGAGGCAAGCTTACCACCGAGGTGCGCAGCGGCAAGGTGGCGCAGGTGCTGGGTGCGGCGGCGCGCGAGGAGAAGTCACCGATGATAGTGTGCGGTACGAACGGTGCGTCGGGATTCGAGCGTTACTTTATGGGTAGCACGGCGGTGCGAATAGTGCAGGACTCGCCCTGCCCGGTACTCACAATCAGAGAGGGATTCAACTTCCACAAAGACTTGGAGAACATTGTGATGCCTATCCGTGTGAACGAGACTTCGCGCCAGAAGGTGCCCTTCACCACCGAGATGGCGAAGATATTCGGCTCGCGGGTGCATATACTTGGCTTGATTGATTCGTCTGTGTATGCGTCGGATTTGCGCACCTACATCTTCCAAATAGAGGAGTACATGAAGCAGGAGGGGGTAAGACATTTGAGCATCGTGAAGAGGTACAGCAACTACTGCGACACGGTGATGAAATATGCCGAGGAGATAGACGCAGACTTGGTGGCGATAAACACGGAGCAGAACAACCCGATAAATGTTGCACGTATCTTTCTTGGCACGAACGCACAGCAGATAGTGCACCATTCACAGATTCCAGTGCTTTGCATACACCCCCACGACATTGGATGGTTCGAAAGATAACGATGTAATCGTTGTCGGTGCCGGCGCAGCCGGCTTAATGGCTGCTACCGTGGCCGCCGAACAAGGCCGCCAGGTCGTGTTGCTCGAGAAAATGGACCAACCTGGACGCAAGTTGCGCATAACAGGCAAAGGTCGTTGCAACCTCACCAACACTTCAACGCTTAAAGACTTTATGACGCACGTCGGCTCAGACGCGCGTTTTCTGCGTAACTGCTTTGCCAGGTTCTTTAACACGGAGCTGATGGATTTCTTCGAGCAGCGAGGCGTGCCGCTGACGGTGGAGCGAGGCAACCGAGTGTTTCCGACAAGCGGCAAGGCGCTCGACATATTCCTCGCCTTGGTGGAGTGGCTTGAACGGAACGAACGTGTGGAGATGAGGAAGAACAGTGTGGTGAAGAGTCTTGTGATTGTTGACGAGGAGGATGGGAGCCGACGCATCGGCGGAGTGCGACTGTTGAACGGTGAGACGATATTTGCACCGAAGGTGATAGTGGCCACCGGCGGTATGAGCTACCCAACGACAGGCTCGACAGGCGCGGGCTACCAGTTGGCCAAAGAGGCGGGACACACGGTTGTTGACACAGTGCCCTCGCTCGTCCCGCTCGTGTGCGAGGAGCGGCTGCCGGAAGACTTGGAGGCCTTCACGCTGAAGAACGTTCGACTTTGGATTGCGCCGAAGGAGGGGAAGAAGCTGTACGATGGCTTCGGAGAGCTGACGTTCACGAGCGACGGTATCGGCGGCCCGCTGGCGTTGAGCGCAAGCCGTATGGTGAGCCGAGTGCTGCATCGTGGCGAGAAACTGGTGGCACATATCGACCTCAAGCCAGCGGTAGAAGCGGCCGAATTGGACAGACGGCTGATAGGCGACCTGAACGGCAACGGGACGCGAGTGCTCAACGACGCGCTGCGTCTTTGGCTGCCGGCGGAGATAATCCCACTGGCCTTGAAGTCGATGCATATAGAATACTACAAGCGGCTGAACCAGATAAACGCCGCGGAGCGCAAGCGGCTGCTCGGATTCCTGAAAGACTGCCAGCTTACGCTCACGGGCACCCGCGACTACACAGAGGCGGTTGTCACGCAGGGAGGCGTAAGCCTCAAAGAGATAGACCCCAAGACCATGGAGTCGAAGCTGGTGAACGGCTTGCATTTTGCCGGCGAGGTGCTCGACCTTGACGGCGATACGGGAGGATACAACCTGCAGATGGCCTTCTCGACGGGGTGGGCTGCCGGTCAGGCGAAATGAAAATAGTGAATAGGAATTGAGGAGTCATAGGCTCATACTGTTGTTGTTTATGATACTGCCTTCGTTTGCGGTAAGGGCGCAACAGCCCGCAGATCAGGAGGTCAACTATCAGCTGGCGGTGATAATTGGAGGCGACACGATGCCGAGGTACTATCTGCGCGAGGTTACGGTGATGAAGCGCGTGAGCCTCACGGAGGAGGAGATAAAAAAGAACAAGAAGCTGATACGCAATATTAAAAAGATGTTGCCATACGCCAAAGCTGCCCGCAGGGAGCTGGACATAGTGGAGCGTGACGTGAAGGATATGACCAAGAGCGAGCGGCGCAAGTATATGAAAGCCAAAGAGGACGAGATAATGGATAGATATGCTGCGGAATTGAAAAAATGTACCATCTCGCAGGGGAAGGTGTTGCTCAAGTTGCTCGACCGAGAGACAGGCAAGTCGGCTTACATGTGTGTGGGCGAGCTGCGAGGCAAGGTGAGGGCAGGTTTCTACCAGTCATTTGCGTGGATATTCGGTTTTAAGCTGAAAGCACGTTACGACCCCGAACACAATAAAGAAGACAACCTTATAGAACGAATCACACTGTACGTTGAAAGTGGAAGATTATAAAAGTATGTACGCCGTCTGCACATTACCGCTATGCCCGGTAAGGGCTGAAGCCTCGGATAAGGCCGAGCTTGTTGATGAGCTCTTGTTTGGCGACAGGATGACTGTTTTGGAACGTCAGGAGAAATGGAGCCGCATACGCTGTGAGGAGTATGATTATGAGGGATGGATTGACAACAAACAGTACACCATCATTGAAAAGGCGGAATATGACGCAATCGGCCAGTGGGAAGGGTTTGTTGCGGAGCCGTTGATGAATGTTTCGCTGGGTGACGACTCGTTCCTGGTGCCGATGGGAGGGCGCCTGCCCGATGTGGCACAAAGTTGCAACAACCCAGTTGCCTTGGCAGTGAAGTTGCTCCACACGCCCTATCTCTGGGGAGGGAAGAGCTGCATGGGTATCGACTGCTCGGGTTTGACCCAGGTGGTGTATAGGGTGTGCGGGATGATGTTGCCCCGCGATGCCTCGCAGCAGGCTTTATGCGGCGAAGAGGTGAGGTCGATAGGCAATGCTGCTTGTAACGACTTGTGTTTCTTCAAGAACGAAAAGGGAAAGATTATCCATGTTGGAATATATATGGGCGACAACCGTATCGTCCATGCATCGGGACAGGTGAGGATTGACAGGGTTGACGGCAAGGGAATATACAATGACGACAGGGGACTCTATACGCACACGTTAGCCACGATAAGGAGGGTGTTGTAGCGAGAGAAACCGATGTAGTTTGTCTGATTGAGAAATTATGGTTATTTTTGCAGTTCAAAATAAAGAACAAATAAAAAATATGAAATACTATCGTTTCCTCTCGGTATTGTGCGTCATGCTGCTGATGTGCGGCGCTGTTGACGCGCAGAAACTCACACTTGTGAAGAAACACCCGGCTATCGGAGAGCAATGGGAGAGCCGTTTCGGACTTACGGGCAAGAACAAGCCAGCGGGTTTCCACTATCGCCTCCGCGACGAGTCGAGGGTGCCGAATCTGATGAGGTCGGAAACGACGGAGCAGATGCAGCTCATCATTTCGGAAAATACCAACTTTGGAGCCTTCGGCCTGTTCCGTAGCTCGATGAACGATGAGACCTATGCTTTTGTGCTGGCGCTTTACGACAAGGACGGTAAACTGGCTAAGGAATACGACCTATGTCGCATAACGGGCGAGTATATGCTAGAGCTGCAGGATATCAGATATGAGGACGGGCGATTCTATTTCAACCTGGCTTGCCCGACCTATTCTGATAAGTTGGACGGACGCTGCTCGAGGATGTACTGTCTCGATTGCAAAAGCGGCAAATTGGTGTGGCAGACGGACTATCTGATGAGCAACGACATTATCGTCTTGGAAGGCAATTATATTGTTTGCACCTACGGCTTCGCCGGTGAGAAGGATTTCGTGTTTCTGCTTGAGAAAAAGACAGGCGATGTCGCAAGCCGTATGTCCCTTGACAAGAAAGCCCAATACATAGAAGTGAAAGACGGGCAACTGTTTGTCATAGACGCCGCACAGAACGTCTATGTCTTTGACATAGAGCAGTAGGCATCTGAATCAAAACCTCATCCCAAGTCGGAAAGGGGAGTTTTTTCTTGCAGTGGTTCGTTGACGCATCCTTTTGGCAGAGGCATTGGATACCAGAATGTGGTGTCGGAGAAAAGATGTTGCATCTCTGTCAGGCTTTCGGCCATGAGCGAGTAACGGTGCCAGAAATGCATCGGGTAGAAGTTGTCGGTATAGATTTTGTTGAGCCACTGCATCGAGCTGCGCAGCATATTGCTCTCAAGGCGGGGGTCGATGGGTAGCATAACGTGAGTGAAGTGTTCTATGTTGGCTCGTACCGAGCGCACAACAGACATATACATCCCTTCCATTTCGTCGAGTGACACTTTGAGGTGGTCGCCTTCTGTGAAATACCAGTTGTTCAGGTCTCCAGCATGGAACGCCGTCGAGCCGTCAGAGAATGTCAAAGCGACGGCAACCCCGATATCAGTCGAACGATAGTATATTGCGCGGATATATTCGTCCTCGTAGAATCTTTCAGGATTCATTATGTCGCGGACAAGCGTACGCTGTACTCGGCGCTTCCTCACGGTGTCATACGACAGCATGAGGCGAGGCTGTACAGTGATGCGCTCGTCACCATGCCCCCATCTTAATATTTCTGGGTTGTAGTGGTCTTCATGGAAGTGCGAGACGAACACATATACTTGTTTCTGTGTGTTGGCGAGGATGTCGTGCAGATAGCCCAGAGGGTCTTTCCAATAGTCGAAAACCACAACAACATCGTCGCTCTCGAGCACAAAACAACTGTGGTAGATGTATTTTACTGTGGTCATCAGCTTCTCCCAGCCTCCTCGCTGTCTTCAGGAATGTTGATCGACTGGAATCTCCGTTGGCGTTGCTGCCAGCGTTCGCGCGCATACTGCTGCATGTCGCTGACTTCGTCGTTCTCGTCGATGATTTCCAATCCGAATATGGTCTCTATAATGTCTTCTAGAGTCAGAATGCCTTGGAAACAGCCGTATTCGTCTATGGCGATGGCAATTTGCACCTTTTGTTTCAGCATCGATTCCCATGCACTGCTTATGGAGTCCTCCTCGTTGAAATAAGGCAAGGGACGCTTGATGTCTGACAGGTGGCTCGAAAATTTGTCCTCAGCCAGATATTCCAGAGCCTCGCTGCGTAGTATGTAGCCCGTTATGTCGTCGGCACTGTCAGCATATACCGGTATGCGCGAGAAATGCGAGTATTCGTCGTCGCGGTAGAACGACTTGATGGTCATGTTCTCGGGAGCCACTGCCGCCACCGAGCGAGGAGTCATCACGTCGTAGATGTGTATGTCGTCAAGCTTGAAGATGTTCTGTATAATCTTGTTCTCGTCCTCGTCTATGACACCTTCGTCCTCTCCCACGTCGGCCATGGCTGCAACTTCCTCGCGACTTACCGACGTTTCCTCGTCATTTTTGGGAGCAAATACCTTGGTGAACAATTCTATGAGAACCACGAAAGGGAACATGAGGATGATGAGCAGACGTATCGTATTGGAAGCGAAGCCCATAAGCTTTCTCCAATGGCGTGTGCCGATTGTCTTGGGAATTATCTCGGAAAATAAGAGAATCAAGATAGTTGTGATTACCGACACCAATGTAAACCAATGGCTTCCAAATGCGTCGTTGACCTGATGACCTACGCCGGCAGCACCTATGGTGTTGGCTATTGTGTTGAGCGACAGTATTGCTGCAATTGGACGAGCGTTGTCGGTTTTGTATTGTTTGAATCGTGTGGCTGGTTTGTAGCCTTCGTCCTCACGCAAGGTTATGTACGATATAGGAGTTGACATAAGCGTCGATTCCAATATCGAACATAGGAACGATATAGCCATCGCACCAAAGAGAAAGATGAGTAAGAGAAGCATTAAGTCGGAGTTTTAGTTACAGTCAAAGTTAGAGTCAACGTTAATTTTTTCGTTAAGGTCTCACCAATACTTTGTGTGACTCTCCGTTGGTGCGAACGATATAGATGCCTGCCTGTGACACTGGAACGGAGATGTGCGAGGAGAGCTGTCCGTCGAAGTCGGTAACTTTGCGACCCATGACATCGTAGATGCTGCCACAGCCGATGGCGTTGCCTCGCAGCATTATGTTCTTGTCTTTGGAGTAAACCGACAGACGGCTGGCATTGCGGTTAGCGGTTTCTATGGAAAGTTCTCCAGCGTCGAACAAGACTTTCAGGTCAACGTCGTCCTCTAATGAGTTGAAGTCGAAGGCTATGTTTTTTTCGTTGGTGACAATCAGGTTTTCGCCATCGATTAGATAGCCGTAGTTGTATATCACCTCGTTGTTCACTATGACAGCGGCTATGATTTCACCGTCGCCGGCTTCGATGTTCAGTATGTTATCATGGTTTGCGCTATTCATGGTGACAAACTTGTCGCAAACAGGGCTCCCGCCTTGGAATACGCCGCTATTCTCGTTGGTTGCGCTAAGGCATGTTACATGCACACATGACATCTGAGGAGGCCGCATCCCGATGATGGCCTGCTGACGTTTGTTGAAGTTGGAATTGCCAGGCGAGAGTGCATCGATGCGGTAGTCGCCGTCGTAATACCCACCCCAGCCCATATTGATATGGAAATATAAGCGGGGATTGCAACCGTCAACAATAAAGCAATGTCCTGCCGACGGACCTTCAGCGGCAGCTCCTGCAAATATTATGGGGCGACCCTTTTGCAGGTCGTCACGCAGAAGGTTGATCCAGCCGGTTATGTTGTCGAATTCGCGGCTCAACCGTCCGTCCAATGCCGAAGAATAGCCGAAGAAACGCGGGATTATGTTTTCGGCTGCTATGCGAGTGGGGTAGTAGTTGGTGTCGAAGATTATGTTGTCTTCAATGGTGACGAAAGCCATGCTGCCACCTGGCTTGTAGAGCATGTTGAGTGCTATACCGCAGTGGTAGTTGAGCAGTGCCACCGCTTTGATGTTGGCACTGTCGGAACTGTTTCGCAGCGTGTCAACCATGTTCGCCCAGTCATAGTGGGTGTGCTCGAAGTCGGCGCTGAGAGTTCCATATTGCCAGTTGAAGTTAGTGTCGGTATAGTCGGCGTAGTTGTACGAATTCTGACCTATGCCGTGTTCGGGATATTTCCAATAGTTCATTACCTGTGCGAGCGCTGTGGCCACGCAACCGGTCGGGGCTTTGTTGTTGCCTTCTCCTGGACAGTAGAGGTTATATGGCGTGTCTTGGTTCCAAGCCGAAGTCAGCAATGGATCTACTTGAATGGCGGCTTTCGGTTCGGGCAGGGCCGAGCCTTGTTTCAGAGCGATCCATTCTGCGTTCGTCGTCTCGTCGGCCTTGATTCCGTTCTCACGGGCATAGGCTATCTGATCTTCATACGAGTGCAGCCATGATGCAATCGAAGGACAGATGTTGTGTGTAAGGAACGGACGTTGCGAATATCCCAGCACCGGCATTGCGCGGTCGTCTGCCGATATTACGATGAATCCCTTGTCGTTGTATTCCTCGAAGAGGTAAATCTCTGTGAGGCTCAGGACGTCCGAATAGTCGGTGAATGTGACATGCTCCTTAAATACCTGCCACCAGAAGTTCTCAGCCACACGCATGGCGGTGGCTTTATCAACAGGATTGGCCTGTACAAACAATGGTAGCAGTGATAAAAGTATGAATAAGCGTTTCATGCTGATATGCTGATATGTTGACGTGTTGATATGATGATGTGTTGATGGGTTCAATGTTTGCAACTGTTGCGCACTACTTCACCATCACCTTGTGCGATTCATTTCCGCAGCGGACAATATAAAGGCCGCGTTTGCTTATCGTTATGGTTGCGTTGTTGGCTCCTTGCGCGTTGTGGGTTGCCACACGGCGTCCAATGACGTCATACACGTTGACTTCGCCGATTTCTCCGCCTGTCAGTTCGATGTTCCTCCCGTTGGCCGTCACTTTGGTGTGGTGAACATCTGAGCGTTCAGCTTCGGTAATCGAAAGAGGCTCTTCGTTGGGGTTGACTGCAAACATGACTTTCAGCGTCACATCGCTTTTGCGATGGCTCATGTCGCAGATGACGGTGTGTGGGTCGTCGCCTATCGAACATGTAATATCGAAACCCTCTCTTGGAGCGTTGTTCTTGAACAGAGTGTCCTTGTCGGCAAGTATGCGGTAAACAAGGTAACCTTGCTCGGCCACTATCTTGAGGGATCTGCCTTCTTCGCCTATGGTCATCTTTATCGTGCTGTCGCACACTGCTGTCTCGCCGTCATACACACCGCCAATATCACCGGTGCATCTTACGGTTGTCTCGAAGAATCCCTGACCTGGAGGGTACATCCAGAAAATGCCCGACTGTTTGTCCGAGAAGGCGTGGCCGCTTTGAGACGGGGCAATCTCGTCGATGCGGAAGTCGCCGTCGTAGGCGCCGCCCCATCCGAAATTGCAGTGGAAGAAGAGTCGAGAGTTGTATCCGTCGAGCACAAAGGCATGGCCGTAGTCGCTGCCTGGGTCGTTGCCGGCGTATATAATCGGACGGCCGTTGCTCAGTTCGCTTTTCAGCAGGGCTAGCCACTGTGTTGCCTCGTATTGTGAGCGTAGGAGGCCTTTGGTGTTTTCTGAATAGCCGAAATATTGGGGAATCACGACTTCGGCCGATATCTCGGTTGAATAGTTCACCGAGTCGAAATTCAGCACCTCCTGCCGAGTCATGAAGGCACCACTGCCGCTTGGGGTGTAAACCATGTCCACGGCCACTCCGCAGTGGTACACCAGTGTGGCCACGGCCTCTTTTTCAGCACTTGGGCTTGACGGGGAAGCAACATCGGGCATATTGTCCCAGTCGTAGTAGGTGTTTTCGTAGTCAACCGTCAGAGTGTCGTAGAGCCATACGGCGTTAGAGTCGCCCAGCATGTGAGTCACGGCTATGGGGCGGTCGTTGTAAGAGTAGGAGTGTTGCCCCACCCCATGCACGGGGTATTGCCAATAGCGCATCACCTGAGCCATGGCGGTGGCGACACAGCCGGTCACGCAACGCTCTTGGCCGTCGGCTTTGGGACACATGTCGTTGTAGGGGGATTCTTGTGACCAGCGGCTGGTCATCAGCTGAGGCACTTCGCTGCTTGTCTTCGGGGTGAGGAGTATGTTGTTTTCAAGGTCGGACCACTCTTTGGTCACGTCGGGCATGGCTTCGCCGCCGAGGTTGCGGGCGAAGGCTATCTGGTTCTCGTAGTTACGGAGCAGGTAGCTCACGGCCGGGGCGATATTGAGTGAGGGGAAGGAGGAGGTTTGGGAGTAGGCGAGGACGGGGTAGGCGATGTCGTCGGCGGAAACCACTATGTAGCCTTTGCCGTGGTTGACGTCGAACAGGTAGAGTTCGGAGAGGTTGGCCTGTGAACTTATGTCGGTGAGTTGGGGGAGGGAGCCTGTGGTTTGTTTCCAGAAGTTCTGGGCCACACGCATGGCGCGGTCGGGGTGCACCCTGCCGCAGAAGGCGGTCGGGACGAGGAGGGAGAGGACGAGGGTTATAATAAGTAGTTTACGCATGGGGTGTGTTGTTTTTGCAGTTTGCAAAAATACTAAAATAATTCGTAATATTGCACTTGGTAAAGAAATGATGTTTTTTCACGTAAAATGCAAAGTATGACTTATCAGGAGTTGCGGGGGAGGTTGATTGAGTATGCGGAGCGGTATGAGACGGAGGAATTCATGGAGGGGGACCCGTCGAGGTTCATGCACCAGGTGGAGGGGGATGAGAACAGGGAGATGACGGCGTTTGTGGCGTCGGCGCTGAGTTACGGGAGCCGCAAGCAGTTCCTGCCCAAGATCGGGCTTTTGGTTGAGTGGAGCGGGGGGGAAGTGTCGCGATGGGTCGCCGATGGGTCTTATCGTGTGCGCTTCGCCCTTGACGACTGCTCCTGCTTCTATCGTCTTTACGACTTCCGCACCATGCGGCTTTTCCTCGATGCCTGCCGTGAGATGCTTTTGTCGCATGGAAGCATGGGCGAGTGGCTGCGTTCGCTTGGGGTGCGTGATGCGCTTTCGGCGGTGGAGGCGATATGCCGCTGGTTCGCCGAGCACGGGTCGGTGGGAGTGGTGCCGAGGGATGCGAGGTCGGCTTGCAAGAGGGTGTGTATGTTCCTGCGGTGGATGGTGAGGGACGGCTCGCCCGTCGATTTGGGGCTTTGGGGGGACTTTATAGACAAGCGGACGCTTATCGTGCCGCTGGACACGCATGTGCTTACGGAGGCGAGGGCTATGGGGCTGATGAGGGGCAGGAGTGCCACGATGGGTGCGGCGCGGAGGCTGACGGCGGAGCTGGCGCGGGTGTTTCCGGAGGATCCGCTGAAGGGGGACTTTGCCTTGTTTGGATTGGGGGTTAGCAGGGGGTGAGGTTTTAAGGGTTTTAAGGGTTTGAAAGGTTTTAAGGGTTTGAAAGGTTTTAAGGGTTTTAAGGGTTTGAAGGGTTTTAAGGGTTTTAAAGGGGTGGGGTTGAGTTGTGGGGGTAGTGGGTGTTGGGTGGGCGTTGAGTGAGGGTTGAGTGGGTGTTGAGTGAGTGTTGAGTGGGTGTTGAGTGGGCGTTGAGTGAGGGTTGAGTGGGCGTTGGGTGGGCGTTGAGTGGGCGTTGAGTGAGTGTTGAGTGGGCGTTGAGTGGGCGGAAGGGATGTTTTTTTTGGATTTTTTTGATTTTTTTTGATTTCGTTGAAAAAAAAGTGACTTTTTTCTTGCATAAGTCGTTTTTTTTTTTTTTTTTTTGCAAGCGAAAACTCTCGTGAAAATTTGAGTTTCATTAACTAAATAATTGAAAATGTTATGAAAAAGATTGTTTTGATGATGGTGGTTTCGTTGTCGCTGGCTGCTATAGTGTCGGCCTCACTATTTTGAAATTTGCACACACATATAATTAATATTAATTAAAAACATTGAAGAAAAAACTTAATACGTATTTCTAACAAACTTTAGCGGACATTAGTGAATAAAAATTAAAGCACCATGAAAAAAACACTACTATCAGTAACACTATTATTGATTATGTCAACAATGTTGGCTCAAAGTGTCACTGTTCGTTTTACGGCTCGTTCGACCAATGGTCAGTATCATCCGTTCGAATCTGTCCGAGTGGAAAATGAAACGCAAGGTTGGAGCCAACTTATCGACTATCCGGACACTGTCATTGTGTTAGGTTCTTCGGAGTCCATCGACGTTGCTGAAGCGATTAAAGGACCGCAAATAAAAGTCTATCCCAACCCGTTCGCCGGCCGTACATCGACTGAGTTGCAAATCTGCGAGGATGGCGAAGCCACTGTCAGCATAATGCGAATTAACGGTAGTGTGGTGTCGGAATATAATGGATTTCTGAAAGCTGGAATTTATCGGCTAAACGTGAGCCTAGCAGAACCGCAGGTGGCTTTCCTTTGTGTTTCAACACGCTCTGGGCGCACTGTCGCCAAAATGGTTAACACAGCGACAGGTACTGCAGACAAAATTGATATTTCGTATTTGGAAGTTTATTCGTCGCAAACAAAGGCTGTTGGTATCGGTCCGTTCAATGTTGGAGACCAAATGAGCTATAATGCAAATTACACTTCCAGCAATGGTATAACAACAAGTAATACTGTCACTAAGTCGCAGACAACGAGCGAACTTATAACTTTATTTTTCACCGAAAGTAGTTCGACAACTTTACCAACAGTAACAACATCCGCGGTAAGCAATACAACATCAAGCACTGCCACATGCGGAGGCAATGTGACCAACGATGGAAATGCAACCGTTACAGCAAGAGGAGTTTGCTGGAGCACAAGCCACAATCCAACTGTCAGCAACAGCCATACCACCGACGGCAGTGGCACAGGAAGCTTTACGAGCAGCATAACAGGGTTGTCGCAAAACACAACCTACTATGTCCGTGCATACGCCACAAACAGTGTCGGCACTGCTTACGGTGAGGAACGTACATTTACAACATCTGCAAGCGTGTCGTTACCAACAGTCACCACTTCATCCGTTAGCAGCATAACATCAAGCACTGCCACTTGCGGTGGTAATGTTACCAACGACGGCAATGCAACCGTTACGGCAAGGGGCGTTTGCTGGAGTACAAGCCACAATCCAACTGTCAGTAACAGCCATACCACCGACGGAAGCGGCACTGGAAGTTTTACAAGCAGCATTACTGGTTTGTCTGCAAACACGACCTACTATGTCCGTGCATACGCCACGAACAGCGCTGGTACTGCCTACGGTGAGGAACTAACATTTACTACAAATACACAATGTTTTGGTGGATTTGACGAGAACGGTGCCTCGAACGCTGTTTTCACAGTTGCCTCTGGCCGTACGGTGAAGTTCTCACGCGGTAACCTTCAGTACACTACCACCGGCAGCCATGCCACAGCCGATGGCGGCACAGCTGTCGGCACATGGCGTTTCGCCGAGCATCAGTATGACTTTATCGGTGGTGCTGACAATCACAATATTTCGTCGACCTACAGAGGTTGGATAGACCTTTTCGGATGGGGAACCAGCGGATGGAGCTGCCAGCCTTGGGAAAACGAAAACAGAACCACTTATATCTATTATTATTGGCCCGGTGGCAGCTATACCAACAATCTCACGGGCAGTTACGCCAACGCCGACTGGGGTGTCTATAACGCTATCTCCAACGGAGGGAACCAAGCAGGAATGTGGCGTACTTTGACAAAGGATGAATGGGAATATCTGTTGTTTAGCCGTGCTGCTTCGACAATAAACGGAGAAGCAAATGCACGTTATGCAAAAGCTGTTGTTAATGGTACAAAAGGATTGGTTATTTTCCCCGATAATTTTACCATGCCCAGTGGCATGAGCAACCCTTCAGGTATCAACACCAGTTCTGCACCTTTTAATAACAATACCTATACAGAGTCGGAATGGAGCCAGATGGAAGGTGCCGGATGCATATTTCTGCCTGCTGCGGGCTGGCGCAATTTTAGGGTTGTGAGCAACGTTGGCGCGTGCGGCAACTATTGGTCGTCGTCGCACTCCGATAACCACGATGGGGACTACGCGTGGAGCATGTACTTCAACAGTGGCACTGTGGGCGTGAACGACGACTACCGCTACTACGGACAATCTGTTCGCCTTGTACGGGATTAAATTAAAATATTGAAATCATCAAAATATTGTGGCGGGCGGTCTCTGCCGCCCGCCACTTGGAGAGAGGTGGGGAGCCTCCTCTAAATCTCCTCGTGGAGGAGGGGACTTGGGAGTGGTGTGGGGGGGATTTGCCGGGGTGGGCTGGACTTACTAGGGGAACTAGGGGAACTAGATTTGATGGGG
>JAEEGH010004853.1_pt1 | contig 34206 bp, 30 predicted proteins | sample 9134181 | NCBI WGS metagenome assembly JAEEGH01 (sample SAMN16246544, study PRJNA631951) | gut metagenome | biome: gut microbiome; feature: rumen; material: DP-attached | host: Bos | place: Iran: Karaj | collected 2018-10
CTGTTTTATGTTACATATTTTCTCATATATGTTTGCAAATGTCATGTTTTATTTATAAATTTGCAGATGCAAAAATCGTTCATTGACATCCATGGCACATGCAGTCGAGGCTCGACAGGCAGAGCGACTATAAAAAAGGATTGAACAGACAAGCGAGAAATCGTTATACTATAAATCCCCACGCCACTTCCTTTAATGGACTTGCGAGGGGATACCCTTTCCTCAGGCGCAAGCAGTAAGGTAAACACCGGAACACCCTGAGGAACAACAGACACTCCTGAAAGTTTTATGCCCTGCGGGCAGAAATCTCGGAAAAATCAATATGAGAATCCTTGGAGCCTGTAGGCTCAGAAATAGGGCATAAAGGAAAAAATAAGAGAAACGAATTATCATAATAAGCCGTAATTATGAAATTACGGAAAATTCTTTCAGACGAGCGTCACTGCGTGCCGAGCGCATTCCTAAAGCAAGTGATTTCACAAGGATATTTCTGGCTCACAAGAGCCTAAGATTCTTTAAAAAGATTTTTAAGGATTTCTGCTCCAAAGGAGCATAAAGAACCTACTTTACGGCGAATTTTAGCAAGGTGTGGAATAAATTTAAGAAGTTATGGTAATTAAAAGAACTTTTGCAGTGATTGTTTGCATCTTATTAATGTTCTATGCAGCAGTACAGTGTCAGTGTAATCACCAATCTGATGTCTATACATATTGCTGCAAAAATATTGATTTCACTTTTCGAATTTTAGGAAAAGACACGTGCGATGTGTTGACTTTAGGTGAAGGAGATTCTATTTATTACGCAGCTCCATATAATGGTGGTTATTGTGGTATTGAATTTTTTCTATCCATTGATTCAAATGTCGTATATTTAGGTCCCCATTTTCCAACTATATATAACAAAGTAGAAACGTATTATCAGATAAAAAATATTCCATTGAGTTTAGAAGAGACAGATTCGTATGCTCCATATGAAAATGATAAATATTGGGGGTTCTATGGAGGATGTGATCAAGGAAGATATACTTTTGGCGTAATGCGTGGTAGAAAAGATTATGGAATAATTGAGCCATTGGAATGGAAATAAAGGTTAAGAGTCACGGAAGCATGGAAGGCGTCTATATCAACGGTGCGCCGCAGGGAATCACCTTCCATGAAACGGACGAATACACGCTGTACCCTGCAAGTATAATATCTGTAAATAAGAATCGCTTTACAAAGCATTACTTCATCGGTGACAAGCGTATTGCGTCACGTATCGGTAGTGGTAAGTGGTAGCTTCAACAACGTCTATGGTCAGAACGGCAGCTTCCTTAACGCAGGTCAGCAGGACTATGCGGAGCGCCTAAACCAGATTGAGACTCAGAAATTGGTGAGATATAATAAGAATAGAATAATAAATACAACGATAATTAAAAATGGCAAATTTCCATTCTAAAATACTTATAGCGCAGCTAATCGCTATGTTTTTCCTAACAGGATGTAAGGATGTCATGGATTCTCGTGTTATATCTGAAGGTCTTGCAGAAGTCATCGATGACTATACGACAAGGTACGATAAAGATAGTGTAATCCTACTTAGATTCTATAAAATCGAAGACAGGACATTATTGGATATAGCACATTCTCCTTTCTACTGGAATAAAGAAATGGATGGATACTTCAATTACAAAAACAAGTTGGTGGTATATTATTCATATGTGAAAGATTCACTTGCAGAATCTTTGATTGATTCCACGTTTGCACGTGACAAAACAAGTTTAAAACATTATACATTATTTGCCGATGCAAACTGTATTTATGACGGAAAACCTAATATAGAACATTATTTGGTCAAGTCCAGAGATTGCATTGTCAAAGCCAAAGAGAAAGATGTGAGATTCAAGGAAATGGTGTCAGATACTACTGGCATCAGAAATGAATCTTTTAATAATATGATAAACCAGTACCTCAATAACAATAGTTGTTGTATCACTGCTATACGTTTTGCAACATTTGAGGGTGAAAACTATTTTATCATAAGTGATATTGATATATATACAAGAAAAAACCTGAGTGGATGTCTTAAAAGGAACGGGCGAATAATCACCTTTTATGGTGTAGAAAATCTTATTTGCCCGGATATTTTAGACCAACAGTTGATAAAGGAAAGTCTCCCTTTATTAGATGAATATAAAGAGTTCTCAAATGAAGAAGTACTTTTTAGAACAACTATTGGAGAGATATATAGGTTTTCGCAGAAAGGTACAGTCGAAACTGTGTCTTTGGAAAATTGGTCGGAAGAAAGAAGTGATAGATTGTATGAAAATTTAGAAGGAAGCAGTGCGGATAAAAACAAATAAGATGAAATATATGATTATAGTTATGTCATTACTATTTGTTATGGCATGTACAAACTTGGAGGAGAAAAAAAATGTTGATAGCCAAACCTATAAAGTGTATGCAAAGGATCGCGGAGATCAGAGTTGGATTTTGTATATTCCAATATATATGGATGATACAAAATTCTATTCTAAAAGCAGGACTGAATATAAATTGGATCATGATAAAGATTTGCCAAAACTAAGCAAAATCGTATGTAATGAGTTACAGGCGATTAGAGGTGCTTTACCTTTTCAGGACTATTTCAAACAGTATGCTGGTTATGTAGATAATGGCAGAATTTATGTTTATGTAAATTTATTTTCCTATTATCAGGTAAATAAAGAATGTACACCAGAATTGCCACGAACAATAATCTTTTTGCCAGACGGTGACTATAATTGGGGGTATATGATTATAGATTATAAAGCAGGAAAGGTCGTAAAATATAAATTCAATAAATAGTAAACATAAAGATGTCGTTATCATATACTAATTCTTCCCGATTTAGCGAATTAGAGAAGGATGCCGTAAATAATTCTGAAATTCTTGAATTCGGGACAGAAAAGGAAAATAATAATAAATAGGAGGAAAAATGAAAATACATAATATAATTTTACTGTTACTAATCGTTACGCCGCTTTTGTTTGGTTGCGTGGAAAGGGATCAAAGCTATAAAGATTTTGCAAGTGAGGAGTTGGATTTAGATAAAGAATTTGTAATGTCAAGTTGCAAGATTGTATGCAAAACAAAAAAGGAAACTCCAATATCGTTTGGTGAGAAGAAGACATTCTTCAAGATATCAGATGATATGTTCAAGAAATCTCATAACATTGTTGATAGTCTGTTCGAAAGAGAAAGACGTGTGAATCCTCCTGCAAGACCATATCCTATCGAACACTACTATCTGCAATATGCAGGATACTCGGAAGGAGGTAGGAAATATGTGTATGTAAATCTAAGCACATTTATGAAACAAAGAACGATTCTACCGGGACTTGTTCTTTTGCCTGGTATGGGTAGTTGTGTGTATTTAGATAAAGAAGATGGATATGCAGGTTATATTATCATAGATATAAAAGACGGTAGAGTAGTGAAATATAAGTTTGAAGAAAATATAACAACGCCTATTCCAACTATGATTACTATTGAATAATGCAGGTATTCCTATAACAAATGAAATGACGCGGATTGTCCTGATCATTTTCCATGATTTCCGATCCATCGGAGAATAGAAAAAGCATAAAAGCCAACCACACCATAAAACGGTGCGGCTGGCTTTTTTCTTCTGTGCAGTGTGGAATTTTATAGAACCCACCTACAATTAGAGATTCGTCATAAAGTCGGCAACGACATAGCTGCTGCCACCAACGAAGATAAAATCGTCCTTACCAGCTTGCTGTAGCGCTGCAGAGTAAGCCTCCCACACTGTGCTGTATGCAGCACCGCGTAATCCATGTTGCTCCGCAAGTTCGCAAAGCCGCTCTACAGGTATAGCCCTGTGATTATCTGCCTGGGTAAATATGAACTCCGCATCTTTTGGCAAAAGAGCGAGAACAGAGTTCACATCTTTATCATCGACCATTCCGAATATAACAAACAAGCAACTGTTGGCATTTGACTCCTGTAACCGTCTGTGCGTCTCATCAATCTGTGGAGCAAGTATCTCCCACCCTGCCAAATTATGGCCTGTATCGCATATCACGAGCGGCTCATCATTTATCTTCTGCCACCTGCCTGTCAATCCTGTCATGGTGCATACTCCTTCAAGGGCTGCACGCACGCACTCCATTGGTTTTCTTCCATTTTTCGTAAGTGCCATGCCCTCACGTTTCATAGCTTTTGCCAATGGCATGATACAATTCAGGAATGTATTGACATTCTTATCCTGACACTCTCCTCCAAGTGCGCCATGAAGTTTTCCAAAACATTTCGTACGATACGTACGTCCTGCCGTTGCATAGTCCGCCACACTGTCGATGATATACTGATTGTCCTCTGCAAAGAAGATCGGAGCTTCCTTCTCCGCTGCCTTCTGCTCGAACACGGGTCTTGTCTCCTTAGTGTACTCACCTATCACCACTGGTACGCCACGTTTTATTATACCTGCCTTCTCACCGGCAATCAGTGCCAAAGTGTCACCCAAGAATCCCGTATGGTCAAAACTGATGTTTGTAATAACGCTGAGTAACGGCGTTATTATGTTGGTACAATCGAGCCTACCGCCAAGTCCTACCTCTACGACGGCAATGTCCACTTCACACTCTGCAAAATATTTGAATGCGAGAGCTGTGGCAAGTTCAAAGAAAGAAGGACAGAGCGGCTCAAAGAAACCCTTCTCCTTCTCAACAAAGTCAATGACATACTGATGTTCAATAGGAGCACCGTTAACACGTATGCGCTCGTTGAAGTCAACGAGATGAGGAGACGTATAGAGTCCCACCTTATATCCCGCAGCCTGCAACAACGCAGCAAGCGTATGTGAGGTAGAGCCCTTGCCATTCGTACCAGCTACATGAATAGTCTTGAACTTGTGATGTGGATGTCCGAAATGCTCGTCAAGCGCGTATGTGTTTGACAATCCTTCCTTATACGCGCCAGCGCCTACCTTCTCAAAGGCAGGCGCTGCATTGTATAGATATTCTAATGTCTCTTTGTAAGTCATATATGTATATATAGCTCGTGTATATATTCTAGCTTATCACTGATAACCTTCTACCCTACCGTATGTTATGAGAAATAACTACGGAATTTCTCAAAGAAGTTATCCTTGCTCTTGCCATCACTCTTGAAGTTGTCTGAATCCCTGAACTTCTCAAGTGCGCTTTTCTCATCTTTAGACAGGGTTTTAGGCACATATACATTGAGGTTTACAAGTATGTCGCCATTGCCGTAGCCATACCCCTGCACCGATGGCAATCCCTTGCCACGCAAACGCAGTGTCTTTCCAGGCTGCGTTCCCGGCTCTATCTTAACCTTGAACTGTGAGCCGTCTATATTCGGAACATTGACATCACCGCCAAGAGCTGCTGTCGGGAAGTCAAGCATAAGGTTATATATAAGGTCTCTGCCATCCCTTATGAAGGTGTCGTTTGGCTCTTCCTCGATAAACACCTTAATATCGCCCGGCGTACCATTATGCTTTCCGGCATTACCCTTGCCTGGTGCATTGACGACCATACCGTCCTGTACGCCTGCAGGTATGTTAACCTCTACGATTTCCTCACCGCGCACAACACCGTCGCCATGACACTTCGTACACTTGTTCTTGATGACCTTACCTTCACCGCCACATGTAGGACATACGCTCTGCGTCTGCATCATGCCAAACATGCTGCGCTGCTGCTGTATCACGTAACCGCTGCCATGACATGTGCTACAGGTTTCGGTACCAGAACCGTCTGCCGCACCACTGCCATGACACTGCGTACATGTCACATCCTTACGCACCTTGAACTTCTTGGTCACGCCGGTAGCAACTTCCTGCAGATTCAGACGCACCTTAAGGCGCAGGTCGCCACCACGCTGTACCTGACGGCCTCCGCCACGACGGCCACCGCCGAAAAAGTCACCGAAGCCACCACCGAAGTCGAAGCCATTGCCGAAGACGGAGTTCAATATGTCATTGATATCGAAGCCTGCTCCGCCACCAAAGCCTCCGCCCATGTTAGGACCGTCGAAACCAAACTGGTCGTACTGCTGGCGCTTCTGCTCGTCTGACAGCACTGCATAAGCCTCTGCTGCCTCCTTGAACTTTTCCTCAGCCTCTTTCTTCTCTGCCTCACTCTTGTCACCCTGACGGTCAGGATGATATTTTATAGCTATCTTACGATAAGCCTTCTTTATGTCTGCGGCACTGGCTTTCTTATCAACGCCAAGTACCTCATAATAATCTCTTTTTGCCATTTTACTATATTTTATGGAAACAAACTCTCATCTCTAATTCCCTAATTATTGTCCCACTGCCACTTTCGCGAAGCGGATGACTTTGTCGTTCATAGTGTATCCTGTCTGTACACAGTCTATCACCTTTCCCTTCTTGTCCTCTCCCATTCCTGGTACGAGGGCTATTGATTCATGGAAATCAACGTTAAAGTCAGCATTCTCCGTCTCTATCTTCTTAACACCAAGTCCTTCCAAGGTCTTGATAAACTTATTGTATATAAGCTGCATACCTTCACGTATAGCCGCAGGATCATCGCTCTTATCTGCGAGTGCGCGCTCAAAGTCGTCAATGACTGGCAGTATAGCAGTTACTGTCTTTTCACCACCTCCTAATATAAGGTCTGCCTTCTCTTTTAGTGTGCGTTTTCTGTAATTTTCGAATTCAGCCTGCTTATATAGGGCCAGTTTCTTCAGTTCCTCTATCTCTGCCAAGGCTTTCTCCAATGGATCTACCTGCTCTTCAGCAGCATCTTCCGTTGTTTCTTCTGCGTTATCCTCTACTTTCTCTTCCACCTTCTCTGTATTCTCAACACCTTCTACATTCTCATCAACGACACTGTTAGTGTTTTCGTTGATGTTTTCGTCTGATACTGTGTTTATCTCTTCTTTCTTCATTTTATTATTTATTTATATATATTTGGCACGCTTACAAACAATAAGCGTGCCAAACCAACAAATATATACTTTAAAACTTAAACTGTAAACTTTAAACCTTATACATCTCTTCCTTCTGAGCCTTGATAGCCTCATCATAGATATAGTCATCGTAAGTCATCAACTTGTCTATGGTTCCCTTCGGTGTCAGTTCGATGATGCGATCTGCCACGGTATTGATAAACTCATGGTCATGTGATGCAAAGAGTATGTTGCCCTTGAATGATATAAGGTTGTTATTGAATGCCTGAATAGACTCAAGGTCAAGATGGTTCGTAGGAGTATCAAGTATAAGACAATTTGCATTCTTCAACTGCATGCGCGCAATCATGCAGCGCATTTTCTCACCACCCGACAGTACATTGACCTTTTTCTCCACCTCCTCCTGTTTGAAGAGCATTCTACCGAGGAAGCCTTTCATAGCCACCTCGTTACCAGGACCATACTGCGACAACCAATCTACGAGATTAAGATCTGACTTAAAGAATTCGGTATTATCCAATGGCAGGTATGCCGTGGTTATCGTTACACCCCACTTATATGTACCACCATCAGCCTCACGATTGCCATTTATTATCTCAAACAGCGCGGTCATTGCCTTAGGGTTGTGTGACAGGAATACGGTCTTTTGTCCCTTCTCAATATTGAACGATACATTGTCAAACAATACAGAACCGTCATCGTCAACTGCCTTGAGGTTCTCCACCTCCAGTATCTGATTTCCCGGCTCACGCTCCATCTGGAAGATGATGCCTGGGTATTTACGTGTTGAAGGTTGGATTTCCTCTACGTTGAGCTTCTCGAGCATCTTTTTACGTGAAGTAGTCTGCTTTGACTTTGCCACATTGGCAGAGAATCGGCGTATGAACTCCTCCAGTTCCTTACGTTTTTCCTCAGCCTTAGCCTTCTGGTTCTGTGCCTGGCGCAGTGCCAACTGACTTGACTCATACCAGAAAGAATAGTTACCTGCAAACATGGTAACCTTGCCGAAATCTATATCAACGGTCTGTGTTGACACAGCGTCAAGGAAGTGACGGTCGTGAGAAACTACGAGCACGGTCTGCTCTACGTTTGACAGATATTCCTCCAGCCACTGTACGGTATCAAGGTCAAGGTCGTTGGTAGGCTCATCAAGCAACAGGTTATCCGGATTTCCGAACAGAGCCTTAGCCATCATGACACGGACTTTCTCATTGTTTGACAGTTCTGACATCAAAGAGTAGTGCACAGCCTCCTTTACACCAAGTCCAGACAACAACTGTGCAGCATCGCTCTCTGCATTCCAACCGTCCATCTCAGCAAACTTCTCTTCAAGTTCTGCAGCACGTATGCCGTCTTCCTCTGTCATCTCCGCCTTAGAATAGAGTGCATCACGCTCCTGCATATTGTCCCAAAGTGGTTTGTGACCCATCAACACAGTATTCATCACCGTGTAGTTATCATATTTGAAGTGATCCTGCTCAAGTACGGACAGACGCTCACCTGGGCCGAGCTCAATCGTACCCTTGTTAGCCTCCAGTTCGCCGCTGATAGCACGAAGCAGAGTTGACTTTCCGGCACCGTTAGCACCGATTACACCATAGATGTTTCCTGGCGTGAACTTCAGATTCACATCTTTATAAAGCACGCGTTTGCCAAATTGAATGGCCAGATTTGTAACTGTTATCATTTGTTTATTTAGAATTTTGTCGCAAAATTACTAAAAAATATTGACATACGCAAGTTATTTGAAAAAATATAATCTGTTCCGTTACTGCGGTTAGTTCGATAAGCTCTAATGTACCTAGTCGCAAGTTTCATCGATGATACCATGGAATAAAAAAAGGCGGGACCCACAAAACGTGAGTCCCGCCATTATATATTTTAGTTTACCGTCTATTAAACGATACCCTGAGCCATCTCCGGGATAACCTTTGATGGCGGTTCGTTCTATTAAACGATACCCTGAGCCATCATAGCTTTAGCAACCTTCATGAAGCCTGCTACGTTAGCACCCTTCACGTAGTTGATATAGCCGTCAGCCTCTGTACCATACTTCACGCAGTTGTCGTGAATGTCGTTCATGATCTTGTGCAGGTAGTTGTCAACCTCCTCAGATGTCCAACGGAGACGCTCTGAGTTCTGTGACATCTCAAGACCTGATACAGATACACCACCAGCATTAGCTGCCTTACCTGGAGAGTAAAGGATCTTAGCGTCCTGGAATACCTTGATAGCCTCTGGAGTTGTAGGCATGTTAGCACCCTCAGAAACTGCGATTACGCCGTTTGCTACGAGAGTCTTAGCTGCCTCCTCATTGATCTCGTTCTGAGTAGCTGATGGAAGAGCGATGTCACCCTTCTCACCCCAAGGCTTCTTACCCTCAACATACTTACAACCGTACTTCTCTGCGTACTCCTTGATACGACCACGCTGTACGTTCTTGAGCTCCATAACGTAGTCGAGCTTCTCACGTGTGATGCCATCTGGATCGTAGATATAGCCGTTAGAGTCAGAAAGTGTAACGACCTTAGCACCGAGCTGGATACACTTCTCAGTTGTGTACTGAGCAACGTTACCAGAACCTGATACGAGAACTGTCTTACCTGCGAGCTCAAGACCACGAGTCTTCAGCATGTTAACAAGGAAGTAAACGTTACCGTAACCAGTAGCCTCAGGACGGATGAGAGAACCACCGAACTCGAGACCCTTACCTGTCAGCATACCAGTGAACTGGTGTGTGAGCTTCTTGTACATACCGAACATGTAACCTACCTCACGGCCACCTACGCCGATATCACCTGCTGGAACGTCCTCGTCAGCACCTACGTGACGATAGAGCTCTGTCATGAATGCCTGGCAGAAACGCATTACCTCAGCGTCAGACTTACCACGTGGTGAGAAGTCAGAACCACCCTTTGCACCGCCCATTGGCAGAGTTGTCAGAGAGTTCTTAAATGTCTGCTCGAAAGCCAAGAACTTCAAGATACCGAGGTTTACACTCTTATGGAAACGGATACCGCCTTTGTAAGGACCAATCACGTTATTGTGCTGGATACGGTAGCCCATGTTTGTCTGTACGTTACCCTTGTCATCAACCCATGAAACACGGAACTCAATTACGCGATCTGGAATGCAAAGACGCTCAATGAGGTTTGACTTCTCAAACTCTGGGTGCTTGTTGTACTCCTCCTCAATAGTAGGAAGCACCTGTGAAACTGCCTGAATGTACTCTGGCTCGTTAGGGAATCTCTGCTTGAGATTCTCAATCACTTTCTGTGCGTTCATTTTTCTTTGTCTTTTATTATGTTGTTTATTATTTGCCACTATATTTCAAGCAGCTTACCTTTTCTGTCAAAATGTGCTTGCGTCTGACTCTCTTTTTCTTTGCGTTTGCAAAATTACGAATATTATTTCATTCTACCAAAAAAAAAGAAGAAAAAATCACATTTAAACGCAATATTTCTTCTTTTTCTTACTTTTTGTCACTAAAAGTGGCTTTTCAAAAGCAAAACGTAATTTCAAAGTTCCCATAAAAAAGAAAAAACACCCATAATACAAAAGCAGGGCATTGCACGACGCAATACCCTGCTTTTACACCTTATATATAATATATAAATAATGTCATTTATAAATATTATGTCATTCCGATAAAATGCAACACCCAAACATGTAGCATTTCATGAACGGACCGTCTGGGCTTGTTTTACTAACAACCTATGACTTCTCACCTCAGCCTGTCTGCTGACCTGACAAGATCATCATCGTGCTTTACCCCCATATATGCCAGCTGAAGCAATATTATACTTACAACAGGCAAGCACAATGCAAGCTGTGGTGTAAATCCCGCCTTGTATTCTGAGTACACTATCCATGCGCACAGACCACACCACAGAAGAAGCAGTATCTGTGCACTGCGACAGTTGCGCATCTGGTGCCTGCGATTCTTAAAAAAGAATATATTTGCAAACGAGATTATAGCAGCAGCAACCGTGATAACTGCCAACAATGTAACTGTACCTACCGTGTATTCTGATACATTAGGGTTATATATCAATGCACAATACATTACACTCGACAACCCTTGTACTCCTGTAGCATCAGATGACACACTTGCCGGAGACTCTATATATGCCAATGGCAATATCTGCATCACCAACAACAATATTGCAGTAAGAAACAGATATATAGTTTGTTTACGCTGCCACATAATCAATAGTCATCTTCCTCGTCGTTACGTCTGTCCTTAGCAGGATCATGCCAATAAATATCATGATTGAGGAACTCCTCAGTTGCTATAAGGGTTGGCTTTGGCATTTTCTCGTAGTAACGGCTTATCTCTATCTGCTCACGATTTTCGAAAACCTCTTCAAGGCTGTCATTGTAGTTTGCAAACTCTGCCAGCTTCTTGCTTAATTCTTGTTTGATTTCCTGAGAGATTTGGTTACTGCGCTTACCTATGATTGCCACACTCTCATAGATATTATCAGTACCCTCACACAAATCCATGATATTACGTGTAACAGTGTTTGTTGGAGCTTTTGTTTTCTTGTAATCCATTTTTATTTATACTTAGTTTACTACTTTTTCTATTATATTCTTTACCTTTAGTCAAACTGCAGTTTACCTTCGCTGAATTTCTTACACTTGTCTATATATTTCTCTGCAAGTGCACGTTCTTTCGAATCTGGATATTCATTTATAAATCCGTAGCACTCATCTTCAGCATCCTGAAAGCGGTCAACCTGTTTTTCTTTCACGCTATGCACTGCAAGTTCATACTTACTCTTCATGATGAGCGATGCAAAATCCTCACGCAGGGATGTATATGGGTATTCCTTAAGTGCATTTTGCGCTGTAACGATACATGCCTCATAATTATTGCCGCCGCTACCTATGCAGTTTCCAAAATAGGTACCAAGGTTATAATACAGCTTGGCATTGAGATATTCCTTCTCCACCAATTTGTCCTGAAGCTCGTACATTCTGGAATCGGCAATCTTCTTCCTGTCGCTATAAGGATAGATATCCATGAAGTCCTGATATGCTTTGATAGCCTGCAAGGTAGGAGTCTGATCAAGTCGAGGCTCAGGCACCGTCTTATACAAGCACTCCCCTATATAGAAGCATGCGTCCTCTGCATATAACCCTTTGGGGTACGAACTGAAATACTTCTTAAAGATCTCTGCCGCTGCGTCATACTCTTTAGTCATGTATGCTGACATGGCATACATGAAAAGACACTCTTCGCCATTTTCCGTTCCTTTCATCAACGTTACCATCTCGCCAAACAGCAGGTTAGCACGCGAATATTTACCCTGAGCGTACATTTCCTTTGCATACTCGTAGCGATATGAGTAATCGTCAGTTCTATATACGACATTAAACTCCGATACGCAGCTTGAAAGCAACGTAACGGAAACCATCAAAGTCAAAACAATATATTTTTTCATCACTATCCTCTACAATTCGAAGATGATTTACTTCATTTTCACCCTATAAAAGAGTCTCTATCAAGAAATTTTCTGCAAAGTTACTCATTATTCCTTGAAAAAACAAGATGATTTTCAACTTTTTCGCAAAAAAACAAATATTTATAACATTTATTAGAAAGAAATTGTGTACTTTTGCGACTGAAAACCACAAAAACGAATGAATACATTTAATCTTACATCAAAATATCATCCTACCGGCGACCAACCTGAAGCCATTTCGCAATTAGTTGACGGAATAAACCGCGGAGAGCGTTCCCAAGTGCTTCTTGGAGTAACTGGCTCAGGCAAGACATTCACAATGGCGAATGTAATACAGCATGTAGGCAAGCCCACCTTGATACTTTCACACAACAAGACACTTGCTGCACAGCTTTATGAGGAGATGAAGTCGTTCTTCCCTGACAACGCCGTGGAATATTATGTGTCGTACTATGACTATTACCAACCCGAATCATATCTACCAGCCTCTGATACTTACATAGAGAAAGACCTCGCCATCAACGAGGAAATAGACCGTCTGCGCTTGTCCGCAGTATCTGCACTACTGTCTGGACGCCAGGATGTCATCGTAGTCAGTTCCGTGTCATGCATCTATGGCATGGGAGGGCCTTCTGCCATGCAGGGAAGCATTATACAAATCAAGAAAGGACAGCGTCTGGACAGAAATGATTTCCTGAGAAAACTTGTTGAGGCTCTGTATGTACGCAACGACCTAGAACTCAACCGTGGAGAGTTTAGAGTTAAGGGTGACACCGTAGATGTCGCAATGGCCTACTCCGAAAACGTATTACGCGTAACATTTTGGGATGATGAGATAGACGAGATTGACGAAGTTGACAGTGTGTCATACCATCGTATTACGAGTTTTGACGAATATCAGATTTATCCGGCAAATATCTTCGTCACGACGAAAGAACAACAGACGAATGCCATACGGATGATCCAAGATGACCTCGTAGCGCAGATAGATTATTTCAAGGGCATCGGCGACGACATCAAGGCACAACGTATAAAAGAAAGAGTAGAATATGACCTTGAAATGATCAAGGAACTGGGGCACTGTTCTGGCATAGAGAACTATTCACGCTATTTCGACGGACGTCAGCCCGGCGAACGACCATATTGCCTATTTGACTTTTTCCCTAAGGACTTTCTGATGTTTATAGATGAGAGTCATGTATCCGTACCACAAATACGTGCGATGTACGGTGGAGACAGGTCACGCAAGCAGAACCTCGTAGAGTATGGTTTCCGCCTGCCCGCAGCTTTTGACAACAGGCCTCTGAGATTCGAGGAGTTTGAGCAAATGATCAACCAGGTGATATATGTTTCTGCCACACCAGCTGAATATGAGTTAGAGATGTCGGAAGGCGTTGTTGTCGAACAAGTCATAAGACCTACAGGGTTGCTTGACCCAATGATAGAGGTCAGACCAACGGAAAACCAGATAGATGACTTGTTGGAGGAAATCCATCTACGTGAAGAAAAGCATGAACGCGTACTCGTAACGACCTTGACAAAACGCATGGCAGAAGAACTGACTGAGTATCTGCTGAACCATGGCATAAAAACAAACTATATACATTCTGACGTGACGACTCTTGATCGTGTACAGATTCTCAACGATCTGCGTGCGGGAGTATATGACGTACTTGTAGGTATCAACCTACTACGTGAGGGACTGGACTTACCCGAGGTATCACTCGTTGCCATACTGGATGCTGACAAGGAAGGTTTCCTACGCTCACATCGCAGTCTGACACAGACGGCAGGAAGAGCCGCGCGAAATGTTGATGGAAAGGTAATAATGTATGGCGACACCATTACAGAGAGTATGCAAAAGACTATTGAGGAAACGGAACGCCGCCGTGCCAAACAGATTGCATACAATGAGGCTAACGGCATAGTTCCGAAACAGATAGAGAAGGCCCTGAACCGCAAAACGATATCAAAGATCAACAAGAACGAAGAAACTCTTGCAAAACTCAAGATGAACGGTAGGCCTGATGGTGTACTTAGCACCGCATCGCCTATCGGTGAGCACCATGCGGAAGGCGAGAGAGCACTCCATAAGCCGCAGGCATATATAGAACCCGACAACTACTACGGTGCCATGGCTGCAGATCCTATTGTACAGCATATGACAAAGGAACAGATCGCTGCAGCTATAGCGACGGCTTCAGAAAGGATGAAGGAGGCTGCCAAGAATCTTGACTTCATGCTTGCCGCGCAATATCGTGACGAAATCGTTTCATTGCAAGAACAAGAGAAATTATTATAAAAAGAGGGTTGCCTCGTTAGAACACAAAGAATACAAAGCATCCATGAGCGGGTTTACTTTCAAACAGTTTACAATAGAGCACGACCGTTGCGCCATGAAAGTCGGCACAGACGGGGTTTTGTTAGGGGCATGGGCACAAGGTGGGAAACGGATACTTGACATAGGTACCGGAAGCGGGCTTATTGCCCTGATGATGGCACAGCGTTTCCCCGAGGCACATGTCACGGGTATCGAGATAGATGAATCTGCCGCAACACAAGCAAAGGATAATGCTGCATCGTCAATATACGGCAATCGTATAGACATTCAGAATATCAGCCTACAGGAATTCCACACATCAGGTTTATTTGATTCCATAACATGCAACCCTCCATTTTTTGAGGAATCACTACGTTGTCCCGACATCAAGCGTGACACTGCGCGCCACACAGAGTCACTACCCTACTCTACCCTGTTGGAACACAGCCATAGACTGCTGACGCCAGTTGGAACCCTGAACCTCATATTGCCAGCGAGTGCCTTACCAAGGATCGAATATGAATGCGCTTTTGCTTCTATGTTCATAATAAGGAAGGTGTTTATCCGCACGACAGGCAGCAAGCCTCCCAAGAGAATGCTACTATCAATATCTAACAAACCCACTTGTCAAGAAGAACCAATCACTGTTCATCTTATGGATGGTGGCAATCGCAGCGAATGGTACAACAGATTGACAAGCGAATTCTACCTATAGATACCCAAAAACGTTCTTATAGGTTTGGACGTATTACCCATATGCCAAGATGGGTGGGATGCTTCTTCATATATTGCAATAGAGTCATTGGTTCAACTACGACCTTGCCCCTTACCTGTGAAGCATTGAGCAAATGAAGCTTTCCATCCTTTCCCCATGTAGCTATGCCTATATGTGAAGTGTCAAGGCCTTTCTTTTTGGTTGCGATGGCAAGGATATCGCCCTCTTGCACATAGCCTCCAAGTTGTTTGTAACTCATCCCCGTGCTACCTGCTGGTATATAGAACACAGTTTTTCCTGCGGACTGTTTTTCCATCGCTGCAATAGCCGCTATATCTTCTTTTTTATCCTTTAGCATAGGATAAACGGATGAATGAGTGCTCATATAGTCTATCTTTATGGTTTGTTTGGCTACATACCTTGGCATTCTCTTCTTTTCGCTTTCAAGCCTACGTATAGCATCATCCAACGGGGTGAAGACAAGTCCTTTTGCCTTGTTTCTCTCAGTCCACCAAAGAAAATAATGATTTCGACTTATATAGCCATCTGGTTTTCCATTTTCATAGCGTATTTTCTGTAAATTGGCGCAATAGTCTTCCCATTTTACCGAGCCTTGCTTTGTCGTAAGACACAACGCGAAGACTGTTTCTACAAATGTTGTGCAGTCAAGTTGACGCAGATTCACCACAAGTTGCTCCTGGCTATTTACTTCCAGCGTTTTCGCCACATATGGCTTTCCACAAAATTTCTTGCCATAATACAACATAAGGTTCAGCTTGCAGTCCTTGGCATAAGCAGTTTTACCCTCATTGAGTAATTTTACAACCTCGATACTATCAGACGCCGTATATGTAACCCCTGACGTACGAACCTCGCAACACATGGTAAGCAAGAAAAACAATATCAGTTTCGTAATCATAACTTAAAAAAAGAAAATATGGGAGGACATCATTGTTTAATGGTGTCCTCCCATATTATATTATACATTTTATTTATTGTAAGAATGAAATCAGCACACCAGCTGCAACTGCAGAACCGATGACACCAGAAATATTTGATGCCATACAATAGTTCAGGACATGGTTCTTAGGATCATACTTGGTAGCTATCTCATTAGCAACACGCGATGCCATAGGTACAGCAGAGAGTCCCGTTGCACCAACGAGCGGATTAACCTTCTTCTTTGCGAAGAGATTGAAAATCTTCACCATGCAGATACCTGCAGAAATAGACAATGCGAATGCGAGGAAACCACCTACGACAATACCTATAGTCTGCAAGTTAAGGAATGCCTCAGCTGTCATTGTTGCACCTACCGAAAGACCAAGGAATATCGTGGCTGTGTTCATAATGGCATTACTTGCCGTATCAAACAGACGACTTGTCATGCTACCCAATTCCTTTATAAGATTACCGAACATCAACATACCGACAAGACTCACAGCTGTAGGTACGAGCAATGCTACAATGATGGTAACACATATAGGGAACAGTATCTTAAGAACACGCAGATTCTTAATTTCCGTCTTGTTTGGATATTTCTTGTCCTGCTCTTTCATATTAATGAGCAGTTCTTTCTTTGTACACAGGCACTTAACCACCAACGGTATTATCACTGGCACCAATGCCATATAGCTATATGCAGCAATAGCTATCGGACCCAACAATTCTGGCGCAAGCTTTATCGTAGTGAAAATGGCAGTAGGACCATCAGCACCACCAATGATGCCAAGTGAAGCTGCCTGCTGTGGTGTAAAGCCCATTGCCAACGCACACAACAATACAGCAAAGATACCGAACTGCGCTCCTGCTCCGAAAATAGACAGGCGTAAATTACGCAACATTGGACCGAAATCCGTCAATGCACCTACACCCATGAAAATAATTGGCGGAATAAAACCGGTCTTGATGCACATGTAATAGATAAAGTTCATTAATCCAAGCTCATGCGCTATCTTGTGCAACGGCATGTCCCATATTATCTCTTTTGAGCCATCAGGCAATGTAACGTAACCATCTGACGTAGCCTGCGCTACGCCCATACCTCCGCCAGGGAAGTTTGCCAGCAACACTCCCATACCAATAGGAATAAGAAGCAGTGGTTCATACTTCTTAACTATACCGAGATACAGCAGTACGCAGGCGATGGCTATCATTATAAGGAAAGACCAATCGCCATCTGTCTGAGCGAAAGCGGTCATCTCCCATATTTTATTAAGTATATCCATACCCTTTTGTTTTTTCTTTAGGTGGAGCTTGTTATCTCCAACCGTAATTAATTATTTTTTATAGACTTGATACCTTATCATATTTTCAGTTTCTTTCGATACGAACCGTCAGTTGTCTCAATCACATAGACCATAGCTTTTCCAAAAACCGTTGCTCTATGCCTAATACAAACTAGAAAATATAACAAAGTGTACCAATAAAGCCCACATATATATTTGTATTACGCAATAGTCATAAGCACATCGTCCTCTGCTACTGAATCACCAGAAGTGAAGCAGATGCTTGTGATAGTGCCGGCCTTTTCTGCCTTTATGCGATTAAACACTTTCATGGCTTCGATGTAACATATCACCTCACCCTCTTCTACGTGGTCACCAACCTTCTTTGGTGTCTCACTTGAAGACTGTACGAGATAAGCCTTACCTTCCAACGGAGCAAGGACTTCAAGTCCCTCACCAGCAGGTGCTGCCGTAGAAGCATTGCCCTGTGACTGCGCTGCAGGAGCTTGTGCTCCATAAGCCACGTCAACACGATAAGCCTGACCATTCACAGTTATTGTCAGTTGCTTTGGTTCTGACGATGCACCACCTTGTGCTTTCTTTGCTTTGCGCTCAGCAAGGTCCTTCTCGAACGCAGCCTTTGCAGCACCGCTCTTATAAGCCTCATACTGCTGTGGATGCATTGCATACTCAAAGAGCTCCTCGTTGTCCTCTCCGAGTTCCCAACCCTGCTGTGTCATACGCAGACGATATGTCTCCAGGTCATCAGGATAATTCTCCTGTGGGTCTGTGGTCATGAATTCACGTCCTTCAGCCTTAGCCATTTCCACAAACAGAGGATCTACCGGACCAGGAAGCTGTCCACTCTTACCCAATATCATGTCCCAGATATTCTCGGCAATCATTGACCAACGCTCCTTACCCTTCTCCATCTGCATTACATTCATCAATGCGAGATTCTTGACATATTGTGAGAATGGTGTTACAAGGCATGGATAACCCACCTTTGGCCATACATAAGCCACTTCATCAAACAGTTTTATAAGCAACTGGTCAGTTGTCAACAATGGCTGATCATGCTTTTCCTTCCATTTGTTCAAAGAGTTAAGGTTGTCCTCAAGATCTGTCATCAAAGAACCCATCATACCACCTGGCAGACCTGGCTTGATAAGCAGAGAGTTGTTAAGGTGGTTGAGGGCAGGAATGTAGTAGCCGAGGAAGTCATCCATCATCTCCTGAATCTGTGTACGCACTTCCATATATGCTTCCATATTAATGTCCTTCACCTTGAAGCCTGCATCCTTCAGCATCTCCTGTACGGCAATGATATCAGCATGACCTGTACCCCATGACAAAGGAGCCACTGCAGTATCAATATAGTCACAACCTCCACGTGCGACCTCCAAGATAGAGGCCATGTTGAAGCCTGGACCCGCATGAGAGTGATACTGTATAACGATATCTTGCTTGTAAGCCTTGATGCCGGCAACTATCTTACCTAATGACTCTGGGCGTCCTATGCCCGCCATGTCCTTCAAGCAAATTTCATCGGCACCAGCCTCAATGAATTTCTTTGCGAGGTCAATGTAATACTCTACCGTATGTATAGGAGAATGGGTTATGCACAGAGAAGCCTGAGCAATCATTCCTGCGTCTTTAGCATACTTGATCGAAGGAATCACATTACGTGGGTCATTCAATCCACAGAAGATACGGGTTATATCTGTACCCTGTGCCTTCTTTACCTTATAGAAAAGCTGACGCAAATCCTTTGGACAAGGGCTCATACGCAAAGCATTCAGCGCACGGTCAAGCATGTGTGTCTGTATGCCAGCCTCATGGAAAGGCTTGGTCCATTCACGCACGGCCTTGTTTGGGTTCTCACCATAAAGCAGGTTCACCTGTTCAAAGCCACCACCATTAGTCTCTACTCGGTCAAAGCATCCCATCTTTATGATAGCAGGCGCGACCTTAACCAATTGATCTACACGTGGCTGGTACTTACCTGCACTCTGCCACATATCACGAAAGACTAAACTAAACTTAATCTCTTTAGCCATAATATTTTATATTGTTATTTTGTTAGCTTATAGTTTAACAACATTTGACACTGTACCCTTGCCGCCTGTAATCTGGCTTACAGTCTGACGCAACACCTCCATCACATCAGCAGGTATTGCTGAAACATTAACACTTGCTTTTGCCTTCGTATCTTCTTCGGGGGCTACTTTATTTACTATCCGAATAAGTAATTTACTCAGATAAATGATGATAAGCAAGACGACGAACACCGTCAGCATACCTACAATCATCAAGGTTATACCAATACTCATAGTTAGATTAATATTATTTTGTTAGTTTATATTCGATTGACTTAGTATATAAAAATTGCATCAACTTCGGAATAAAATCCGAAATTGATGCAAAGTTAATAAAAAAACTTCAATAATACAAAGTTTTTGCAGTTTTTTTATTTTGACGTATTAATCAAGCCACTTTATGTAGCAGAAGTCCTGACGGTGTGGCAGTTTCTCGTTCCTTGGGTACATACGCACACAAGTCTTGAATGCGCCTGCCTTATCAAGTGTAATCTTACACTGGAACGTGTACAAGTTACCATCCTGACCAATCATCTCAAATGGAGTAACCTTGTCAATCTCACGGTCGGTTCCACTCATGTCATTCTTCAGACATACGAGTTCCAAACCTACTGCGTCGTTCAATCCCTGCTCATCTATCACATACTGCACAGTGTACTCCTTACCGGTCTCACCGCCTGTTGTAAGTATTGAGGTGTCAGAAGAAACGACCTTGATACCATCCCAACGCTCTGCTACATTTTCCTTCCACTGTGCTATGTCCTTGGCCATCTGATAATCGTTGGCATTCACATTTGCCGAACGCTCAGCAAGTTTGCAGTAGAACTTTGCATAGTAGTCATCAAGCTGTCGCTTCATCGTATAGTGAGGTGCGATAGTTGCTATAGAATTCTTGATAACCTTTATCCAACCCTCAGAGATGCCTTTCTTATCCTTATTATAATAAAGAGGTACGATCTCATTCTCGAGCATGTTATATATTGTTGCAGCATCAAGCTTATCCTGATAGCCTTGGTTCTCATATGTACGCTCCTGCTTAAGAGCCCATCCTGCACCCTGACGGTAGCCTTCAACCCACCATCCATCAAGCACGGAAAGGTTTACGACACCGTTCATCTCTGCCTTTTCACCTGACGTACCTGATGCCTCCAATGGTCGTGTAGGAGTATTCATCCATATATCAACGCCTGAAACCAGACGGCGAGCAAGCTGGAAGTCATAGTCCTCCAAGAAGATAATCTTGCCGAGGAACTCCGGACGCTGTGATATCTCATAGATACGCTTTATCAAGCCCTGACCTGCACCATCTGCAGGATGTGCCTTTCCTGAGAAGAAGAACAGCACTGGATGCTCTGGGTTATTTACGATCTTAGACAGTCGCTCCAAGTCTGTAAACAGAAGATGTGCACGCTTATATGTTGCAAAACGACGGCAGAAGCCAATCATCAAAGCATTTGGATTAATACGTTCCAACAGTGACACCACACGAGCAGGGTCACCCTGGTTCTTAAGCCATGACTCCGTGAACTTATCGCGAATATACTTCACGAGCTTGTTCTTGAGAGCCATACGTGTCTCCCATATTTCTGTATCAGGACAATCGTATATACCATGCCAAAGCTCTTCGTTTGACTGATCGTCGTAGAAACCCTTCTTTAGGTACTTGTCATAGACCTTACGCCATTCTGTTGCACACCAAGATGGGAAGTGGACACCATTTGTAACGTATCCAACGTGGTTCTCCTCTGGGTAATAACCGTTCCATATTGACGCAAACATCTTTTGCGACACCCAACCATGGAGCTTAGACACTCCGTTAACCTCCTGGCAGGTGTTACATGCGAACGTTGACATACAGAAGCGCTCATTGTCATCCTCTGGATTGATGCGGCCCATGCCGATGAACTCTTTCCAAGAGATTCCCAACATCTGTGGATAGCCACCCATATATTTACCGAAGAGGTCCTTGTCAAAATAGTCATGACCTGCTGGTACTGGAGTATGCACTGTGTAAAGTGAAGAAGCACGTACTACCTCCATTGCCTGATTGAATGTAAGTCCATCCTGAATATAGTCAACAAGACGCTGGAGGTTACACAATGCAGCATGGCCTTCGTTGCAATGGTAAATCTGCTTCTTAATGCCAAGCTTCTTCAAGAGCAGCACGCCACCTATACCGAGAAGTATCTCCTGCTTCAGACGATTCTCCCAATCACCGCCATAAAGGGCATGGGTTATCGGACGATCATACTCTGAATTCATCTCATTGTCAGTATCAAGCAGATAAAGTTTAACCCTACCTACGTTAGCCTGCCATACGAGGGCATGCACCATATAGTTCATGTAAGGAACGTCCACGACTACCTGCTCACCGTTCTCATCAAGGGTCTTGGTGATAGGCAGGGAGTTAAAGTTCTGTGCATCGTAATTGGCTATCTGCTGACCGTCCATAGAGAGGCTCTGCTTGAAATATCCATAGCGATACAAGAAGCCTATGCCGCACATATCCACGTTAGAGTCTGAAGCTTCCTTGATATAGTCACCGGCAAGCATGCCAAGACCGCCAGAATATATTTTCAAGGAATTATGAATACCAAACTCCATAGAGAAGTAAGCCACAGAAGGACGTTCTGTATTTGGCTTTACTTCCATGTAATCCTTGAAGCGCTGATATACGGCCTTCACGTTACTCATTATCTTCTTGTCCTTAACAATTTCTTCCTTGCGCTCGTATGGCAGGAGCTCGAGAAGCTGCACAGGATTATGACCTACCTGCTCATATATCTCCTCATCAAGGCTGCGGAACATTTCACGTGCATCGTAATTCCACACCCACCACATATTATGTGCTAACTCATCAAGACACTCTAACTCCTTAGGAAGAGTTGACTTTACGTTAAACTCCTTCCAAATAGGAGTATTTGCATAGTCTGCTTTAATCTTCATAATTAAAATCTATTATATTTAAATTGTTTGTCTGTTTATATTATTTCTATTTATATCACCTCACCTTACCAAGAGCGCGCCTTATGCCTTATGCTTTAATGCGAAGTCATAAGCCTGCCAGTAATACTTTATAAATTCCGACCACAAAGCCTTCTTCGATAATTTCTCAGCAGCCATACGCGCTTTCTTTACCTGCGCGTCATCGTATGACGAATACTCTACCACCGTATCCTTTATAACATCCGCCACTTCTGAATAATTATAGTCTGTACGGTGTATAGTCTTTACGCCATCTGAGATTTCGCTGTAAGCCCCTTTCAGAGAGTTTGCCCACAAGCCAAATCCAGCAAGGTCTGTAGTAATACATGGTACTTTGAATGCCACAGACTCCAACGGGGTATATCCCCATGGTTCATAATACGAAGGATACACTGACAAATCCTTTCCTATTATCACGTCGTAGTAAGGCATATTCATTATACCGTCATCACCATTCAGATAACAAGGAATGAATATCAACTTCACCTTGTCATCCTTACGGTTCCACATATCATGATACTTCATCATGTCAAGCACGTTGTCATGTGACATATTGTGCAACCAATGAGTAATCATCGGACAGTCCAACGGCGTGTCATATTCCTTTTTGCTATCTATTCGGCTACGCAAGTCTTCGCGTGGTTCGCCCACCCAGGCTGGCACCTCGACAAAAGCGAGTACGTTTTTCTTCAATCTTTCGTCTCTGTTCAGACGATTCATTGCCTCAATGAACACATCGATACCCTTATTGCGGAATTCATACCTGCCACTTGTTCCAATTATCAATGTGTCTTCCGGGAATGTACTACCTGTAAGGCAGTTTGCCATTCTGAGTATCGCCTTGCGTGCCGCCTTGCGCTTACTTGTAAATTTCGCGCCTTTCGGTACGAAGTCATCTTCAAAGCCATTAGGCAATACGAAATCCACTGGTTTGTCAAGCAGTTCCTTACACTCTACCGCAGTTATATCACTGACCGTCGTAAAGCAATCTACATTCCATGCAGTCTGTTTCTCGATGGAATGCTTTGACTGCATGTTCAGTTCTTCTGCCATTTGGTCTCCGTTATAAGCCCACAGGTAATCATAAAGCGGTTTCATATTACCGGCAATGCTACGTCCTATTGATGTAGCATGTGTAGTGAACACTGTGCCGATCTGCGGTAGTTTCTTGCGAATATAGAGCAATCCTAATCCGCACATCCACTCGTTGCCGTGATATATAACCTTCTTCTGATCAAGTCCCCTGAACTTATAGATCGACTCTACCACCAAACCTGCAGCATACGAAAACATACTTGCCTCATCATAGTCTCCATACGAATGAAGCGAATCTACTTGGAAATCATTCCATAATTCTGTATATATCTCATCTTTCCTTTCAAAGTAAGAAGAGAAATCTACAAGTATCGATATAGGGTTACCCGGTATATTCCAACGGCCTACCCTGACTTTCAGGTTCTCCGCACGTGCTTGTGCCTGCCAATCTGCAAGTATTGTATTATCTTGAGTAAAATATGGATTAATGTTGTCTTTCCAACAGTCTGGACCTATGAATATAAGTCTGTCAGGCATTTCGTCCTGTATGGTTTTAGCTCTGGTGGAAAGGACCGTGTAAATGCCTCCGACCTTATTGCAAACTTCCCAGCTTGATTCAAAGATATAGTCTGGTTTTATCATAATATTATATTATTTTTTAATATCGCCAGCATTTCGTTTTATATAATATAATGTATATTTATAACTGGCGTTGTTTGCAAAGTTAATAAAAATAAACAATATATCTGCTTGTTACAAAAGCATTTTAATGTAAAATCATCAAAAAAATTGATTTATATTGTGTCAAGCATATAAAAACCACATAAATTGCGCTCCAAATAAATCCATGTGACACATCGTCACCATGGATTTACGGAAAAAGTACCAAGTAAATGCCTATGTCCTTTTATATTTATCACATAAACTTTATAGTGTCCAATCTGCAGACCTGATATATCAGCCACAAGTTTACCATCCTTCCGGGTGACAAAACGTGAGGTAAGCGATGTCCCGACAAACGACTGGTATTCTATCAGTTGCCCCTCACTTACATCACTTCCGTCCAAACACAGTTTTTTACCGTCACAAAACAATTGTGCACAAGAGCCTGTCTTTCCATCATCTACATCATTAACATTACCGACCCTTACCGTGACCGGAGCAGACTCGTTGCCATAACGGTCAACGGCAGTCACTGCAAAACTCTTTATGTTAGAATGCGGAATTTCAATAGAGCAACCGTCATAGTTCACCGCCAATATATTCTCCGGCTTCTGAGTATCTACGGCATCATCCGTAGAGCCATATACATTATAAAGTATTCCACCGTCAGTATTCGTATGTCCTGACGGCTTCCATCTTAGCATCAGTTCACCACCTTGCATGATCTCCGTCACCATCTCTTTCGGAGCCATTGGTGGTATATTGTCAAGCCATGTCATTGCAGGCTGCAATACTGGGTGTACGGAATATAGAGTTTTTGTATAGTCATATATACCTTTCGTGTTGTCAGTGAGAAATTTAGAACGGAACATACACATTCCCATTCCCAACTGGCGCGACACCATCATTTCTCTTGTAATATCACTCAATGCCCAGTCTTTCTCTGCAGGATGCATGAAATATATACCTAAGCCTGGCACGACTAACTTTCCACACGAGCGTTCCTGCCAATCCACAAGGAAAGGGTAGAAATTCTTGTCTTTGAAATACATCATCGGAAACAATGCATCCACACTACCTTCTTCCAACCACCTTACGGCATCCTGGCACACTATATCACGTGCATTCCAACCATGCGCCCAGGCTCGCTTGGTATCAGCATACTTTCCTATAGGCGAACAAGACATTGCAACCCAAGGCTTGACAGACTTCACCGCAACTGACGCTGCTTTCACTATACGGGTGATATTTTCACGCGCCTTTGCCTTATTGCTTATCTTACCCCACGTCTCCGGATATCGTATATAGTCAAGATGTATGCCGTCAATATCGTAGCGCACCGCAACTTCCCTACACAGGGAGGCTATATAGTCTGCCACGCCACTCTTTTCCGGATTCAAGAAACCATCATCTCCTATCTTCTTCAACAACTCCGGATGAGTATTCCTTAAATTCACGCAACCGGCTCCTTGCCAACTACCCACAGGTATCGTGACCATCCACGCATGGACCTTCATACCTCGCTTATGACACTCTCTTACGGCAAATTCCAGAGCATCATACCCTGGCGACTCACCAGGTTTTCCAGACAGGCACCCATCCCAAGGTTCCATCGCTGATGGATATATCACCGTACCACGTATACGACACTGCAGCATGACGGTATTGATACCGGCATCCACCAGTTGATCGAGGATTGTGCACAGTTCCTTCTGCTGCGTCTTTTCTCCGTTACCATACTGAGCATAAGAGTGCGGCCAATCTATGCCACCGATAGTGGCAAGCCACACTGCACGAATCTCATGTAAAGGCTGCCCGGTCTGAAAGCCCTTGAAACCACGACTTTGCGCAAATAAACCAGATGGCAACAGAAATATTGCACATATAATATAAAAAAAAGTGAATTTTCTCATTTCGGACACAAAGTTACACATTATCTTTGGCTGTTCCAAATTTTTTTATTAATTTTGCATCGTTATACAAACAAAAAGTCAATTTTTACATTAACTACGACAAATGATTACTTTTACAATCAGCCTACTGGCTCTTTGCCTCGGCTATTTCTTCTATGGACGATTCGTAGAGAATGTCTTCGGACCAGATGAACGCCGTGTGGCTCCTGCTATTCGCAAAGCCGACGGTGTGGATTTCATTGTCCTTCCTACATGGAAAGTGTTTATGATTCAGTTCCTGAACATTGCTGGAACAGGACCTATCTTCGGTGCCATAATGGGTATGTGGTTCGGTCCTTCTGCTTATTTATGGATTGTACTCGGATGTATTTTCGCTGGTGCGACCCACGACTACCTCAGCGGAATGATAAGCATACGCAAAGGTGGCATAGGCTTGCCTGACATTGTCGGTCATTACCTTGGCTCAACCATGCGTGCCGTGATGCTTTTCTTCGCTACCATCCTGTTGATTCTCGTAGGCGCAGTGTTCGTACTTAGTCCTGCCACGCTATTGCAAGGCATGATGCCCGAAGACTCTGTATTCCACAATCTTCTTATTTGGATTGTCGTAATATTCGCATATTATATCATAGCCACCATGATGCCTGTAGATAAGATTATAGGCAAAATATATCCTCTCTTTGCATTCTCTCTTATCTTCATGGCGCTTGCACTGATGGTCGTGCTTTTCATCAAGCACCCTGCTATCCCTGAAATTTGGGACGGATTGGACAATATGGGTAAGAGCAGACTTGGCATCAAGAATCCCGACCCGATATTCCCTGCCCTGTTCATTACTATTGCCTGTGGAGCCATCAGCGGTTTCCATGCTACACAGAGCCCTCTGATGGCTCGCTGCATGAAGAACGAGAAACTTGGTCGTCCTGTATTCTACGGTTCTATGATTACCGAAGGAATCGTTGCTTTGATATGGGCAACGGTAAGCAGCTGGTTCTTTTATAATGAAGGCTGGAGAGAGGTTTGTTCCCCTGATGTCATCGCACAGTTTACCGGTCAGTCAGAGAAGACCATCACACAGTTCTTCTCCGCACCTACCGTCGTAATGAACGTATGTAACGGATGGCTTGGAATAGCAGGCGGCATACTTGCCATACTCGGTGTCGTGGCTGCTCCTATAACAAGCGGCGATACCGCTTTGCGCTCTGCACGCCTTATCGTCGCTGACGCTCTGAAGATCGACCAACGTCCTGTTGCTAAACGACTTCTCGTCTGCGCCCCAATATTCATAACTACAATTGCATTGTTGGTATGGCAGTTGGACAACCCTGACAGCTTCAATGTTATATGGAAGTATTTCGGATGGGCTAACCAGACCCTGTCTGTATTCACTCTGTGGGCCATCACTGTATATCTTGCCTTGAAGAAGAAGTATTTTATCATAACATTCATTCCTGCTGTGTTCATGACATGCGTATGCACTACCTTCCTGTTGGTAAGTAAGAGCGCAATGGGACTGGACATGTCTTACGGCTACTTCGGCGGATTAATGGCAAGCATCATATGCGTCATACTGTTCTTCAAATGGTATTTCAGCAAGTTCAAAATTTCATCTAAGACAAACAAATTCGGTGAGAACGTGGAACACGATTAAGGCCGACTAAGTTTATTTACGAATTTACAACTAATTAACCACGGTGGAAATCAACACTTTCCTCCCTAACAACAACAACTAAAGAATTATGAAAAAATTATTAGTAGCATTAGTAATGCTCACAATGACAATTACAGCGAATGCACAGTTTGAACAAGGTACGAAATATCTGGAAGGAGCATTGAACAGTTTAGGTGCTTCATACAACGGTGCCAACGAGTTCCGATTTGGCGTCAGCGTCAAAGCTGGTTATTTCGTTGATCAAAGTTGGATGCTCAACGCACAGGCTGGTTTCGACCACTATGCAAAGAATGTCAACCAATGCTTTATTGGTGTTGGAACAAGATATTACATCTTAGAGAACGGACTTTATGGTGAGTTTAACGTAAAGGGTGTGTTTGAAAGCCACCACAACGACATCATGCCTGGTGTAGAACTTGGCTATGCTTTCTTCATCAATGACAAGATCACCATCGAGCCTGCACTCTACTACGACCAGAGCATCAGCGACCATAAGAACTACTCTACGGTAGGCCTGAAGATTGGTCTTGGCATGTATTTCTAACACCCCAGCCCTCCTCTTTGCGGATAAGGGGAAGACAAGATGGCTTTACGGTGGGAATTTTGCAGAACCACCAAACACGGAGAAGTAATTAACAATACTCACATATAACGAACACTCACCCTCCCCCATATAAAAGGGGAAGGGTGAATTTTACAAAAACAAGAAACGTATGTTAAGTGTAGAAGAACTTACAGACAAGCTCATCGACCTGAGTTTTGCCGAAGACATAGGAGACGGAGACCACACCACCTTATGCTGCATCCCAGAAGATGCCATGGGTAAAAGCCGCCTTATAATCAAGGAAGACGGAATACTTGCCGGCGTAGAAGTCGCAAAAGAGGTATTCCACCGTTTTGACCCTACCATGCAGGTTGAGGTATTGATGGGCGACGGCACACAGGTAAAGAAAGGTGACATCGCCATGGTAGTAACTGGCAAGATACGCAGCTTACTACAGACTGAGCGCCTGATGCTCAACATCATGCAGCGTATGAGTGGCATTGCCACAATGACGCATAAATACCAGCAGGCACTCATCGACGCTGGTACGAAGACCCGCGTCCTCGACACGCGAAAGACCACTCCCGGCATGCGTATGCTTGAAAAAGAAGCGGTAAAGATTGGTGGCGGCATGAACCACAGAATTGGTCTTTTCGACATGATCCTGCTGAAAGACAACCACGTTGATTTCGCTGGTGGCATACACAATGCCATCTCACGTGCAAAGACCTATTGCAAGGAAAAAGGCAAAGACCTTAAAATAGAGATTGAAGTACGCAATTTCAAGGAATTGGAAGAAGCTCTTGCTGAGCAGCCTGACCGCATAATGTTCGACAACTTCACTCCTGAAGACACTGTAAAAGCTGTCAAGATCGTTAACCATCAGTGTGAAACGGAGTCAAGCGGCGGCATTACATACGACAACATGATACCATACGCAAAGGCGGGTGTCGATTTCATATCGTTCGGTGCACTGACACATAGCGTGAAGGGATTAGACATGTCATTCAAGGCTACTGAATAACCTCCGCCTCGGCACGTTGTAATGCCAGCATTTCTTCAATTCTTCAATCCTTCAATCCTTCAATTCTAACAAAATGAACATCCTTATAACAGGAGCTAACGGCCAACTTGGCAACGAAATGCGCATTGTCAGCAAAGATTCTGCTGATAAATATATCTTCACCGATGTATGTGAGCAGGAAGGTAACGAAACCACCTACCTCGACATCACCGACCTGGATGCTATACGCAAGATGGTCAAAGAAAACGACATCAATGCGATAGTAAACTGTGCTGCATACACCAACGTAGATGCAGCAGAGACCGCTGAGGAACTGGCAGAAAAACTCAATGCCATCGCACCAGAGAACCTTGCCAAGGCCATGAAAGAAGTAAACGGACTGCTCATCCAGATTTCAACCGACTATGTATTTGGAAAAGAACCATACAATACGCCATGTCGTGAAGACCAGCAAGGCACTCCTACTGGCGTCTATGGAATGACCAAGCTGCATGGTGAGCAAAAAATCATTGCTACCGGTTGTAATCACGTTATCATACGTACGGCATGGCTTTACTCTGAGTTTGGCAAAAACTTCTGCAAGACCATGCTGAACCTTACAGCCACGAAACCACAACTAAAGGTGGTCTTCGACCAGTGTGGCACGCCTACGTACGCATACGATCTGGCCGTCACCATCACCGAAATATTGAAGAAACCAGTAAACGGCGTATATCATTACAGCAACGAAGGCGTCTGCTCTTGGTTCGACTTCACCAAGATGATAGCAGAATACTCCGGACAAACCAACTGCGACATACAGCCATGTCATTCAAATGAATTTCCAAGTCCAGTAAAACGTCCTGCATATTCTGTTCTCGACAAGACAAAGATTAAAGATACATTCGGAGTTAAAGTACCTTACTGGACCGACTCCCTGAAGATCTGTATCAACAATCTGCTGAAAGGCAACTCATAATAATAACCAATAATTTCTTTAAACCATGAAAGGAATAGTTCTCGCTGGTGGTTCAGGCACACGCCTCTACCCTATCACAAAAGGCATTTCCAAACAACTGATGCCTATCTACGACAAACCGATGATATACTACCCTATAAGTGTATTGATGCTCGCAGGCATACGTGAAATACTTATCATCTCCACGCCATTTGACCTGCCTGGCTTCAAGCGTCTTTTAGGAGATGGCTCAGACTATGGAGTACACTTTGAGTATGCAGAACAACCATCACCAGACGGTCTGGCACAGGCTTTCACCATCGGAAAGGATTTCATAGGCAACGATTCTGTATGCCTCGTACTTGGCGACAACATCTTCCATGGTTCCGGCTTTACCAAGATGCTTCGCGAAGCTGTACGCACTGCAGAAGAAGAAAACAAGGCTACTGTCTTCGGCTATTGGGTGAACGACCCAGAGCGCTATGGCGTAGCTGAGTTCGACAGCGATGGTAACTGCCTGTCAATCGAGGAGAAACCGGAGCATCCAAAGTCTAACTATGCCGTTGTGGGACTCTATTTCTACCCTAACAAGGTCGTCGATATTGCCCATAAAATAAAGCCTTCTGCACGCGGAGAATACGAGATTACCACCGTCAACCAATGTTTCCTTAACGATAAGCAACTAAAGGTGCAGACTCTCGGACGTGGCTTCGCATGGCTTGACACTGGTACACACGACTCCCTTTCTGAGGCTTCCACCTACATCGAGGTACTTGAGAAGCGCCAAGGACTTAAGGTTGCCTGCCTTGAAGGCATAGCTTACCGTTTGGGATGGATTGATGACGAGAAGATGCGCCAATTGGCACAGCCTATGCTCAAAAACCAATATGGTCAATACCTGCTAAAGGTAATCGACGAGGTAAAGCGCTATGGCAAGAGTAACCTCGAGTAAATACTCCTACAAGAACAACATCTACAATAACACCCGACGTAAATCATTACTAAACATTTACGTCGGGTGTTTTGTTTTTATGCTTGCTCTGTAGATAGAGGTAGCAGGAAGAAGATACATGATAAATTCTCATTGATAGATTTGCGAACAAATGACGCATGCCTTTACCATGCAAAATAGAAAGTTTCTGACGAAATATCTACCAATACAGTTCCCTTTTCTACCAACCCATTTTATAAAAAAAGAGGCATTTTCTTGTAAAAGCTATCATTTTACGTCGCTAAAACTATCTTTTTATGTTGTAAAAGCATAGCTTCTACGCTGTAAAAGCTATCATATTACACTGTAAAAGCATAGCTTTTACAGTAATTCACCGAATCATGCGCTTCCTCTTATGACATTCCATACTGATTATCAGCAATTTACGAAAAACACGAAATTTTCGCGATTTTGGGACCAAAATGTAGTTTGGTGATTTTCATCGCAAGGAATCGCAAGTTAAATACGAAGGACAAGCTGAAAATGAACTACCTGCATTTACTAATAGGCAGCGAAGAACCCACGCAGCAACTGCCAATCTACGACGACGAGATGGAAGATGAGGAGGATGTGATGTAGTTTCGCGAAAGAATACAGGTGGAGAAAGCATGAGCCTTCTCCACCTTATTTCGTTTACAAGGCAGACGAGGCAAACATATCAGAAGCAGAAACACCAAAATATCAAGAAAAAAGCGAGTTTGCGAATAAAACTCACTAAAAAACGATGTTATATGAAAAAAAATCTGTAACTTTGCATTTTATGATAGAAAAGCATATAGTTCTTGAAGATATAGACCCAGTAAGTTTCTATGGAGTAAACAACTGTCACCTACAAGTGATCAGGTCGCTATATCCAAAACTACGTATAATGGCACGCGACAACGTGGTACGCGTACTTGGTGATGAAGAGGAGATGTGTGCCTTTGAGGACCACATGGAGCAGATGCGCCGCCACCTGCTGAAATACAACGTGATCAGCGAAGAGGATATTATCAGCATTATAAAAGGCGAGCAGACAAATGCCGAGGCTTCTAAGGACGTAGTGGTGTATAACCTGTCGGGGAAACCTATTAAAAGCCGTTCGGCAAACCAGCAAAGTCTGATAGATGCATACCACAAAGATGACATGGTGTTTGCCGTAGGACCTGCCGGTACAGGTAAGACATACCTTTCAATAGCCTTGGCTGTAAAGGCACTGAAGGAGAAAACGGCACGTAAAATCATATTGTCAAGACCAGCCGTGGAAGCTGGCGAGAAACTGGGATTCCTGCCTGGCGACATGAAAGACAAGATAGACCCGTACCTGCAGCCTCTGTATGATGCTTTGGAAGACATGATACCTGCCGCAAAACTGCAGGACATGATCGAGAAACACATCATACAGATAGCACCGCTGGCTTTTATGCGTGGTCGTACATTAAGCGATGCCGTCGTGATACTTGACGAGGCACAGAATACCAGCACGGCACAGATAAGGATGTTCCTTACACGTATGGGATGGAACACCAAGATGATAATAACAGGCGACCTGACGCAGATAGACCTGCCGAAGGGACAGCAGAGCGGACTGCGCTATGCCATAGAGACCCTGCAAGACGTAGAGGGCATAAGCATAATAAAGATGGCAGACAAGGACATCGTAAGACATAAGCTCGTAACAAGGATAGTAAACGCATTTGACAAAAAAGATAAAGAAAATGAACAACGCTTTAACAAAGACTGACTTTAACTTCAAAGGTCAGACAGCAGTGTACCACGGCAAGGTTCGCGATGTGTACACTATCAATGACGACATCATGGTAATGGTCGCAACAGACCGCATCTCTGCTTTTGACGTGATACTGCCAAAGGGCATACCATTCAAGGGTCAGGTGCTGAACCAGATTGCCGCTAAGTTCCTTGACGCAACAAAGGATATCTGTCCTAACTGGAAACTCGCTACACCAGACCCTCAGGTAACGGTAGGTCTGAAGTGTGAGGGTTTCCGCGTAGAGATGATTATCCGTGGCATACTGACTGGTTCTGCATGGCGCGACTACCAGAAGGGCTGCCGCGAGATCTGCGGTGTGAAACTGCCAGAGGGCATGAAGGAGAACCAGCGCTTCCCAGAACCAATTATCACGCCAACAACAAAGGCTGACGAGGGACACGACCTTAACATCTCTAAAGAAGAGATAATAGCACAGGGCATCGTTTCTGCCGAGGACTATGCAGTAATGGAGGATTACACTCGCAAGCTCTTCGCACGTGGTCAGGAGATTGCAGCAAAGCAAGGTCTGATACTCGTTGACACAAAGTATGAGTTTGGCAAGCGCGACGGCAAGGTTTACCTCATCGACGAGATACACACACCTGACTCTTCACGTTACTTCTATGCTGACGGATACGAAGAGAAGTTTGCCAAGGGCGAGCCTCAGAAGCAACTGTCTAAGGAGTTCGTAAGACAGTGGCTGATAGAACACAACTTCATGAACGAGCCTGGTCAGACCATGCCGGAGATTACAGACGAATATGCTGAGTCAGTGGCAGAGCGCTACATAGAGTTGTATGAGCACATCGTAGGTGAGAAGTTCGACCGCTCTACAGACCAGAGCAACATTGCTGCCCGCATAGAGAAGAACGTGGAAGAGTGGTTAATGGTTAATGGTTAACGGTCTAAGGTCTAAGG
>JAEEGH010004854.1_pt1 | contig 34203 bp, 28 predicted proteins | sample 9134181 | NCBI WGS metagenome assembly JAEEGH01 (sample SAMN16246544, study PRJNA631951) | gut metagenome | biome: gut microbiome; feature: rumen; material: DP-attached | host: Bos | place: Iran: Karaj | collected 2018-10
GAAGACGGTGCAGCAGAGGCAGCCGGTCTGAAGGAAGGCGATGTCATCACAGCAGTCGATGGCCAGAAGGTCACCAAGTTCGGTGAACTGCAGGGTATCCTCGCAAAGAAACGTCCTGGCGACAAGGTCAGCCTCACCTATCTGCGTAACAAGAAGAGCCACACCGTGAGCGCTACACTGAAGAACGAACAGGGTAACACGAAGGTGGTGAAGAATGCCGACCTCGACGTACTGGGAGGTAGTTTCCGTGCCATCACCGACGCCCAGAAGGAGCAGCTCAATATCGGCTACGGACTCGAAGTGATGAAGATCAGCGGTGGCAAACTGAAGGATGCCGGCGTACCTAAGGGCTTCATCATCCAGAAGGTTAACGATCAGAGTATCAAGACCATCGACGACCTGCAGGATGTCGTGAAGGAAGCCTCTACCAGTAAGGAGCCCGTGCTCTACATCCAGGGTATCTATCCCACTGGCAAGAAAGGCTATTTCGCAGTGCCCTTGCAGAACGAATAAGCGAAAAAAAAGGAAAAAAGCCACGAATTTGAAATTTCGTGGCTTTTTTTTTGGTAGTTTCAGAAAAATGCCCTACTTTTGCAAATTGGCTAAAAAACGGAATTATAATGCGACAACTTAAAATCTCTAAATCAATCACCAACCGTGAGAGTGCCTCCCTTGAAAAGTATCTCCAGGAGATCGGCAAGGAGGAGATGCTGACGGCAGAGGAAGAAGTAGAACTCGCCCAGCGAATCAGGAATGGTGATCAGAAAGCGTTGGAAAGGCTCACGCGAGCCAATCTGCGTTTTGTCGTGTCAGTGGCCAAGCAGTACCAGAATCAGGGCATCACACTGAGCGACCTCATCAATGAAGGCAATCTCGGTTTGCTCAAGGCTGCCGAGCGTTTTGATGAGACACGGGGATTTAAGTTCATCTCCTATGCCGTATGGTGGATCCGTCAGAGTATTCTGCAGGCCATCTCCGAGCAGAGCCGTATCGTCAGACTGCCGCTCAATCAGGTCGGTTCCGTCAATAAGATCAATCGGGAGATCAACAAGTTCGAGCAGGAAAACGAGCGTCGTCCCTCGGTGGAAGAGATTGCCGACAACATCGACCTGCCGCAGGATAAGATCGACGAGGCCATGAACATCAGCGGACGACATGTATCCGTAGATGCACCTTTCACCAGCGATGAGGACAGTAGTCTGCTCGATGTCCTGACCAACGACGACACGCCCACAACGGACATGGCCCTCGTTGAAGAGTCGCTGAAGTCGGAGATCCAGGAAGCCCTGGGCATACTCAATGAGCGTGAACGCAACATCATCGAGGCCTCCTATGGCATCAACCAGACGGAACTCACCCTCGAGGAGATCGGCGAGAAATATAACCTCTCCCGTGAGCGCGTCCGTCAGATCAAGGAGAAGGCTATCCGCAAACTCCGCACATGTACAAAGAATAAAACATTAAAAACATATTTAGGATAAATGAAAATCATCAGACACATCACCCTCGCTGCCTTACTCCTGGCGGCAGTGGCTATCGTGCCCACTCTGGCTCAGAACCGTGTAGTGCCTAAGGCATATATGTTCGGATTCGCCGCCTCTTTCACCGACTCCATTGTCTTCTTCACAGATATCCAGGAAGTAGATAGCGTATGGCTTACGCCCAAGAAGTTTCTCGCCGGCAAGAGCAACTACTCATACCAGTTGCGTAACTTCTGTACAGACAGCCTCGGTTTCAAGAACCGCACCGTTGTCGTGGTGTCGGCCCTCACCCGCAAGGACATCGAGAAGAAATACGCCAAGATGAAGAAAGACTATATAGAGAAGCGTGCCGGACAGTACGATGTACATTTCATCAACGCCTCAGAATTCCGTTTCACCTCCGTAAACATGGATAACAGAAAGAAATGAAGAAGTTCATATTCCTGATCGTTTTCTTAGCAGTAGTCGCTGGTGTGCTCATCGCCACCTGTCCTGACCGCAACGCCCACATGGCGGCCATCAAGAGTGTCGTATCAGAAGTAGTCAACGACGAGGTGGACAAGCAGACCAACATCTTCACCACCGAACTGGCATCCATCAGCACCGTGCTGACCGTCAACATGGCTGACTCTTATCTCAAGACCAATCTGATCATCAAGGATCACACCTTATATAATATAGGGTATATCAATTACAAAGGCGAACTCAGAATGGTCTCCGTCGGCATCCTGAACCACGTCTTCACCTTAGACAAAGAGACCGCCAGGGAAATAATGAAAGACAAGATGACTTTCCCCTTCAAATAACAATAACGAGGCACCCGACAACATCGAGTGCCTCGTTTTTGGGGGGTCGCCCTATCAATAATAGCCAGTTTCCCCTTCGATCTCTGTGAACGTGTCGTTTCCCCATTTCAGCGTGTTTTGCTCCCATTTGAAATCATTCTCATCAGTTTGGATGAATTCAATGTAATGCACGCTGATATCTTTGCCTTCTTTTGGCAGATTGAAGGTGGGCGTACCCATATGTTTGGCAAGAATATCTTTGACAGTCTGATAGACTTTCATATCGGGCGTCATCGTGCGGGTGGAAGGATTGTAGTCGTAGAACAGTAAGACACTGTCATCATCTACGCCTTCGCCCTCATGTCCCATCTGCAGCAGCACACCTACCAGTGAATGGCCGTTAGCACGCTTCCAATAGCACATTTCTGTCAGGTAATCAAACTGTCCAGGCATATTACACCTGATAAAACCGTTGCGAGGATCGTCTTCCATATAATAGTTGTCCATCTCAACATTATTGTTTCCGGGATTCTTCAGATACAGCGTCATGGCGACATTGGGCGCATATTTCTGGTACTGACTACAGAAAGCTTTGGCGAAATTACGAATCATTGCCTTAGGAAAATCATTGCCTACCTTCAACGGCGTCTCGGACCAAAATTTCTCAATGGCATAGATTTCCTTTTCAGGATTCTCATAGACCCAAGGATCAAATGCTTGCCCCAACGCGTTGGTAGAAACAAACAACGAAATAAGCAGGGCAGAGATAAACATAATTCTTTTCCTCATAATGGTAACATGCTTAAAGTTTAATAGGTTTGACGCTGCAAAGATAGAATAAATAATCCAATCTGCCAAAACATATGGAAAAATATATTTTTACGAGTTAGTAATGTAGCATACGGGGTTCGCTGAGAAGCGAGCCCCTTTGCTATTTAAATATCAGGGACAGTCCCCAGTACGCAACAAAAGTTTTCTTCGTCGAATTTGTTGTTTTGTTGTCACCAGGCTAATAACATGCTGACAACAAACTTGTTATGGGTGGTAACAACAATTTGCAGGGTGACAACAAACGACGATTCGAAGCAAATTACAAATAGTCTTTAATTGTATTACAGCAAATCTGTAAGGCCTTTACAGTGGCCATGTAACGGTCTTACAACAGCCTTGTAATAGGGATAAAGGATTATTTGAAAGACTTGGACATGACTATTGAACGACCATTACATATCTTCCGTAACACAGCTAACTACGTAGGTCGAGGGGCGCGAGGTACGTGGGTCGAGATAGTCGAGCTACGTGCCTCGTTTGCTTCGTGCCTTATGGGGCATTTACGCCTACACGTAGAAAAACTATTTTGTAGGTGTAGAAATCATATTTCCTACGTGTACTAGGAAATATGACGTAACACGCATGGAATACACGTAAAAAGGGAACCTTCTCAGGTTCCCTTTTTTTTAACCATTCGCATTACAAAAAATGATTTGTATTGCGCATGGAGTTTGAAAAGTACTTATCTCGCGATAAATAAGATTCATTAATTAACCTTAATAATCTAATACCATGAAAAACACGATGCAAATATATGTAAATTTTCCATTAAATGCACATTTGTTATCATTTTAGATCTTGATATTAACTTTTTTTATAAGTTCGTCGCTCCATTTAAGGATCGTTTGCAAACTGAATCCAGCGATCCGTTTCTGCTGACTTTCACTCAACGGCGGAACGGGAATCGGTTGCCAGGTGGGGGTGAAATAGCGGAGTGTGGTCTCTCCGTAGATGGAATCCACGAGGAAGGTCTCCCCTACTACAATCACCTGATCCACCGTGTCGATGGGCTCTGCCAGTGTGAGCAGGAGCATATCCACCCGCAGGGCCGGACTCACCTGCAGTGAGAGGCTGTCGGATGTCAAGGCTGTCATCACACTGGTGCCTCCCAGACGGTTCCTGACCTCTGCCTTCATCCCTGCATCGAGGAAGTCGAGGCAGTCGAGGCGGTTGTTCTGCGTGAGTGTAGGCATCACCGAGTCGGGCATCTGACGAAACGCATCACGCAGTGCCAACCCTTGGGCAGAGCAGACACTGGTTATGCATAGGAGCAGACAAGCTGCGAGCCACTGTTTCATCCTCTGCCTTCTCTTAAATCCTTCACACGGACAGCCTTGCCCTCGCTCATAGGCAGTGAACCCTTCTTCACGAGTTTCACCTGAGGCTTCAGCAGGATCTCGCTCTTCAGGGCTGCCTGGATGTCCTTAATCATATTCTGCATATCGGGATAGATATCGGTATCCAGTCCTTCGAGTTCAACTTCAACAGTCATTACATCACTATCACCAACAGTATCGAGCGTGATGAGGTAGTTGCTGCCAAGACCAGGATACTGCACCAGCACTTTCTCGACCTGCATCGGGAATACGTTCACTCCCTTGATGATGAACATATCGTCGGTACGTCCCTTGATGCGGTCGATACGGCGGTGGGTTCGTCCACACTTACACTCGCCAGGAATGATGCGGGTGAGGTCGCGCGTGCGATACCTTAATACTGGCATCATATCACGATCGAGGGTGGTGAGCACCATCTCTCCCATCTGACCGTCGGGCACAGGCTCCAGCGTGTCGGGATCGACGATCTCCACGATATAGTTATCCTCCCAGAGGTGCATACCATCCTGATACTTACACTCAAAGGCGACACCAGGACCGTTCATCTCGGTCATACCAAACGAGTTGTAGGCCTTGACACCCAGCACGCGCTCAATACGACGGCGCTGCTCCTCGGTATGTGGCTCGGCTCCGATACAGAGCGTGTGGAGTTTCAGATCTTTGGGATCAATACCTTCTTCCTTGATGCACTCTGCCAAATAGATGGCGTAAGAAGGAATGGCATGAAGCACGGTGGTACCGAAGTCCTTGATGAACTTGATCTGACGCTTGGTGTTACCGGCAGCAGCAGGAACGGTCATCGTTCCCAACCACTCTGCACCATACTGGAAGCCCAGACCGCCAGTGAACATACCGTAACCTGAAGAGTTCTGGAAGATGTCGCTCTTGCGGCAGCCCACCATATAGAGGTTACGGGCAATCATGTTGGCCCATGAGCAGATGTCGTGCTCGGAATAGACCACGACGCAGGGGTTACCCGTAGTGCCGCTGGTGGAGTGGATACGGATGGCATCGTCGAGGCTTCTGCCTACGAGGCCATAGGGATAGTTGTCGCGCAGATCCTGCTTCGTGGTGAAGGGGATCTTACGGAGATCTTCCAATGAGTTGATGGAATCGGCAGTGATGCCAGCATCGCCCAGACGCTTTTTGTAGAAGGGTGACTGCAAGGCGATGTTGATGCTCGCCTTGAGTTTCTTGATCTGCAGCGCTTCGAGCTGCTCTCTGGGCATGGTTTCAATCTCAGGTTGCCAGTACTCGCCATCAGGCTTGATCGTGGCCATAATTTTCTCGTCAGTCATAATTATCTATATTTAATGTTTAATCTTTTCTGAAATTTAATGTTTAATGTCACTACTTCGCCAGTTGCATCATCATGACGGCAGCCAGACCTGCGGTCTCTGTGCGCAGACGACTGCGCCCGAGATCGACGGAGACGAAGCCTGCATCGACAGCCATTCGCACCTCCTCGATCGAGAAGTCGCCCTCGGGGCCTACCAGCACCATGGCATCGTGGCTCTCCTGGCGGCGCAGTTCGTCGAAGAGGTTCGTACGGGGAATCTCATCGTAGCAATGGGCGATGTAGCGCGGGCCTTCCTGATGGGCTGCAATGAATTTCTTAAAGGACATCATCTCATTGAGCACAGGCTTCCAGGCTTTGCGGCTCTGTTTGACAGCTGAGGTCACGATCTTCTCAAGACGCGGCAACTTCAGCAGCTTGCGCTCAGAGAAGGCGCAGTTGAGGAACGACACCTCATCGATGCCCACCTCGGTGGCTTTCTCCAGCATCCACTCAATGCGGTCGAGCATCTTCGTGGGGGCGATGGCTAAGTGCAGACGTCCCTGCCACTGGGGCTCCTGAGGCAGCGTTTCCAGGATCTCGTAGTAACAGTTACGCGTGGCGGCGATCGTCACCCGAGCACGATAGAAACAGCCTTCACCATCCATCAGGAAGAGTTCGTCGCCCCCCTTCAGGCGCAGCACACGCATGGCGTGCATCGCCTCATCGGTGGGCAGTTCCTGCTGATGGGCCGCATCGGGCACGAAGAAATATCTTGTTTCTTTCATTTCAAGTTTTCAATTATTTAGACTCCGGATGGAAGACCAGGGCGAACGATACGCCTACGATCAGGGCAAAGGTAGAGAAGATAAACCAACAGGTGGTCCAGTCGCCCATGAGGAAGCCTCCCTCCCAACTGCAGAAGTAGTTCACGATCTCGCCCGCAGCGAGCGTACCTATCGTGGCACCGACACCATTGGTCATCATCATGAAGAGTCCCTGGGCAGAGGCCTTCACTGAGGGCTCACACTCCTGATCGACGAAGATACCGCCCGACACATTGAAGAAGTCGAAGGCGACACCATAGACGACGCATGACAGGATGAAGAAGATCACGCCTGGCATGGCGGGATTGCCAATGCCGAAGAATCCGAATCGGAGCACCCAGGCGAACATCGACATCAGCATGACAACCTTGATACCATATCGCTTCAGGAAGAAGGGAATCATCAGGATACAAAAGGCCTCGGACATCTGAGAGATAGATGTAAGCAGCGTGGCATTGTTGGCTGCGAAGGATGAGGCAATCGCCGCATCGGCACTACCCTTGAAGCTGGTGATGAACGGTCCGGCATAGCCGTTCGTGACCTGCAGGCACATACCCAAGAGTGCAGAGAAGATGAAGAACAGCGCCATCTTCCTGGTCTTGAAGAGCTTGAAGGCACTCAGGCCGAAACTCTCTGCCAACGAGACACCATTCTTTGGTTCGAGCTTACACTCGGGTAAGGTGAAACAGTAAACAAAAAGCACCAGACTCAGCACACCCGACACGAAGAACTGCATGTAGGTGTATTGGAACTTGTGGGCACTCTCGGCCAAGGTGAGCGAGAAAGCGCCGTCTTCCCAACAGGCACAGTTGACAAACCACATCGTGATGATGAAGCCGACGGTGCCCAGCACACGGATAGGCGGAAAGTCCTTCACCGTGTCGAGGCCGTTCTTCTTCAGGATCGTGAAGGCGGTGGTGTTAGCCAGGGCGATGGTGGGCATATAGAAAGCCACACTCAGCGTATAGAGCGCTATGAAGAGGCTCTTTGCCTCGAGCTCCTGTCCGAAACCTGCCTGCAGACCGAGCCACCAGCAAGCCAGCATGAAGCCGCCTGCCAGCAGATGACAGAGCCCCAACACACGCTGTGGCTGGATATACTTATCGGCAATGATACCCATCAACGTGGGCATGAAGATAGACACGATACCCTGGATGGCATAAAACCAGGCGATGTTATCGCCCAGACCAGCCACGCCGAGATAGTTGCCCATACACGTGAGGTAGGCACCCCACACGGCGAACTCCAGGAAATTCATGATTGACAATCGTAGTTTCATATCGGTTTTTAGTTTAAATGATTAATGATTCTTTTTACGGATACGCAGCAGATGGATATTATCGAGGAAGAGCATACATACATCGTTCTCCATTTGCTGGTCGCGACGGTTCATGATGATATAGCCACGCAACTCCTTGAGGGCGTGATCCTCTTCAGGCACACGGACGACACCTTTACCCGAGGCCGGAACAGCGTAATTGCGGGTAATAATGGTATCATTGTCATAGGTGAACGACAGATAGACCTGGGCATTACGTGAGCCGCTCTGAACCAGGAAGGTGCTGCCATAGGCAAAGAGGAAACTGTCGCCTGCATGATAGCTGCTGTCAGCCCGCTGACGGAACTGATAGATGTGGAACGGTGCCTGAGGATACAGCAACAGATTGCGCTTGCCTTCCCACACATCAGCCGTATCACTCAAATGTGAATAGGTGGTGTATTGCTGAAGCTCACGGACAGAGGTACCCTGTGCCAGAGCATCATCGCCCAAACGGTGCTGCACACGTTCGTAGATCCTGAAAAGGTCTTCCAAGTGATTGTAGTACCACACCATCGACGTGTCGAAGTCAGCCTGGGTGTAACCATGCTTCTTCAGCGCAAGCCTGTGGTAATATTCTCTGTTATAGCGATCGCCTTCCTCACCCGGAGAGATCGACATGCCACTCGCCAGATAATAGTCGTAGAGCACATCCTCCATATCGTCAGGCTGAATCACCTGGCTGGGAATCCTTGGCTTACAAGCTGCGAGCAACCATAAAGCCAGCATCACGACCATATACCACCTACTCCACTTCATGTACTTCTTGCTCTGCTTGCCCTTCTTGCTCTTCACTATGGCCAATCGAACTGATCTCCCGACGATAGAACAGCAACAGCCAGACCACACTCACACTGATGCAGGCATCGGCGAAGTTGAACACCGGACTGAAGAAGATGAAATGTTCACCCCCGACGAAGGGCAGCCACGCGGGCCAATCCATCTCGAACAGCGGGAAGTAGAACATATCCACCACCTTTCCCATCAGGAACGGCGCATAACCCGTACCGAAAGGCACGAGATAAGAGACATAATAAGGAGAGGACTCGGTAAACATCAGGCCATAGAACAGACAGTCGATCAGATTGCCTGCGGCCCCTGCCAATACCATCGACAGACAGACGATGTAACCTGTGCGGGCGTTTTTCCGTACCTGTTTCCAGATATAATAGCCAAGCACTGAAATGGCGATCACACGGAACAATGACAGGATGAGCTTGCTGCCCAACTGCATGCCAAAGGCCATACCCATATTCTCGATGAAGGTGATGTAGAACCAGTCGAACACATGGATGCTCTCGTGAAGCAACATCGACATCTTCACCCAGATCTTGATGGCCTGGTCAATCAAGAGAATGGCAACCACCAAGATGATTGCCAGTCTGCCTTTGGTAATCAGTGAGCTTCTTGAAGTCTTCACCGCTTGCTTTGGTTCATCTTCGACTCAACGCTCAACGTGGCGTGAGGTACGGCACGCAGACGCTCCTTGGGAATCAGTTTTCCCGTGATGCGGTCGATACCATATGTCTTATTCTCAATACGAACAAGTGCTGCCTTCAGACCCTGAATGAACTTCTGCTGACGGGCTGCCATCGTAATCAACTCTTCCTTCGTCTGGGTGGCACTACCCTCCTCCAATGCCTTGTAAGTGGGTGATGTGTCATCAACATCGTTGGAATCCTGATTGGTCAGCACGCGCATCATCTCATCATAGTCGCGTTTAGCCAAAGCCAGTTTTTCGTTAATGATCTGACGGAACTCCTCGAGTTCCTCGTCAGTGTAGCGGGTTTTTTCTGTCATAATTCTTTAGTTATTGTATTTTTAATTATTGTTTTGTCACCTTAATGTTCAACTTGAAGTCGTCGAAGTCAATCTCCTGACCGTCATTGGGTTGAACTGCAATATCGTTGGCAAGCACCTGCGTCTTGATATAGTCGCCGAAGCTCTCCACGGCTTTCTCTACATCTTCATTCGGACCCAGCACCACAGCGATATGGTCGGTAATCTCCAGACCACTCTCCTTACGGATGTTCTGAATGCGGTTGATGAGCTCACGGGCCATACCTTCGTTCTTCAGCTCATCGGTGAGTTCCACCTCAAGGGCTACGGTCAGGTTGCCTTCGTTAGCTACCAGCCAGCCAGGAATATCCTCGCTGATGATATCCACATCGACAGCCTCGACAGTCAGGGCCTGACCCTCAACCTCGATGCTGATGCTACCCTGCTGCTCGAGCTGGGCAATCTGCTCCTGTGAGAGCTGATCCATCGCTGCAGCCACACCCTTCATGAGCTTGCCGAACTTCTTACCCATCGTACGGAAGTTACACTTCACCTTCTTCACAAGCACGCCGGCACCCTCTACGAAACGGAGCTCCTTGACGTTCACCTCGTTCATGATGAGCTGCTTCACGGCTTCGATATGTGCCTTCTGCTCTGCATCAATGGCAGGAATCATGATGGCCTGCAGCGGCTGACGAACCTTGATGTTCACCTTACGGCGCAGGGCCAGTACCATCGAGGTGATCTTCTGGGCCATCTGCATACGGGCCTCAAGATCCTTGTTGATCTGAGCATCGTCTGCTACAGGGAACGTGTCGAGGTGTACAGAGTCGAGTTGACCACCCAGGTCCTTATAAAGCTGGTCGGCATAGAACGGTGCAAATGGTGCTAGGAGTTTAGCCACCGTCATCAGACAGGTATAGAGAGTCTGGTAGGCACTGAGCTTATCGACTGACATCTCCTTGCCCCAGAAACGTTTGCGGTTCAGACGGACATACCAGTTGGAGAGGTCATCGTTGACGAAAGCATCAATCAGACGACCTGCACGTGTGGGATCATAGCCGTCGAGTTCTGCCTCTACACCCTTGATGAGGGTGTTCAGACAAGAGAGAATCCAACGGTCGATCTCTGGACGCTGGTCGAAGGGAACCTGAGCCGTCTCAGGATCGAAGCCATCGACATTGGCATACAGCGCAAAGAAGCTATATGTATTATATAAGGTGCCGAAGAACTTACGGCGCACCTCATCGACACCCTCCGGGTCGAACTTCAGGTTGTCCCAAGGCTCGGAGTTGGTCATCATATACAGACGAACAGCATCGGAACCGAACTTCCCGATCATATCAAAGGGGTTCACCACGTTACCTACGTGCTTCGACATCTTGTTGCCCTTGGCATCGAGCACGAGACCAGAAGAGATCACGTTCTTGAAGGCCACGGAGTCGAAGATCATCGTAGCAATGGCGTGCAGGGTGAAGAACCAACCACGGGTCTGATCGACACCCTCGTTGATGAAGTCGCAGGGGAAGGCGATACCCTTATCGATCAGATCCTTATTCTCAAACGGATAATGCACCTGAGCGTAAGGCATAGAACCAGAATCGAACCATACATCGATAAGGTCGGTCTCGCGTTTCATGGGCTTACCGCTCTCAGATACCAGTACGATGTTGTCCACATACGGACGGTGCAGGTCGATCTTGTCGTAGTTCTCCTTCGACATATCACCAGGTACGAAACCATTATCCTTCAACGGGTTGCTCTGCATGAAGCCTGCCTTCACAGCCTTCTCGATCTCATTGTAGAGTTCCTCTACGGAACCAATGCAGATCTCCTTACCATCCTCGTCGCGCCAGATAGGCAGCGGGGTGCCCCAGAAACGGGAACGAGAGAGGTTCCAGTCGTTCAGGTTCTCCAGCCAGTTGCCGAAGCGGCCTGTACCTGTTGACTCAGGCTGCCAGTTGATGGTCTTGTTGAGCTCGAACATACGGTCTTTCTTCGCTGTAGAGCGGATGAACCAAGAGTCGAGCGGATAGTAGAGCACGGGCTTATCAGTACGCCAGCAGTGGGGATAGTTGTGTACGTGCTTCTCGATCTTGAGCGCCGTACCCTCCTGCTTCATCTCCATACAGATCACGATGTTCAGGTCTTCTGCCTTCGCAGCAGCCTGCTCGTCATACTTGCCATCCTTATTGAACTCAGGAGCGTAGGCATTCTTCACATAGTCGCCTGCGTGATGCGCATAGCCTTCCTTGTTGACACACTTCTCGATGAAGTTGTCGTCGAGCTCTTCCATCACATAGTATTTACCCTGAAGGTCAACCATCGGACGGGTCTCACCTTTCTTATTTATAAGGAACAGGCTTGGGATATGGGCATCCTTAGCCACCTTGGCATCATCGGCACCGAAGGTAGGTGCGATATGTACGATACCGGCACCATCCTCTGTCGTTACATAGTCGCCCGGGATCACACGGAAAGCCTCGCTCTCCATCTCCACGAACTGATCCTTACCGTTCTCACCCATGAATACCTTCTCAGGATGAGCGGCAGCATAAGCCTTCACATAGTCGGCAGCATTCTGATCGAGTTTGGCAGAAGGCTTCACCCAAGGCATCAGCTGCTGGTACTTCAGACCCACCAGCTCTTCACCTGTATAACGGCCTACAATACGATAAGGTACGAATTTCTCGCCCTTATTGTACTCAGGCATCTCATCGCCATCGGTGATATTGCCCTCGGGAGCCAGATAGGCATTCAGACGACTCTCGGCCAAGATGATGGTGATCTTCTCACCATTATAACTGTTATAGGTCTCTACAGCCACATAGTCGATCTTCGGACCGACACAGAGGGCGGTGTTTGAAGGCAAGGTCCAAGGGGTCGTCGTCCAAGCCACGAAGTAAGGTGTACCCCACTTCGTCCACTCTTCCTTAGGATTGAGGGCCTTGAAGAGGGCTGTCACGGTGGTATCCTTCACATCACGATAGCATCCGGGCTGGTTCAACTCGTGTGAGCTCAGACCTGTACCTGCAGCGGGTGAATACGGCTGGATGGTATAGCCCTTATAGAGCAAACCCTTCTTATAGAACTGCTGCAAGAGCCACCACAGCGTCTCGATATACTTGTTGTCGTAGGTGATATAAGGATTATCCAGATCAACGAAGTAACCCATCTTCTCCGTGAGGTCACGCCACTCCTGGGTGAACATCATCACGTTCTCGCGGCACTTCTTGTTATAATCCTCCGTAGAGATGTACTTGTCGGATGCCTTATTGTCGATATCAGCCTTGGTGATACCCAGTTCTTTCTCCACACCCAGTTCTACGGGCAGACCGTGGGTATCCCATCCGGCCTTACGCTTCACCTGGAAGCCCTTCATCGTCTTATAGCGGTTGAAGGTATCTTTGATCGTACGTGCCAGCACGTGGTGGATACCTGGATGTCCGTTAGCAGAGGGAGGACCCTCGAAGAATACGAACTGCGGACAGCCCTCACGCTCTTCAACAGAGCGCCAGAACACGTTTTTCTCACGCCACATCTCCAGGATGTCGTTGTTGACCTGGGTCAGATTCAGACCACTGTGCTCGGCAAATTTCTTAGCCATATCTTACTGTTTTACCTTTTTACTTTTTATCTTTTATATTTAGGGCGCAAAGGTACTAAAAATATTCGATATGGCAAAAGGAAATAAATTTTTTTAATATTTCTCCCGAAAAAGTATGGTTTTACAAATATTTTTCCTATATTTGCACACAAAATAGTAAGATAACTAAAAACTTATTGATTAAACATGGTAACATTCACAATGATTCTTCAGCTCTGTATAGTACTCGGAGCGTTGTGGGTAGGCTCTCGTTATGGTAGCCTTGCCCTTGGTGCCATTTCCGGTATCGGTCTGGCCATTCTCGTGTTCGGTTTCGGTCTGAAACCAGGTACACCTCCTACCGACGTGATCTACATCATCATCGCAGCTGTTACCTGTGCTGGTATCATGCAGGCCTCTGGTGGTATGGACTGGTTGATTCAGATTGCGGAGAAGCTGTTGCGTAAGCATCCGGATCGCATCACCTTCCTGGCTCCGCTTACCACTTTCTTCCTGACAGTGCTGGTAGGAACAGGTCACGTGGTTTACACCCTGATGCCTATCATCTGCGACATCGCCCTGAAGAAAGGCATCCGTCCCGAGCGTCCCTGCGGTGTGGCTTCCATCGCCTCACAGGTAGGTATCACCTGTTCGCCTATCGCTGCTGCCGTTGTGGCTTTCGTTACTATTTCGAATGCGAACCACTTCGACATCACGATCCCCCGCGTGCTGATGGTTTCCATCCCTGCCTGCGTCTGTGGTCTGATGGCTGCCGCCGCTGCTTCTTATCGTCGTGGTCTTGACCTGGACAAGGATCCTGAGTTCCAGAAGAAGATTGCCGACCCCGCACAGCGTGAGTATATCTACGGTTCCAGTGCCACCACACTCGACAAGCAGATTCCACAGTCATCTAAGAATGCTGTATTTATCTTCCTCGGTGCCCTGGCTATCATCGTGATGTTCGCTGCATTACCAGAACTGCTTCCATCCTACGAAACCGTTAAGGCTATCAAGGGTGCAGAAGACGTTGTCATTGGTGATGGTGTCAAGGTTTCTGCCGCTGCACTTGCCAAAGCCAATATTGTAGCCAGCGGATTAACGGAGAAAGGTACGGTTGGTCTGAAGATGAACCTTGTGATCCAGATTGTGATGATTTCCGCTGCCGCCCTGATGATTATCTTCTGTAAGGCTGCGCCGAAGAAGGCTGTGGCAGGTCCGGTATGGCAGTCTGGTATGGTGGCTGTGGTTGCCATCTACGGTATCGCCTGGCTCGCCGACACTTACTTCTCAAACTATATGGGTGAGATGCAGAGTGCACTGGAGGGTATTGTGGCACAATATCCCTGGAGTATCGCCATCGTGTTCTTCTTGGTTTCTGTGCTGATCAACTCTCAGGGCGCTGTGGTGGTAGCCATGCTGCCGCTGGCATACAAGTTAGGTATCCCTGGCCCAGTGCTCCTCGGTGTATTGCCCTCTGTCTATGGATACTTCTTCATCCCGAACTATCCGTCAGATATCGCAACGGTGAACTTCGACCGTTCTGGTACGACAGTGATCGGTAAGTACCTGTTGAACCACTCGTTCATGATGCCAGGACTGATCTCTGTGACAGTTTCAACGCTGGTAGCTTATGCACTCTCTTCATTATTCTTTTGAATAAAATAAGGAATAAAAAAGATCCCCGCCGATTGGCGGGGATTTCTTTTTCTGTCAGAGATCTTAGAGACTCAAGCTCTTCTTGATAGCCTCGATGCGGGCTTCAGCTTTCTTCAGGCTGGCCTCATAATCGGCAGCACCCTTGAAGGCTGCGTCCTTAATCTCGCAATAGAACTTGATCTTTGGCTCAGTTCCTGAAGGACGTACAGAGATCTTCGTGCCATCAGCACAGAACCACTGCAGTACGTTGGCGGTTGTCGGCATATTCAGCTTCTCAACACTGCCATCGGCCTTCTTGCCCTCAAGTGTCTGATAGTCCTTCCACAGCACGATAGGCTCACCACCCAGCTCCTTCGGAGGATTAGCACGGAAGTCAACCATCATCTGCTTGATCTCATCAGCGCCAGTCTTACCAGGCTTCACCACATTGATGGTGCTCTCCTTAGAGAAGCCATACTCAGCGTAGATATTCATCAGCAGGTCGTAGAGGGTCATACCATTATCCTTAGCCCAAGCTGCAATCTCACAGATCAGACAGATAGAAGCAGGAGAATCCTTATCACGGACCTTATCAAACGGCAGGAATCCGAAGCTCTCCTCACCACCGCCGATATACTTCTGCTTGCCTTCAGAGATACGGATCTCATTAGCAATCCACTTGAAGCCTGTGTAGCAGTCGCGCAGCTCCACACCGTTCTTCTTGGCGATCTCTGCAATCTCCTCAGTGGTAACGATGGTCTTTACGAGGAACTCGTTGCCCTTGAGCTGACCCAGCTTCTTCTTGTTAGCAATGATATACCAGCAGAACATCATACAGGTCTGGTTACCATTCAGGATCTCCCACTCGCCCTTTGCATTGCGGCAAACAATAGCCAGACGGTCTGCATCGGGATCAGAAGCAATCACGAGGTCTGCATTCAGACGGGTACCGAGCTTCATACCGAGAGTCATAGCCTCTGCATTCTCTGGATTCGGACTTACCACTGTGGGGAAGTTACCATCGATAACCATCTGCTCAGGCACTACATGGATGTTCTGGAAGCCCCAAGAACGGAGTGCCATCGGGATGATGACACGACCTGTGCCGTGCATCGGAGAATAAACAATGTTGAGGTCTTTCTGACGCAGGATCACATCCTGATCTACCATAGCCTCCTTCACTGCCTGCAGGTAATCCCAGTCCATCTCACCACCGATGATGTCGATGAGCTCCTTGTTACCCTCGAACTTCACCTGATCGATCGTTACCTTGTTCACCTCGTCGATGATACCCTTATCGTGCGGAGCCAGCACCTGAGCACCATCGTCCCAGTATGCCTTATAGCCGTTGTACTCACGTGGGTTGTGAGAAGCGGTAACATTCACACCTGCCTGGGCGCCAAGCTGACGGATAGCGAAAGAGATCTCCGGTGTAGGACGCAGGCTCTCGAAGAGATAAACCTTGATGCCGTTAGCAGAGAAGATGTCTGCCACAGTCTCGGCAAACATACGTCCGTTGTTACGGCAATCGTGACCTACCACCACTGAGCACTGCTTGCCTGGGAATGCCTTCAGGATATAATTGGCAAATCCCTGGGTAGCCATACCCACGATGTACTTGTTCATACGGTTAGTACCAGCACCCATGATACCACGGAGGCCACCCGTACCAAACTCAAGATTCTGATAGAAGGCATCGATGAGCGCAGTCTTGTCTGCTGCATCAAGCATTGCCTGTACTTCTTTACGTGTCTCCTCATCAAAGGCCGGAGAGAGCCATTCTTTAGCCCGTGCCTCGCACTGAGCAATCAGTTGAGCATTATCTGCCATAGTTACCTTATATTTATTTGTTTTAGATTGAATAAATCGATTCTAAAATACAAAGATAGGAAGAAAATGTCAAATACGTATGAAAATGGGCAATCTTTTTTATTTCTTTAAGATTTTATCAATCTCATCAAACTGACGTCCGAGGTTCAGATTAAAGTAAATCCGATAGAGCGAAGGACCCCATTTCTCCTTCGCATCAGGCATCAGCTGGCGATAAGACTCCATGAAGGGCTGAGCTTTCTGATACATCTTACGGATTTGTTTCTTATAACGGCGAGAGTCGAAATTGAGGGCAATGTTCAAGCAGGCTGTGCCAGCATTGTAATAGGCTTCAGCCATCTGATCATTCACACGAATCAGACGTTCACTGGCAGCCAGGCAATCTGCATAACGTCCCAGATTAAGCAACATCGTGGATTTGGCCAACAGGAACAGTTCGTTCAGACTATCTGTCTGCAAAGCGTTCTCTGCATAAGAGAGACCTTTCGCGTAGTTTCCTTTCTCCATATAGTAGTCCATCAGACGAGGGAAGAAATAAGGTGATTTAGGAAACAGACCGAAACCTTCCTGCAGCGTAGCCACATAAGAATCCTCATCCTTGAGCATTTTCCAAGCCTGCGCAATATATTGCATGGTGTATTCCAGCTTAGAGGTATCAAGACGCGCCTCTTTAGCATAACGCAGGGTGAGTACAGGGTCACCCATACGATAACCCGTATAGGTAGCCCAATAAGCTACCGTTGCCATACGAGGATCGTTTTTCCAGAAGTCATAGCCTGTAAAGAGCGGCTGACGATCACAATCGAGATACATTTCGAAACAATCATAGGCCGTCTGGAGCTGTTCCTTACGCAGATGATAGGCTCCTCCGAAATAAAGGTTTGGACGATAGGTCACTAACCGTCGGGCATTATCAGTACGATAAGAAAGATTCACACGACCTTTCTTATCCGGACGCATATCCAAAGAGTCGAGGCGTTCACCAATCGTAAAGATCCGCTGAGTAAGATTGAAGAACTTGGTGGTATCAACCGCATGTTTCTTATACATCTCCTCATTCATCTGTTCATATTGTTTCTCAACCGAAGTGAGCCACATATCATAGATACGAGGATCGTCGAGGTTGGCAGAATCCTGCAGCAATTTAATCATCATCTTCTCGGCCTGATCATAGTTCTTGCCGCTTTTGATGATGGCACGCGCTTCCTGTAACTGACGTCGTTGAGCCAGCAGACAGATGGGGAGACATATTATATATAAGGTGATGAGTATCCTGAGTTTCATCTCAATTTTTGTTTTGTGGGTGCAAAGGTAGCAGATTTCGGGCGGAATAACAAGTATAAAGAGGCTTAAAACGTGAACAGAAGTTAAATATTAGGCTTTTTTAGGCTTAAAACCAAAAAAAATCGGCAAAAAGCTTGCAAGTATCGGAGATAATATGTACTTTTGCAATGTGTTTTTCATAGTATTAGATTTAAGGTTAACAATTAGGCTCGCAGCGGCGAGCCATTTTTTTTGCCTATAAACTAACTAAAAATAACGTTGCGGATTATCTGTTCTTGTTGCTGACGAACCAGTTGTGGACGAAGTTATAAAGCAACAATGAAGCCAATACCAGACCTAACGCCGTCAACAAAATCGGTGTCGAAGCACCTTCAAACAGCGCATAGCCAAGTCCTATACCCCAAGCGATACCACTCTCCCACCCGAGCATAAACGTACTCTGGGAAGTGCCACGCTTACAATGACGGCTCAATTTGATAAAAAAAAGCAGGAACCGGGAACCGATGATGCCCAAACCGAATCCTATAAAAGCAGGAGCTGCATAACCCACAATCTGCTGAGTGCGTGTCAGCATCATCAACAGAGCGGCACCCATCAGGATCAGACCTGTCACCACCTCACTCTTTACCTCTGCATCACGGAACACAAACCGTTGGGCCAGAATGGCCAAGAGGAAACCCACCATCATCATCGCATAAAACTGTTCTGTTAATGCTAATGAAAACAGTAAACCCACAGCCAACATGATCAGCTGAAGATTCAGGAATAACGGAAAACCATGAGGAAGGAAGAAACGATCGAGACTCACGGTGGGGATATCATCCTGGGGCGCCCTAAAAGGGAAATCAACCAGGGCAATCAGTATCAGCGCAGCAGTAGCCAAAGCACCAGCTGCTATCAGTACACTCTCAAAGCCAGCCACACGCATCAATAACAATCCAGCCAAAGGACCTAAAGAGAGGGCGAAACGTCCAAACCAGGCAGCAGCATGATTGGCTTCCGTACGCTGATAACTCTCACTGGTATCGATGACAAGTGTGCTGGTGAGAACCATCTGCGCCAATCCGAAACAGGCACCTAAGGCAAAACGCTGAAGAAGCATCAAAGAGAGATCAGCATAAAGACCTGATTCGATACCGACATAATAGATGACGCCAACCAGTGCCACCATCGCCAAAACAGCCAGGATACACACCTGGTTACGGCGATAGTGCTGGACCAGAAACGACACAAACGCACCGAAAGCAAAGAGTCCAAGTCCAAAGACACCCATAGCCAATCCTGTCTCCTGAAGCGTGAATTCCTGTGTCAGAAGCAACCACTGAGGCAATGTCGGCACCAAGATATATACCGCCATCGTCAATAGCAGATTGGCAATCGCCATACGCCAGAAGTCATGATGCCACAGTCGAATATGTACAGGGGTATTCTGAGAATTCATGTATTCAAATTGAGTTCAACAAACGATCAAAAGATTCGTAGTCAACAGACTGATAATCAAAAATCTGCATATCAGAGAGTTCCTTAATATCTTCTACCTTATTGGTGGTAGCCAACCCCACGACAGCCATCTCTGCAGCACGTCCAGAACGCAGTCCGTTGAAGCTATCCTCAAACACGATGCACTCTGATTTCTGAACGCCAAGACGGGCAGCTGCTTTCAGGTAGCAATCCGGATCGGGTTTGCTACGATCAAAGTCCTCGGAGGTAAGGATGGCATCAAACAAATGCTTGAATCCAGGCTGATAGCGATACACACTCTCCATCTTAGGGATATTCGAACTGGTGACGACAGCCGTCTTCACCCCATGCTGATGTAAATCGGCTATCAAAGCCTCAAAACCTGAAATATAGTCATAGTGCATCTGCTGCTCATAGGCATCCAGCCTACGAGTCACATCATCACGCTCCGCTTCTAACGGACCACTGAACCAACGATCATAGATCTGCGTCAGCGTGGAGCCCTTGATTTCATGCTCAAGACCAGGATGTTCCGGATGGTATTGTCGGCAGATTGCGCCCCAGAATACAGTGTATTGTGGCTCAGTGTCAAACACTACGCCATCGAGGTCGAAAAGGGCTGCCTTGAATACTTTCTGATCCATTTCTATTAAAATTTGGGTGCAAAATTAGTATTTTTTTGCGAGAAATTTGCTTTTTTGGGCTTTTTAGTGTAATTTTGCCCGAAAATCATGATATATATGCGCAACAATAAACACTATTTGCTATTATTATTGCCCCTGCTGCTCTTCGCTTGCAAGGGTGCTGATGAGCCAAGTCTCAACTTCGAAACCATCACTGTTGACAAGACTGTCATGCTCTCTAATGACGAGAATTCACCCAGATGTCAGGTGCATCTGAAACTGCTTCAGGCCACAGCAGAGAACGGCGATTGCGCCCAGATCATCAATGAAACTCTGATGTCAAGGCTCCTCAACAAATCAGGTGAGCGCGACTTGCAGACAGCAGCAGAGAAATTTGCAGAAGACTATACCAACAGTTATAAGAACACGATGCTGCCGCTTTATAATCAGGATCGTGCCGACACCACCAAGAAGGCCTGGTATGAATATCACTATGTGATAGAGGCCTCCACCCAGCAAGGTACAGCTAACACGCTGACCTATCTTGCCACCATCGATTACTACGAAGGTGGTGCTCACGGCATCAACCAGCTCATCACCTTCAACTTCGATACCACAACAGGAAAGCAGATGACGCTCGCTGATATCTTTGCACCTGGTTATGAGAGTCAGTTGAAGAACACGCTGCTGAAAGCCCTGAAGTCGAAGACGGGCCTCAATTCAATGAACGAGTTGAAAGACGCGGGCTACCTCTATTCGATGGATATCTTCCCTTCGGAAAACTTCATCCTCAACGACGAAACCATTACCTTCGTCTATAATCCCTACGAGATTGCCCCTTATGCTGTCGGCTCTATCGAACTCATCATCACCTATAGCGAGGTCAGTCAGATACTGAGTCCTTCGTTTAAGCACTAATCTTCATGGCAAAGGCAGAACTGATACAGAAATACTTCCCAACCCTTACGGAGATTCAGTTGCAGCAGTTTGAGCAGCTCGATACCCTCTATCGTGAATGGAATGACAAGATCAACGTCATCTCCCGTAAGGACATCGACAATCTCTACGAACATCATGTGCTCCACTCGTTGGCGATTGCCAAGATCATCAACTTCCGTCCTGGCACTCAGATTTTGGACTTCGGCACAGGCGGCGGTTTCCCAGGTATTCCCTTAGCTATACTCTTCCCAGAATGTCAGTTCAAGCTCATCGACGGTACAGGCAAGAAAATCCGTGTGGCTCAGGAAATAAGTCGGGCTATTGGTCTGAAGAACTGTAATCCTGTACAGTTGAGAGGTGAAGACGAGAAAGGTAAATACGACTTCGTGGTCAGTCGTGCCGTGATGGCATTACCCGACCTCGAGAAAATCGTCAGGAAAAACATCGCCAAACCCCAGCACAACGCCTTACCCAACGGCATCATCTGTTTGAAAGGTGGCGATCTGCAAGCTGAGACACGTCCCTTCCACCATATCGTAGAACTGACAGACATCAGCGGATTCTTCAGTGAGGAGTGGTTTAAGGAGAAACATGTGATTTATCTACCCATCTAATTCTGTTATTATGATCACCGTCAAAACCTTTCCATGCAATCAGTTACAGGAGAACACCTATGTGGTGAGCGATGATACCCGCGAGTGTGTCATCATCGATTGTGGCGCTTATTATGACGAAGAATTCCAAGCTATTCAGAATTATATCGAAACCCAACAGCTGAAACCCGTTCACCTGTTGGCTACTCATGGGCACTTCGATCATAACTTCGGCAACAACTTCATCTTCGAGACCTATGGGCTGAAGGTGGAGATCTCTGTCGAAGACGCCTACCTCATCAACGATCTGCCAGGACAGTTTGAATCGATGATCGGTTTCCCCTTACGTCGTCAGTATCCAGAGGTAGGCCATTATTTCGAAGCGGGCGAGACCATCAGTTTCGGACATCATACATTTGAGATTCTGAAGACCCCAGGACATACACCCGGTGGCGTCACCTTCTACAATAAAGAAGAGGGCATTGCCTTTACTGGCGACACCCTCTTCCGTATGAGTATTGGACGTACCGACTTCGATCGTGGCAGTTATGAAGATATGATGAACAGTCTTCTGAACGTTATTGCCAAACTTCCCTCTGACACGGTGATCTATAGCGGTCATGGTCCGAAGACCACCCTTGCCGAAGAGCTGCAGTACAATCCTTATCTCTCATAGGCCCCGAACTTAAATGTTCGGGGTCTCCCATATCTTTGTCTGCGTGCAGGCAGTTTTCACTGTCTGATCACCTACTTTCAGCATGAAGTCACCCTCTTCGAGTGTCCACTTGCCGTCGGCTCCTACAAAAGCGAGACTCTTTGCAGGCAGTTCGAAGGTAACAGTCTTCACCTCACCCGGCTGCAGCTCGATCTTCGTGAAGTCGCGCAGGCGCTTATTGTCAGGCACTACAGAAGCCACAAGGTCACTTGAATAAAGCAGCACAGCCTCCTTACCAGCCTTGGCACCCGTGTTCTTCACATCCACAGTCACCTTCAACACATCATCAGCTGTAAACTGAGCCTTGTCAACCTTCAGGTTTGAATACGCATAGGTCGTATAGCTGAGACCGAAGCCGAAGGGCCACTGCAGACTTACCTTCGCATCGTAGTTATAGGCACCTTCCATCGTGCCGACTTCCTCACTCACCTTATAATCATAGGTATTCAGTGAGTTGATCTCACGCGGATAGGTGTAAGGCATCTTACCTGAGAAGTTGGCATCGCCAGCCAACAGGTTAGCCAGCGCATCAGCACCATAGTTACCAGGAATCAGGATATCCACCACAGCCTTAGCCAGAGGTTCGATATCGGCAATCAGACGAGGACGACCCTCGTTCAATATCAAGATGATTGGCTTGCCCGTCTTGGCAAGTTCCTTCACCAGGTTGCGCTGGTTCTCAGAGAGCCAGAGATCTGTCAGATTACCAGGCGTCTCCGTATAGGAGTTCTCACCGATGGCGGCAATGATGATATCAGCCTGAGCGGCAGCAGCCACAGCCTTTGCAATCTGCGGTTCGTTCTCATCGTAGTAGGCACCATCCTCATTGTAGGTCACACCCTGCTCAAGAATGATGTTCTCCTTACCATACTTATTACAAAGCGCCTCGTAGATCGTATTGTATTTCTCTGCTTGATCCTCAGCCCTTGAACCCTGCCAGGTATAGCTCCAACCGCCATGCAGACAGCGCATCTGGTTGGCATTAGGACCAGTCAGCAAAATTTTCTTACCCTTAGCCAGAGGCAGGATACCGTCGTTCTTCAACAGCACCTCACTCTCCTCAGCAGCCAAGAGAGAAGCCTTGGCAAACTCGTCGCATCCGAACTTCTCAAAGCCCTTGCCACCAGTATTAGGCTCATCGAAGAGTCCCAGGCGATATTTTGCACGGAGAATACGGCGCACGGCATCATCGATACGCTCCATCTTCACCTTACCCTCGTTTACCAACTCCTTCAGCAGAACGCAGAACTCCACGCTATAGGGATCCATCGACATGTCGATACCGGCATTGATGGCAATGCGGATAGCATCCTTCTTATCCTTGGCCACCTTCTCGCGCGAGTACAGATTATTAATATCAGCCCAGTCGGTTACGAGGAATCCATCCCACTGCAGATCCTCCTTCAACCACTTGGTCAGATATTCATAGCTGGCATGCAAAGGCACACCATTGACGGAGGCCGAGTTCACCATCATCGTCAACGTACCAGCAAGAGCTGCTGCCTTGAAAGGCTCGAAATACTTCTCGCGAATCATCTGAGGATTGAGATAGGCAGGTGTACGATCCTTACCCGACCAAGGGGCACCATAGGCGAAGTAGTGCTTCGTACTGGTACCTACGTGATACTTGTCGATATGGTTGTTGTCATCGCCCTGATAACCTCTGATCTCTGCCACCACCATCTTTGCGTTTACGATGGGATCCTCACCGAAGCTCTCATACACACGCGGCCAACGGGGATCACGACTCAGATCCACCACAGGATTATACACCCAAGGACAGTTGGCTGCACGACTCTCATAAGCTGTAATCTCCGCACCTCTACGAGCCAGTTCCGGATTAAACGTGGCTCCCAGGTTGATGGGCTGCGGGAAGAGGGTGCCGCCTTTGGTATAGGTCACACCATGGTTGTGGTCGAGACCATAGATATCGGGGATGCCGAGATACTTCATCGACTTCTCCTGAATCTGAGGGATCCACTGCTGCCACTGCTCTATCGTAGCGGCACTTGAACCTGGGGCATTGAGGATGGAGCCCACCTTCCATTTCGAGATCAGTGTATCGAGCATCACCTCGTTAATCTTCCAGAGACGTCTGGTTTCACCCTGATAGATATCTACCGGGAAGGCACCCAACAGGTCGATAATCTGCTGATCGGTCTTACTCAGCATATCGTTTACCTCTGCTTCAGATCTGCCATACTGCTGCAAAACAGAGCGCACCTTTTCGCGATCCACCTTGGCATTCTCGACAGTCATCTTGCCTATCACGTCAAGATTCAACTCCAACATCTGACCGATCTTCTCTTCGAGTGTCATCTTGGCCAGTGTCTTCTCAACTTTTGCTTCCAAAGCTGCATCACGGGGAATGGCGGGCTTTGTCTGGCTCTGTCCCTGAACAGCCACAGCTGCACAGACAGAAACGATAGTTAATAACGTTTTCCTCATCTTTATAATATTAATAATGTATAGTAAGTTCTTGGTAAATGCGTTGCACGGGGAGCCCCATCACATTATAGTAACTGCCGTTCAGTCCTGTCACACCGATATAGCCGATCCACTCCTGAATACCATAGGCACCTGCCTTATCGAACGGACGATAGCGATTCACGTAGTAATGGATCTCTTCATCAGTCAGTGCCTTGAAGGTGACATCTGTCGTCACATCGAAACAACGTTCTTTCTCTGCCGTGAGCAGACAGACACCCGTCATTACCTGATGGGTGCGTCCACTGAGCAGTTTGAGCATCCTCACAGCATCGGCTTCATCCACAGGTTTACCTAAGATCTCATCACCCACAATCACAACGGTATCTGCTGTGATGATCAGCTCATCAGCAGCCACAATCCGCCGATAGGCATCAGCCTTCTCCTTGGCGATATAGCGGGCCACCTCATTCACGGGCAGATTCTCAGGATAATGTTCGTCAATATCCTGAAGCACCCTTACTTCGAAAGGTACACCCAGTCCCGCAAGCAGTTCCTTCCGCCGCGGTGAGTTACTGGCTAATATCAGTTTATACTTCAAATCTTTCATTACCATCCGAAGGCTTTGGCATTCATCACCCATTTTCCCTGAGCACGAAGCACCTGTTCAATCACATCACGCCCACACCCATGACCACCGATGCGGTCACTCACATACACACTGGCTTCCTTGATCTCCGGACAGGCATCCTTCGGACAGACGGGGCATCCCACCCTGCGCATAATCTCCAAGTCAGGGATATCGTCGCCCATATACATCACCTCATCGTCCTTCAGACCATATTTCTCCAAAAACTGGTTGTAGGTCTCAATCTTCACAGCACAGCCCAGATAGATATCCTCCACCCCGAGTCCTTCATAGCGCACTCTGACACTGGCGACGTTCGCCCCCGTCAGGATCACAATGCGCAGGCCTAGCTTCATCGCCAACTGGATGGCATAGCCGTCTTTGATATTCACCGTACGAAGGGGCACGCCCTCACTGCTGAGCGTGATCGTCTCGCTACTGAGCACACCGTCAATATCGAAGATGATGGCCTTTATCTTTGTCAGATCATAATTAATCATCTCTCTACTCTCCTCTCTCCACTCTCCACTAAAACTTATTCAGATGTACATTCTCCCACTTCAGACGGTCTTCTGCCTGAGGCTTACGCTCATCTGTCCAATGGCCTACGGCAATGATGCAGAGACAATTCAGGTTATCGGGGATATCCAGCACACCACGGATCACCGTATCGGCTGACGTACCGTCATCGAGTCCACGTCCACGCATCTGGATCCAACACGAGCCAAGTCCGAGTTCCTCTGCCTGATACTGCATCGAGATGGCTGCAATCGAGCCATCCTCCACCCAACAGTCGTTCTGCATGGGGTCACCCAACACCACGATGGCTACAGGGGCATCTTTCAGGAACTGTGAACCGAGGTTCTTGGCATCAGCAAGTTTCTCCAGATCCTGCTTATCATCCACTACCACAAACTGCCAGGCACGCTGACTCTTAGAGGTTGGCGACATCAAGGCTGCTCGAAGAATCAACTTCAAGTCCTCAGAATCAATCTCTTCGTTCGTAAACTTACGATGGCTGCGGCGCTGCTGCGCCAAATCTTTAAATGAAGTCATAGCTTTTAGTATATTTTTGGGTACAAAGTTAATAAAATATTTCGAATAATCTTTGCTTTATCGAAATTTTACACTATCTTTGCAATATGAATGGACTAAAAACAACCATTTATCGGAGGAGCAAGGATCTACCAGAGGTGGAGGGAGGAAACTTCTTTCACAGCAAACAGTTGTTTGAGATTCTGGCGAAGACACCCAGGCAGAAGCCGTATATGGTTGTGGTGGAGGATGCGCAAGGACGAATCGTGAGTCACATGCTCGGCTTCCTGAGATACAGGACATTCATCTTTCCACCGTTCCTGTTGGTTCACTGCCGAGTGCTGGGCGAAGGTGAGTATGCTGAGAGTGAATACCCCAAAGATGAACTGTTCGGAGAGATGCTGAAGGCTCTGACACAGGAATTGAATACGCGAACCTTATATATAGAAGTAAGTCACCTGAGTCAGAAGATGCTTGGCTATCGACAACTGAAGCAGATGGGTTACTATCCTATCAACTGGATGAGCATCCACAACTCGCTGCATAGTCATGCCCCAGAGGAACGTATCACGGATAAGCTTCAGAAGCGTATCGATACAGCACACGAAAGAGGTGTCAAGACGGAAGTGGTTTCGACAGAAGAGGACTTCAAGGCTTTTTCAAGACTACTGCGCCACCACAATATCCTGAAACCCAAACGTTACATTCCTGACGACGTCTTCTTCAGACAGATGATGGATGGTAACAACGCACGGCTGTTTGTCACCAAGTATCATGGGAAAGTAATCGGCTGTTCTGCCTGTGCCTATTCTCAGGGCAATGCCTATCTCTGGTATTCGGCTTTCCGAAGGAAGACCTATATGCATCTACACCCAGACGTACTAACCATCTGGGATACTATGAAAGATGCCTACGACAGAGGCTATCAGCACATGAACTTCATGGACGTAGGACTGCCTTTCTCGAAGAATCCGTTCCGAGAGTTTATCCTGCGCTTTGGCGGAAAGGAACAGAGCACCTATCGATGGTTCAGGTTCTCCATCAAATGGGTGAACAAGCTGCTGGCCTGGATCTATCGGGAGTAGCGAGAAAGACTATTTGCTTTTCTTCTTGTTTTTGGCGTCTTCTTTCTCGACGTCCGCACCCGACATGATCTGCTCGAGTTCTGCATCGCTGGATTTCATATTCACACCGCGCTCCTCAGGGGTATCAGGAATAGTGAAGATACCTTCTGTTTCACTCGCTACAGGCTCTTCCACTTCAACTTCTTCTTCAACTATAACCGTATCAGCAGACGGTGTGACGAACTCTACACGATTGGAGTCATTCAGATAACGTTCATACAGGCGTTCTGACCTGCTCTTACGTTTGCAACCTGCCGTCGTGATCAGCACGAGTGCCAGGGAGATATAGAAAAGTCGTTTCATAATTGATATGTGGTTATTGTTTTATATTCTATCTACTTGTTTAACACCTTTTACGGTGCGCAGTTTCTTGATGAGTTGTTCAAGACGAGAGGTATCTTCAAGCATCACCACAAGATTTCCACTGAACAGGCCATCGTGGGAGTCGATATTGATGGAGCGCAAAACCAGTCGTTCATCCTTTGAGATAATGCTAGTGAGGTTATTCACGATGCCGATATCATCATTGCCGATCACACGAAGGGTGATGGAATATTGCGAAGCTCCTTTTCCACTCCATCGCGCTTTCACCACACGATAACCATAGCGACGACGCAACTCAGGAGCATTAGGACAGTCTTGGCGGTGAATCTTGATACCGCCATTAATCGTCACAAAGCCGAAGATTGGATCACCATAGATGGGATGACAGCAGCGTGCCAACTGGTAATCGAGTCCCTTCAGGTTACGATCTATCACAAGGGTATCATCTGCCAGATTAGAATTGAGATTTGAGAATTTAGAGTTGTCGAGGTTGAACTCTGCTGCTGAACGCGCAACGTTATCACCAGTAATGGTCTTCTCACTCTCCTTGAGTTCAATGAACTTCTCAATGACGATATTCACATCGAGTATGCCGTCAACAATGGCTTTATAGAATTCACTGACCTCTTTGTAGCCCAATTTCTTGATGACATGCAATAACGTGCCATCGTCCTGTTCAATCTTACGGTTCTTGAATTTCCGTTCTAACATCTCCTTGGCAAAGAGACCTTCCTTCACCTGCGTCTCCTTCAGTGCCTGACGGATCTTCGCCTTGGCACGAGAGGTTTTGACGAAGGTGAGCCATTCCTGATGGGGTTTCTGGTTCGCAGAGGTCAGAATCTCGACCTGATCACCACTCTTTAACTGGTAGCGGATGGGCACTACTTTGCCGTTGATGCGTCCACCCGTACACTGATTACCTAAGTTCGAGTGGATATGATAGGCAAAGTCGAGCACTGTTGCCCCCATTGGGAACTTATGCAGATCGCCACGAGGCGAGAATACAAAGACCTCATCTTCGTAAAGCTCCATCTTAAACTGGTCCATAGCTTCCAGACCGTCGGCATGCTCCAGCATATTACGGATACCCGTGAGCCACTCGTCAAGTCCCGTTTCTTCTTTCACCCCTTTATAGCGCCAGTGGGCTGCGACACCACGTTCGGCGATCTCGTCCATCCTCTCGGTTCTAATCTGCACTTCCACCCATTTTTGTTCAGGCCCAAGCACCGTAATATGCAGTGACTCATAACCATTAGATTTGGGTACAGACAGCCAGTCGCGCAGACGTTTGGGGTTTGGCTGATACATATCCGTCACTATTGAATAAGCCTGCCAGCATTGCATCTTCTCCTTATCTTCAGGACAGTCGATGATGATACGGATAGCGAAGAGATCATAGATACCCTCGAAGCCGCACTTCTGCTTCTTCATCTTCTGCCAGATGCTATGGATCGACTTCGTACGCCCTTTGATATGACAGTTGATGCCTGCTGCCTTCACCTTTTCCTCTACAGGTTTTATAAAGGCTTCGATATAGGCATCACGAGCCGCCTTTGTGGCATTCAACTTCTCACGGATCATATAGTAGGCATCGTGCTCCATATACTTCAGCGAGAGGTCTTCGAGCTCACTTTTCAGTTTATAGAGTCCGAGCTTATGAGCCAAAGGCGCATAAAGATAGGCAGCCTCCTGTGACACTTCCATCTTGGCTTCAGTATTCTGGGTGTCACGGATCTGACGCATCAGGTTGACACGATCGGCAATCATAATGAGAATCACACGCATATCCTCAGCAAAGGAAAGCAGAAGATTACGGAAGTTCTCACTCTCCACCACAGGATTCTTCTGATAGAGTTGTTGGATGCGGTTCAGGCCATGGAGGATACGGGCCACTTGCGGTCCATACTGCTCCTCAACCTGTTCGATGGTAATCCTTCCATCCTCTATCTCAGGAATCAGATGAACAGCCTGGATGGCATCACCTTTCAGGCCGATTTCCTCTTCGAGGATCTGAGCCGTCTGGTCAGCCATCTGACGCTTCTCGTTATATGTAAAACCGAATAAATCTGCCATTATCCATGAAATTTGAGGCAAAGGTACAATTTTCTCTGAAATTCTTCGCATTTTTTGGAGAAAATTAGTACCTTTGCAGAAAATTTTCAAACTAAAACAGAAGAGTTATGTTATCACAGCAAGACCTGAAACAGATTGCTCAGAAGGGTATCACCCAGGAGCAGATTGAGAATCAACTGAATGAGTTCAAAACCGGCTTTCCATTCCTGAAGCTGGAAGCTGCCGCTGGTATCGGACGTGGCATCATTGCCCCCGACGCAGCTGCACGTAAACAGTATGAAGACATCTGGAACGCCTACAAGGCTGAGGGCAAGCGTGTGGTGAAGTTCGTACCTGCATCAGGTGCTGCCAGCCGCATGTTCAAGAATATGTTTGCCTTTGTGGATGCCGATTACGATGTACCTACAACCGACTTCGAGAAGAAGTATTTCGACTCGATTGAGAAGTTCGCTTTCTACGATGCACTCGATGCTGCTTGTCAGAAGAATGAAGGCAAGGGAATTAAGGCTCTCATCGCTGAAGGCAAGTATAAGGCTGTGGCTGCCAATATGCTGAAGGCTGAGGGATTGAACTACGGACAGTTGCCCAAAGGCTTGCTGCTGTTCCACAAATATGCAGAAGGGCCTCGTACACCAATGGAAGAACATCTGGTGGAAGGTGCACTTTATGCTGCCTCTAACGGTGAGGCTCACGTACACTTCACCGTCAGCCACGAACATATGGAACTCTTCAAGGCTAAGGTGGCAGAGAAGGCTGATATGTTTGCCCAGAAATATGGTATCAAATACGATATCACTTTCTCTGAGCAGAAGCCTTCAACAGATACCGTAGCCGCTAATCCCGACAACACACCGTTCCGCAATGACGATGGTTCACTGCTGTTCCGTCCGGGTGGTCACGGTGCACTGATTGAGAACCTAAATGAGATCGAGGCTGACGTAATCTTCATTAAGAATATCGACAACGTGGTGCCTGATCGTCTGAAACCCGAGACCGTAGAGTGGAAGCAGGTGATTGCAGGTGTGCTGGTATCTCTTCAGAAGCAGGCATTCGAGTATCTCCGTCTGCTCGATGCAGGAGCTACCGATGCTCAACTGGAGGAAATCGCCAAGTTCGTCAGCGAGAAGCTCTGCACTGACGCTAAGGGCAAGAAGGCAGACGCCGCTTATCTGCGTGAGAAGTTGAACCGTCCGATGCGCGTCTGTGGTGTCGTGAAGAATGTAGGTGAGCCTGGTGGTGGTCCGTTCCTGACCTATAATCAGGATGGTACCGTATCACTGCAGATTCTGGAGAGCTCACAGATTGACACGAACAACGAGGCTTATATGAAGATGTTCACACAAGGCACACACTTCAATCCCGTAGATCTGGTATGTGCCGTGAAGGACTATCAGGGTAAGCCGTTTGATCTGCCTGCCTTCGTTGATAAGACCACAGGTTTCATTTCTTCTAAGTCAAAGGCTGGTAAAGAACTGAAGGCACTTGAGTTGCCTGGCCTCTGGAATGGTGCTATGAGCAACTGGAGTACCGTCTTCGTGGAAGTGCCCCTGGGCACCTTCAACCCCGTGAAGACTGTCAACGACCTGCTTCGCGAGCAACATCAGTAAATTTATAACCCAGAATCCCCGCTACTGTTGGCGGGGATTTATTACACCAATACAATAATACACAATGGTAAAAATCTCGAAAGAGGCCGCACTCGAATATCATGAGAGTGGAAGGCCTGGAAAAATCGAAGTAAAGCCTACGAAGGCTTATCGTACACAAACCGACTTGAGTCTCGCCTACTCTCCTGGCGTGGCTTATCCCTGTCTGGAGATTCAAGAGAATCCCGACAATGCTTACAAGTACACCGACAAAGGTAATCTGGTGGCAGTGATCTCTAACGGAACAGCTGTACTCGGACTTGGTGACATCGGCGCCATGAGTGGCAAGCCCGTGATGGAGGGTAAAGGTCTGCTCTTCAAGATCTACGGCGGTATCGATGTGTTTGATATCGAAGTGGCTGAAAAGGATCCAGAGAAGTTCTGCGAGGCTGTGGAGCGTATTGCCCCCACCTTCGGCGGTATCAACTTGGAGGACATCAAGGCCCCAGAATGTTTCTACATTGAGGATCGTCTGAAGAAGACCCTTGACATCCCTGTGATGCACGATGACCAGCATGGTACTGCCATCATCTCTGCAGCAGGATTGAAGAACGCGATGGAGGTGATCGGCAAGGACATCAAGAAAGTAAAGATCGTAGTAAACGGTGCTGGTGCTGCTGCCATCTCTTGTACGAAACTCTATATGGCTATCGGTGCCCAGAAGGAGAACATCGTGATGCTCGACTCAAAGGGTGTCATCTCTACAGAGCGCCAGGATCTGAATGAGCAGAAGAAATTCTTCGCCACCAGCCGTACCGATATTCACACCCTGGCAGAAGCCGTCAAGGATGCCGACGTGTTCGTAGGTCTCTCAAAGGGCAATGTGCTGTCACAGGATATGGTGAAGTCTATGGCAAAGGATCCCGTCATCTTCGCCCTCGCTAACCCTGTGCCTGAGATCTCCTATGAGGATGCTATGGAGGCTCGTCCCGATGTGCTGATGTCAACTGGTCGTACAGACTATCCAAATCAGATCAACAACGTGATTGGTTTCCCCTATATCTTCCGTGGTGCACTTGATGTTCATGCAACAGCCATCAATGAGGAGATGAAACTGGCAGCTGTTCACGCTATTGCCGACCTGGCCAAGCAGCCTGTGCCTGATGTCGTAAACGATGTTTATAAGGTGAACAACCTGACCTTTGGTCGTAACTACTTCATTCCGAAGCCCGTCGATCCTCGTCTAATCACTGAGGTGTCTTCAGCTGTAGCAAAGGCTGCGATAGATAGCGGTGTAGCCCGCAAGAAGATTGAGGACTGGGATGAGTACAAGCGTTCACTCTCCGTACTGCTCGGACAGGAGACCAAACTCACTCAGAAGCTCTACTCTACTGCTGCTGCACATCCACAGCGCGTTGTATTCGCAGAGGCCGTACATCCTACGATGCTGAAGGCTGCTGTTCAGGCTAAAGCCGAAGGTATCTGTCATCCTGTGCTTTTAGGCAACGACGAATATATTGCTAAACTCGCTAAGGAGCTCGATCTGAACATCGAGGGTATCGAGATCGTCAACCTGCGTCATCCGTCAGAACAGGAGCGTCGTGAGCGCTATGCCCGTATCCTCACTGAGAAGCGTAAGCGTGATGGCTATACCTATCAGGAAGCCAATGATAAGATGTTCGAACGCAACTACTTTGGTATGATGATGGTAGAGACAGGCGAAGCCGATGCCTTTATCACTGGTCTCTATACCAAGTATTCAAATACCGTGAAGGTTGTTAAAGAGGTGATTGGTATTCGTCCTGAGTATAAGAACTTCGGTACCATGCATATCATCAACTCACCGAAGGGTACCTATTATATAGCTGACACACTCGTCAATGAGAACCCCGATAAGGATACTCTTGTAGATATTGCCAAGTTGGCATCGACAGCCGTCCGTTTCTTCAACGAGAAACCTGTCATCGCTATGGTGAGCCACTCGAACTTCGGTAGCAACACAAGCGATGGGGCGAAGAAGGTGAAATATGCCGTAGAAGAGATGCAGCAGCTTTATCCCGATCTGCCTATCGATGGTGAGATGCAGTTGGGATTTGCCCTCGATAACGAACTGCGTGATGAGGAATATCCCTTCACCAAGGTTTGCGGCAAGAAAGTCAACACACTGGTGTTCCCCAACCTGACTTCTGCCCGTTCTTCTTATAAGATGTTGCAGATGTTGGGAACCGATGCTGAAATCATCGGCCCGATCCAGATGGGACTAAACAAGCCGATCCACTTCATCGATTTTGGTGCAACTGTACGCGATGTCGTAAACATCGTGGCTGTAGCTACCATCGATGCTTATGTGGATAAGATTAAGAAGAAGCTCAACGCACTCGGCAAATAAGGCATTACACCTTATTATATATATAGAGAGCTGTACCCCTCAGGTACGGCTCTTTTTGTGCCCGAGCACAAGTCAGACTTAATCCGTTTACCTTTTGCTCTTGATTTATATCAATTAAGTTACAAAAAGAAAGTTTTTTGGCGATTTTTTTGATAAAATGTTTGGTATTTCAATTTTTTGCTGTAATTTTGCAACCGAAATTAAAGAAACAATAGTAATTCTCAATAAGTATAACCAATAAAAAAGGAAAAAAGATTATGAATGCAGCAAAAGTTGTAGAGGATCTGAAACAGAGATTCCCCAATGAGCCGGAGTAC
>JAEEGH010004855.1_pt1 | contig 34197 bp, 25 predicted proteins | sample 9134181 | NCBI WGS metagenome assembly JAEEGH01 (sample SAMN16246544, study PRJNA631951) | gut metagenome | biome: gut microbiome; feature: rumen; material: DP-attached | host: Bos | place: Iran: Karaj | collected 2018-10
CGGACTTTGCCAACCCCATGATCATCGGCGGATCCTACGACACGCTCGCGACCACGATCTATCTGCAGATCACGGGCGCATATGACAAGCAGGGAGCGGCTGCGATGGCGGTCGTACTTCTCATGATCACACTTCTTATGTTCGTGGTACAGAAGTATTACCTTGAGAGAAAGAGCACGGCAACGCTTTCGGGAAAAGCTTCCCGCGAGAGAATGCTCATCACCGACAAGAGCGTCACCATCCCGCTCACGGTCCTCTGTTCGGCTCTTGCGCTGTTTGTAATACTCATGTATGTATGCGTGCCTTTCGGCGCGATGTTTAAGACCTGGGGCTACGATTTCCATCTGACGTTCAAATGGTTTGGGCTTGTATTTACAAAATACAAGGGCTTCAAAGCATTTAAGGACAGCTTTATCCTGTCCCTGATCTCGGCTCCGATCACCGCGCTCCTCTCGATGATCATTTCCTATCTGGTCGTAAAGAGGAAATTCAAAGGGAAAGGCTTCATCGAAGCTGTATCGATGCTTGCGATGGCAGTGCCCGGAACCGTTCTCGGTATAGGTTACATCAGAGGCTTTTCCGGCGGACTCTTTGGAAGCGGCCTGCTTCAGGGACTTTACGGCACGGGCGCCATACTGGTCATCGTTTTCATTGTGCGAAGCCTTCCCACAGGCACCAGAAGCGGTATCTCGGCGCTCAGGCAGATCGACAAGAGCATTGAGGAATCTGCATATGACATGGGCGCGGACAGCTTCAGAGTATTCATGACCGTTACGCTTCCCCTCATCAAGGACAGCTTTTTAAGCGGTTTTGTCACATCCTTTGTACGAAGCATCACTGCAATAAGCGCGATCATCCTTCTCGTTACGCCTTCGTACCTGCTCATCACCGTACAGATCAATGAATTTGCGGAAAAGGGCTCCTACGGCATAGCCTGCGCGTTTGCGACGATACTGATCGTGATCACTTACGGCTCAGTGCTTCTCATGAACTTTATGATCAAACATTTCGGGACCAGCCGACAGATAAAGGCAAAGGAATAGGAGGAAGATAATGGCAAAAGAGAAAAAGGGCGTACGCCTTGAACACATATCAAAAATCTACAAAGATCCAAAGACCGGCAAGGATTTCTATGCGGTAAAGGACGCAAACCTTGAGATCGAGCCCGGCAGTTTTGTAACACTCCTTGGTCCTTCGGGATGCGGAAAGACGACGACACTTCGTATGATCGCGGGATTTGAGAGCCCCGACGAAGGAGAGATCTATCTCGGAAATGAGCCCATCAACGCACTGACTCCCAACAAGAGAGACACTGCGATGGTATTTCAGAGCTATGCGCTCCTTCCTCACTACAACATCTTTGATAACGTTGCATATGGCCTCAAGCTCAGAAAAATGGACAAGAACGTTATAAAGAAAAAGGTCACCGACATTCTTGATCTTGTGGGACTTCAGGGAATGGAAAACCGCATGACGAACCAGCTCTCCGGCGGACAGCAGCAGAGAGTGGCTCTTGCGCGAGCGCTTGTAATTGAGCCCGGCGTCCTCCTTTTTGACGAGCCCCTTTCAAACCTTGACGCAAAGCTTCGTGTATCGATGCGTACCGAGATCAGAAGGATACAGCAGGAGGCGGGTATCACCGCGGTTTATGTAACGCATGACCAGAGTGAGGCCATGGCCATTTCCGACAAGGTCATCATCATGAACAAGGGCATCGTAGAGCAGATCTCGACACCGCAGGAAGCATATTACTATCCTAACAACCAGTTTGTTGCCGATTTCATAGGCGAAGCTAATTTCCTAAAGGCTACGGTCGAGGGCCAGGATATGGTAAACATCAACGGTTCCAAGGTGAAGTGCGCAACGGGATCGCTCTCTGCCGGAAACGAATGCAATGTGGTGCTCCGTCCGGAAGGAGCGGCGCTTACCGACAACGGCACCGTTAAGGCAAAGGTCGTTTATTCCTGCTTCATGGGCCCTTATCAGGACTATCATGTGATGGTAGGCGACACTCTGGTAAAGATCCAGGATTACAATCCCAAGAATTCAAAGATCTACAAAGTGGGCGACGAGGCATTCTTAAGCTTTGCCGAGAACACATTATACGCACTGTAAACGGAGAAGGTGCATATAAAAAGGCTGAAGTGAGGGAATACCGCGCTTCAGCCTTTACTGTTCATTTACAAATATTCGCTTGCCAAATTGAAAACCCAGCGCTAAAATAGGTTTTTGAACGGAGGGGCGCATTTGCGCATCAGATGATATGCTTATTTCAACCAAAGGCAGATATGCTTTAAGGGTCATGATCGACCTTGCTGAAGAAGGAAAAGATGAATATGTCGCGCTGCAGCACATTGCCGACAAGGAGAACATTTCGATGAAATATCTCGAAAGCATCATAGTGCTGCTGTCAAAAGCCGGGCTTCTCGACGGCAGGAGAGGGAAAAACGGCGGCTACAGGCTTTGCCGTCCCGCTGAGGAATACACGGCGCTTGAGATATTGATCCTCACCGAAGGCGCTCTTGCTCCCGTGACCTGCCTCGAAAGCGAGATAAATACATGCGAACGCGCCGGGCATTGCCCCACACTGCCGATGTGGGAAGGCCTGAGAAAGGTGATAAATGAATACCTGTCGGGCGTAACGCTTGCGGACCTTGTAAGTCAGACTACCACTTGACTTTGCCGAAAAGGTTCGCCTTCTGGAGCGCCGGTCTTAATACGATATAGAACACTCCTCCGACGATCGTGTTTATTATGGCATTTATAAAGGTCGTGATCGTTGTGAGCGCAAGAAGAGCTTTTATCGCAGCTGCGGATTTGTCCGGGTTCGGATAGAGGAGCGTATACCATACGTATTTGAGCGAAGGCTCGAAAACGCAGTTGAACAGCAGTCCTGCCGCGCACGCGACAAATGCGGCGATGACGATCTTCTTTTTGTCTTTTGTCTCAGAAATGTGAAATGCTTTATGAGCAACGAGACCTGTGATGATACCGATCAAAAGCTTGCATATGAAAGTCCTCATCGGAGCCAGTTCATTTACATAGCCGCTGAGGATATCGGCAAGGGAAAGTCCGACTGCGCCTGCCAGGCCTCCGGGAAGGCCTCCCAGAAGGAGCGAACCCAGGACAACAAAAGCGTTTCCTACATGAACCTTTGTGCCGGCGGCGTTAAATGCCGGAAATACCGCATATCCCACATAGCATAATGCTGCCATTATCGCAGAGTACGCTATTTTTTTTGCGATCGATAAGGATGGGATATCTGTTGAATGTGACAATGTTTGAGTGTTTTCCTGATTTTTTTTCATGTTAGTCTTCTCCTAAGCTGATTTTTGTGATAATCTACCACCAAAGTGAAAATGTTAAAATTACCAAAAACAGAAAAAATTATATGACCAGATTGGAGGCGGCGGACTTGCGTGGACTAAAGAAATATGTTGAAATATATGAGCTGTACCGTAATGACATTTTGAAGGGTGTATATAAAAAGGGGGATAAACTTCCCTCAAAAAGAGTCGCGGCCGACAGGCATTCTGTGAGCACGATAACCATCGAGCGTGCATATGAACTGCTTGATGAAGAAGGATATGTAAGATCGGAGGAAAAGCGCGGGTATTTCGTGGCTTTTGATGAACCCGGACGCGCAGTGGACAGAAAAGAGGCAAAGGTCACTGAGAGCACGGGAACAGCGGCGGGGACAGGCGGCACTGATGTGTGGAAGGACAAAAAAGCATTGTCTTTTGACATATATGCAAAAACCGTAAGGCGGGTGCTTTCCGTCTATGGTGACGAAGTGCTTGTAAAATCCCCGGTGTACGGCTGCGCGGCACTCCGTACGGCCATATCGGATTATCTTGGACGGTGCCGGAACATCTATGTTGAACCCGGGCGCATAATAATCGGTTCCGGTGCGGAATACCTGTACGGTCTCATAGTGCAGACTTTCGGCACGGAAATGATCTACGGGCTTGAAAGCCCATCCTACAACAAGATAGAAACGGTATATTCCGCATTCGGGGCAAAATGTGATATGCTTACATTGGCATCCGACGGAATAGAGAGCGAAAAACTGCAGAAAACAAAAGCAGGACTTTTGCACATCACTCCGTACAGGAGCTACCCAAGCGGAGTTTCGGCGACTGCTGCGAAAAAAAGAGAGTATGTAAAATGGGCCGCAAAGAGGAACGGTATCCTGGTGGAGGACGATTTTGAATCAGAGTTTTCCCCGTCGAGGAAGAACGAGGAGACACTGATGGCAATAGACGGCGGGGAGCGCGTGATCTATGTCAACACCTTCTCGATGACTATTTCGCCGTCTGTACGTGTGGCATATATGGTCGTCCCTGAACGGCTTCTTGGGAGATTCAGCGAAAACACCGGGTTTTATTCATGCACGGTGCCGACGCTCGATCAGTACGTGATCGCGGAGCTCATAGGAAACGGTGATTTTGAGAGACATATCAACAGAGTAAGAAGACTTGAGCGGCAGGAAAAACGAAGCAATGCTCAGAAAGGCGGGAATTCATGAAGATACTGGTCATTGACGGACAGGGCGGAAGCCTCGGGGCACAGGTCATAAAGGCGGTATTGGGGCGCTTTCCGGATATTTCGCTGACAGCGGTCGGAACAAATGCCATGGCCACATCGGCAATGCTGAAAGCAGGCGCGGGAAACGCGGCAACCGGCGAGAACCCTGTTATAGTTACGTGCAGGACTGCGGATGTCATAGTGGGGCCTGTGGGGATTGTGGTCGCAGACTCCTTGAATGGTGAGATCACTCCAAAGATGGCACTGGCCGTGGGACAGGCGGATGCTGTGCGGATACTCATTCCCATGAACAAGTGCGACATAGTCGTTGCCGGTGTTAAAAATGTGTCAGTAAACGCGCTCATAGAAGAGGCGGTTGACAAAATCGGAGAGATGCTTTAATATACTGCTGTCGTTCACGAAGGATGACATGAGGGCTGAAGCCCGTATTTTTAAATGATCGTATGATATCACGAAGGTATCGTTTTTCTTGTAAGAAAAGCGGTACCTTTTATTTGTGAAAAGGAGAAAAACATGAATTCAAGGATCTCATCAAGAACATTAAGGCTCGTTTGGGCAGCTGTATGCCTTGCGCTCGCACTGGTTTTGCCTTTCCTCACCGGGCAGATCCCGGAGATAGGAAGCAAACTTTGCCCCATGCATCTTCCTGTGCTGCTCTGCGGTTTTCTGTGCGGCCCTGTCTGGGGCATGGCAGTGGGCTTTGTGGCTCCGCTTTTAAGGACACTGCTTTTCTCAATGCCTCCATTCCCGCAGGTTGCCGTGCCTATGGTATTTGAACTGCTTGCTTACGGTGGCGTTGCAGGACTTTGCTATAACCTTTTACCCAAAAAGAAATTTTTCCTCTGGGTCGACCTTGTGATCGCAATGATCGCAGGCCGCATCGTGGGTGTGCTTGCGAAACTCGTGTGCGTGGGACTTCTCGGAATGAAAGGAAATATCGCCGTCGCAGCGCTTTTCACAAGTTATGTGACCGATACCATCCCCGGCATCATTGTACAGATCATCCTCATCCCGCTTATTGTCATAGCTCTGAAAAGGGCGGGGCTTGTTCCTGTTGAACCCAAAGACAAGAAGTAAAAACAGATCACTGTAACCTGAGTAAGCGGAAGATACAGAAAAACAAATATGTCCGTGGTTGTCTGACAAATTGCCGGATGACCGCGGTTTTTTTGTGTTCGGGAAAGTGAAGGAGTTTTGCCTCGGGGCTGACCCCGCGTCGCATCCACGCCGTACAGTCGTGTGAAATGGTCGTTTTTGAGAGGAATTCCTCAAACTTTATGTTGTTTAGGAACTGCATAAGTTGTAAAATCACAGTATCTGTAATTCTAAGACCAAGGAGGAAGCATATGTCAGCAAAATGGCTTAATGACGCGGTATTTTATGAGATCTATCCCCAGAGCTTTTATGATTCCGACGGCGACGGCATCGGCGACTTCAACGGAATCGCTCAGAAACTTGACTACATCCTTTCGCTGGGATGCAACGCGATCTGGATGAACCCCTGCTATGATTCTCCGTTTCACGATGCCGGCTATGATGTGAGAGATTATAAGAAAGTCGCATCACGCTACGGCACGATGAAAGACATAGAACGCCTGTTCAGAGAAGTTCACAAGCGCGGTATGCACATAATCCTTGATCTAGTTCCGGGTCATACTTCCGAAGAACACGAATGGTTCAAAAAGAGCAGCAAGGCCGAAAAGAACGAATATTCCGACCGCTACATCTGGACAAGCTGGTGGCTTGAAGGAGGCGACGGACTGAATTTCGTTGCGGGTGAGGCGGAACGCGACGGAGCATATATCTTAAGCTTCTTTAAATGCCAGCCGGCTTTGAACTATGGCTTTTTGAAGCCTGAAAAACCCTGGCAGAAGCCTATGGACGACCCGGCATGTCTTGCGACAAGAGAGGCAATGTACGATGTCATCTGCTTCTGGCTCGACAAGGGCTGCGACGGCTTCCGTGTGGATATGGCAGACTCGCTCGTCAAGCGTGACGACGACAAAAAGTCCGGAACGATAAAGATATGGCAGGACATTCTCGGACGCGTACACAAAAAATACCCGGAAAGCGCTTTTGTTTCCGAATGGGGCAGACCATCACAGTCAATAAAGGCCGGCTTTGACATGGATTTCCTGCTCGACTGGGGCGGAAACGGCTACAATTCGCTGGTCCGCGACTATGAGATCCATGACGACGGCACGGATAACAGCTATTTCAAAAGAACTTCAAAAGGCACACCCGATAAGTTCCTTGACGAATACCTCGCGCTTTACAAAGAGACAGGCACAAAAGGAAGGATCAGCCTGATCACGGGAAATCATGACACAAGACGCCTAAAGAAAGGCCTTACGGATGAGGAACTGAAGATATTTTATGCGTTTTTGCTCACCATGCCCGGAGCGCCGTTCATCTATTACGGCGATGAGATAGGCATGAGATATCTGGACCTTCCTACAAAAGAAGGCGGATATACAAGGACCGGCACCCGCACGCCGATGCAGTGGACTAGCGGAAAGAACGCAGGCTTTTCGACCGCGCCCGCAAAAGAACTGTACCTGCCGATAGACAAAGAGCAGTATAAAAAAATAAACGTCGAAGCGCATGAAAAAGACGGGGATTCGCTCCTTAACACGCTGAGGAGCCTCACAAAACTCAGGCATTCGAACCCCGATCTTTTAAAGAACGCCAATCTTGAGATCCTTTCACGGAAGCCGCTTATATACAAGCGTGGAAACATGATCATGGCTGTGAATCCGAACGGCGGGAAAGAGACTTTTTCCATTGAAGGCACAGAAAATGCCGAATTGCTGCTGAGCCTTGGAAACGCAACACTCTCAAAGAACAGGATAACGCTTCCCGCAGGCAGCTTCGCAGCGGTAAAGACCGGTTCTTCAAAGGGAAGTTCAAAACAAAAGTAAACAGGAAAAAGAGGAAATGATATGACAGAAGCGATCAGACTGGCAACGATAGACATCGCTGCCGCAAAGGGCGGAAAAGGATTACTCGGCGATATCGACGGAGACGGACGTATGGAGCTTGTGCTAGTTCAGGCGGACGGAGACATTGATGACCGTTACGTTCCGCACACGGTAAAGTGCGTCACGGCATACCGCCTTACTGGAGAGCTCATGTGGCAGTACGGAAAAACTCCGGAAAAGATTGGCGGGTTCGGAGCCGATTTCCCGGCCCAGATATACGACCTTGACGGAGACGGCTTCCTTGAGGTGCTTTGCGTGATCGACGGTAAATTCCTGCTGCTTGACGGAAAGACAGGACAGGTAAAAGAAGAGCATCCCCTGCCCGATCCCGAAGCTCACGACTGCATAATCATCGCAAATCTTTCGGGAAACAAAAAAGCAAACGACATCATCCTCAAAAACAGATATACAAAGGTTTGGGCACTTAACCGAAATTTTGATCTCCTTTGGACGCATGAAGGAAATACAGGACATTTTCCGTGGGCCTATGACATAAACTCCGACGGCTTTGATGAAGTGATGGCAGGCTATGATATGCTCGATCACAACGGAAAGCTCCTGTGGTCCTGCAAAGACCTCGAAGACCATGCCGACTGTCTCTGGACAGGCGATGTGAACGGAGACGGAAAAAAAGAGATATGTGTGGGCGGAAGCGTCACTTGCCTTTACGACGCGGACGGGAACGAACTGTGGCGTTACAGCGATTCCATAGAATCACAGCATATCGCGCTCGGACACTTTATCCCCGGCGCTCCGGGACTCCAGGTGGCGGGACTTGACCGTATAAGACGCGGAGACGGCTACAAGGGACAATGGGACGGAAAAGACGGCATGTTCATGATAGACTGTGAAGGACACGGCGTCTGGAAGGAAGACAGAAAGACCAAAGGCTGGCTTACCATAGTCGACACCTTCCGCAACTGGAACGGAGAAGGGAAGGATCACATCCTTGCCTACAGACGCGGAGGCGGAGTGATGCCCGGGCTTTACAACGGCAAGGGCGAATGCGAGATCGTGTTCAACGAAGATGGCTATGTCCTGCACGGAGATCTTTTCGGAAGAGGAAAAGAGGATGTGATAGTTTACGGCCCCGATAGGGCTGTCATCTTTTCGGGAACTCCGTACGACCTGTCACAGGAAGCTGCCGGAAAACCGATCGAACAGACCAGAAGACTGTACTCCTCAACGCTTTACCCCGGCGGAGATTATGAAGAATAAGGTGGACAATGAAAGTTCTTGGATTTGGAATGAAATACTGGAAGAAATATCTTCCATGGGCGATATTCAGTGAACTCCTCAGCTTTGCGGTGCTGACTGCGGACCTTTTTATGCCGCAGTTTTCCGAGATGCTGATCGACTACTGTATAGACGAAAATGTACCGGATACGAGCGGAACATTTGGATTCCTGCTCACGGGAAAGTATGGCGAAGTTCATTCTTTCAGGCTTTTCTTTACGCTTGCGATAGGCCTTATGTCACTGCTGCTATTCAGATGCATCACGGTGTACATAAGAAACATCATGCAGCAGAAGCAGGGACTTGGTCTTGAGACAGATCTCAGGATGGCGGGCTATCAGAAGCTCATGGAGCTCGATTCCGCAAAGATTTCCGGATACAACACAGGCGAACTCCTTCAGATACTGCAGAGCGACACCATCATGTTCAAGGAGATGTTCTGCCACATGATCCCCTACATGATAGACGGTGTTTTCTATGCAGTGGTCGCAGTCTATTTCCTGTGGCGCATAAATCCCGCCCTCCTCTGGATACCCGTGATCATAGCGCCTTTCTTCACAGTGGAACTCTTAAGGTTCAGAGTGAAGGCAAAGGAAAAATACAAAGCCATTCGTGACAACAATGCGAAAATGAGCCTCACCGTTCAGGAAAACGTTGAGGCGGTGCGGCTTGTGCGCTCGTTTACAAACGAAAAGCTTGAGGAAAAGAAATTTGATGAAGTAAACGATTCCTTAAAGCACTCGCACATTGAACAGATCTTTCTTTCATCGAAATTTACCGTTATCTTCAGCATCATCAAACAGATCGCTTACATAGGGAGCATCGCCGTTGCCGCGGTTCTCTGCATCAGAGGTGATCTCATGGTGGGCTATCTTGTGGCCTGCACAAACTATGTCTTAAAGATCATGGACTTCCTTTCACTGATAAACAACAACCTTTTCCAGATGCAGCAGCAGCTTGTATCCGGTGAGAAAATGAAGGAATTCTTTGAATGCCCGATCGATATCGCAAGCGGCCCGAAGCAGGTGAGCAAATGCCGGCCCGTGGATATAAAGATCGATCACGTGTCTCTTGACATCGGTGGCGTAAGAGTCCTGAATGACATCACTCTCGATGTGCCTCACGGCAAAAAGGTCGGCGTTGTCGGCGGAACGGGGTGCGGAAAGAGCGTGCTTCTTGAAAGCCTTGCGCGGATACATGACGTTACCGAGGGACAGATCACGCTTAACGGGCAGAATATCACGGAATATGACCTGGAATCCCTGCGAAACCAGTTTGCATATGTGTTTCAGGATGTCTTTCTGTTTTCGGACACTATAAATTCAAATATCGCCTACAGCGAGCCTTTTGTAAACCAGCAGGTGATCGTCAATGCCGCGCGTCAGGCACAGGCACACGGATTTATCACATGCCTTCCTGACAGCTATATGACGGTCGTCGGAGAAAAGGGCATCGGTATCTCGGGCGGCCAAAAGCAGCGTGTGGCGATAGCACGCGCGCTTCTCAAGGACGCGCCTGTCCTTATACTTGACGATTCCACGAGCGCCCTTGATGTGAAGACAGAGAGAAAGCTTTTGAAAGAAGTGGAAGAAAACTGCCGCGACAAGACGGTCATCATTTCAGCACACAGGCTTTCAAGCGTCGTGGACTGCGATGAGATCGTCTACATGAAGGACGGCTGCATAGTGGAACGTGGCAGCTTCAAAGAACTCATGGCGAAAAACGGCTATTTTGCGAACGTATACAGGATACAGGAAAACGCAAAGCGTGATGCCTATGAAGAGGAGGTGATGTGACATGGCAAAAAGAAACACCTTCTCGGAAGACGAACAGGTACAGCAGAGGCCTGACCTTGCCCAGTTCGGAAAAGTCTTAAAATATGTCTATCCCTACAGATCCTCGATAGCGCTCAGCATCGTGTTCATGCTTGTCGCATCGGCTACCAGCATGGTCTCTCCCCTGCTCCTCAAGCGGATCATAAACGACGTAGTTAAGCAGGACGATTACAGGGATCTTGTGCTCATGATTGCGGGAATGGCTCTGCTTGCGCTCCTCGAGATCTTTGTGACGCTTTTCCAGCAGCGCATCATGGGTACTGTGGGACATGAAGCCATAGCAAAGATCAGGCAGGAAGTCTTTTACAAGCTTCAAAAGCTCCCTTTTGAATATTTTGATTCCCGTCCCGATGGAAAGATCGTTGTAAGGGTGACAGACTACGTAAACGATCTTGCAAACTTTTTTACAAACCAGCTGATACAGCTATTTATTTACATCGTAAAGCTTGTCATGGCCATCATCTTCATGCTTGTGATAAGCCCGCCGCTCACACTTGTGGTGCTGTTCGCGGTAGGTCCCATGATGGCATGCATCATGAAGCTCAGAAAGACGGTGCGCGGCATTTTCCCCACACACAGGGCAAAGGTTGCAAACCGCACGGCTTTCCTCATTGAAGTCATTATGGGCGAAAAGATCATAAAGAACTTCAATCGCTCGGAGGAGAGCAAAAAGACATACATGGGCGTTCACATGGAGTCGGTGAACACCTGGATGAAGATCGTTCGCCTTAACGAACTGAACACCCCCATAGTAATGCTTTTCTGGAACCTCGGGATGCTCGCTCTTTACGGGATATCACTGCTTCTCATAAAGAACGGTAATTCTGCCGTGACAGCAGGAACTGTTGTCGTTTTTACAAGCTACATGAGCCTGTTTTCGGGCCCTCTCACACAGATAGCTTCGATCATACAGCAGCTTGCCCAAACAAGCTCAAACCTTGAACGTGTGTTTGATACGCTGGAACAGCCGCTCGAGATCGAGGATGAGGAAAATGCGAATGTTCTCGACCATATCAAGGGACGTGTGGATTTTGACCATGTTTATTTTGAGTATGAAGAGAATGCGCCTGTCCTCAAGGACTTTGATCTGCATGTGGAACCCGGGCAGACGATAGCTCTTGTCGGCCCAACCGGCGCGGGGAAGAGCACGGTGATAAACCTGCTCACAAGATTTTATGATGTGAAGCAGGGAGCCGTGAGGATAGACGGCATCGATGTGAGAAACGTTACGCTCGAGTCGCTGAGACGCGAGGTGGGCGTGCTCATGCAGGATCCGTTTATCTTTAAGGGCACGATAATCGAAAACATACGCTACGGAAAGCCCTCCGCAACAGATGAGGAATGCATCAGGGCTGCGGAGCTGATACACGCTGACGAACATATCAGAAATCTTTCCGACGGTTACAACCACATCCTGCAGGAACGCGGACAGGGCCTTTCCGCAGGGCAGAAGCAGCTTATAAGCTTTGCGAGGATCATTTTAAAGAATCCTTCCGTAGTCATACTTGACGAAGCCACAAGCTCGATAGATACCGAAACCGAAGGGCTTATCCAGCAGGCTCTCGCCTATATACTGAAAAACAAAACGGCCTTTGTCGTTGCGCATCGTCTTTCCACCGTAAGGAACGCCGACAGGATACTTTATATATCAAATTACGGCATAGCGGAGAGCGGAACGCATGAGGAACTGATGAAGCTGAACGGCCTCTATGCAGCGCTGAACAAGGCAGGACTGCAGGAAGAGAACTGAAAGATGTTAATGACCTGAGTCAGAAAAGGAGCAGATATATGGAAAACATTATGGAATTTCTCGAAGGACGCCGTACCTACAGACGCTTTAAGCAGACACCCGTGCCGGAGAGCACGGTGAAGAACATCATTGAGGCCGCACGGTGCGCAAGCTGTGGAGGAAACCGCCAGGCGCTTAAATATGTGGTCGCACAGAAGGCCGAGGATGTGAGAGCGATCAATTCGCTGGTGCGCTGGGCCGCATATCTTCCCGCAGAAGAGGGAACGCCCAAAGAGGATGAGATACCTGTGCTGTTTGTTGCTGTCCTTGTGGACACGGAAATAAGCCAGAATGCAGATACTGATGCGGGAATCGCGATCTCGACTATGACCACCGCAGCCTGGGCTGACGGCGTGGGCAGCTGCATTATGGGGGCCATTGACAGACCGAAGATCATGGAGTATATGAAAATACCCGAGACCTTTAAGCTGCATTCCATGTTAGCTTTCGGCTACCCTTCCCATAAAAGCAAAACAGTTCCCATGCAGGATGGGAACTGTAAGTATTATCTTGATGAAAACAGGGATTACTGTGTGCCCAAAAGGGCTGCGGAGGAGATCGTAAGATTCCTTTGATCTTGTGATCAGTATTTGATGCTGATGTGGCACTTGTCCCGCTTTGAGAAGTAGAGCTGTTCGTCTGCCTGACTTATCAGGAAATCGGGATCGGTGCCGCCGTTTGCCCCTGCGATACCAAAGCTTATCGAAACACCGAGCTCTTTTATCTCGTTTTCGAGTGTACCGTTGAACTCGGAGAGGATATCCTCACAGTCTTCCTTGACCGCATTGAACGAAATGTTTTTATAGATCATGCAGAATTCGTCGCCGCCGTAACGGAATGCAAGTCCGCCTTTGCAATGCTTGGCGATTATCGAGCCGATCCTGTAGAGCACCGCGTCGCCCTTTACGTGGCCGAAGGTGTCGTTCACACGCTTGAAACTGTCGAGGTCTGCGATAACGAGCACATAAGTGCTTGAAGCGTTGCTGTCGGATTTTATCTCACTGCAGCAGATGCTGAGAGCAAGACGGTTGTAAAGGCCTGTGAGCTGGTCGGTGCGGGCTTCTTCCTGGAGCATTTTTTTGTCGTGTTCCTGCTTCTGTATGAGCGTGAGTCTCGCATTCTCGATGTCGTGGATCTTGTGACAGGCGAGCACTATGCAGGCCATTACCACAAAGGAAAGGAAGAACTGTATCAGTTTTTCGATGTCTGCGAGCGGAGAAACCGAATCCGGGTCATATCTTACAAAAAGTGAGAAGACAAGGTCGGAAGCAAAGCATACACTGGTAGTGATGCTCGTGAGTTTTTTGTCACCATAGATCACGGAGACAATGATGGGGATCACAAACACCGTCATGAGCACAGGGAAGTAGGAATGCACGACGGATACGACAAGGCACATCCATGCAAGGCCGAGCGTCAGTACATATGACTTGGTCTTCAGACTGAACTTATCCGATCTGAAGACAAGATACTGTATCAGAAGGGATAAAAAGTTTGCAAGCGAAGGTATGAGGAAATAGTTCAGGATATAATTGCTGAAAGCAAGGCTGAATGCTTCCACAGCATCATCTGAGAGCGTGACCAGAGAGATGATGGCCTCCGCCACCGCTACGGAAAGCGCGGATATCAGATTTATGGTCATATGGGCTTTTAGCCATTTTGCATTAAGAGACGTCAGGTCTTTTTCCAGACTGGACCGTAAGGTAAGCATAGTCGAACCTCCCAAAACAATACAAAACGCATGATAGCACAGATAGACAGCAACGTAAAGTCCCAAAAAGACGACTTAATAAGAAAAAACGTTTTGAAGTGCTGAAAAATAAAGGAGAAATGCATCACATGAAAAAAATCATCACAGACGGCATACTGTTTGATATGGACGGGACCGTGTGGGACAACACGCCGGTATTTGCGGCATCATGGCAGCGGGCCTGCCGTGACGCGGGATTTGACGTGCCGTTTACGGCGGATACGTTAAAAGGTCTTTTCGGAAAGACCATGACGGAGATAGCGGACGCCTGCATCCCTTCACCAGATCCAAAAGCAAGATATGCCGCTCTTGAGCTCTGCGAGGAATATGAGATGAAGGATCTTGAGTCATCAGGAGAAGACACAACATATCCCGGCCTTGCCGAAACAGTGAAAGCCCTGAGCCACAGGATACCGCTCTATATCGTGAGTAACTGCCAGAAGGGATATATCGAAACCTTTTTAAGGATGAGCGGACTGTCGGAATATTTTACGGATCATATCTGCTATGGCGACAATGGACTCGGAAAAGCAGACAATATCCGTGTGATCGTAGAGAAACACGGGCTTAAAAGACCTGTGTATCTTGGAGACATCCAGGGAGATCTTGACGCGTGCCGCAAGGCAGGAGTGGATTTTATCTGGGCTTCCTATGGTTATGGAAAGTCTGTGGACGGATACAGCGCAAAGATAGAGGATATAAAGGAGCTTGAAGATTTATGCGAATTCGGAAAAGATATTTGATGTTTTTGGCCGCCTTTGGCGTTTTGTTTGTGACAGCCTGTTCCTCGGGGAAAAAAGAACCCGCACCGTCTCCCGCTCCGACAGAAGAGCCTCAGGTGATAAAGGTTACGGCAACTCCTACGACAAAGGTCTTTAATATGCCTCAGGTGACGGATACTCCGACTCCTACACCCACATCGACGCCTACGCCAAAACCGACAAGACCGGTGACGCCCACTCCGGAAGGCAGCAAATGGGTGGGAACATGGGGCTCGGCGCAGCTTACTCCGGGTAACGATACGATGCCGCCTTCTCCCGGGCTTTCGGGGAACACGTACAGGCAGATCGTCAGAGTTTCCATAAGCGGGGACACCGTGCAGTTTGTTTTTTCAAATATCTTCGGAGAATCCGAGCTTGAGCTTTCATCGGTCCATGCAGCGATCGCAAGGGACGGGCAGACATCCGTGATAGACACTGAGACCGACACTTTGATCACTTTTGACGGAGGATCGGAAAGCACTGTGATACCTGCGGGGGAAACGCTCGTGAGCGATCCTGTGAAGATAAACATAAAGCAGCTTGAATATGTGGCGATAACTGCACATTTCGGAAAGGTCCCGAAGACCATCACAAGCCACACTGCTTCAAGATCACTCAACTATCTCCTTCAGGGGGATCATGTTTCGGATGCCGAGATGACCGGCGCAAAGACAGCCACAAGCTGGTATTTCCTGTCAGAGATCGACGTTTTCACATATGATGAAAGATGTTCCGTTGTCTGCTTCGGCGACTCCATCACTGACGGCTATGGCGTGGAAACGGGCTCGTACGGCAGATGGACCGACATTCTTGCGGAACGTCTCACGGATGAAGCCGCGACCGAAAACATAGGAGTCATAAACTCCGGTATAGGCGGAAACTCCATTTACGGAGGAAACGGCCAGGCCGCAAAAGACAGATTTCAGCGTGATGTGCTTGAGCGCGCGGGAGTAAAGTATGTCATCATTTTCATAGGCACTAACGATATCGGCTATGCGATGAACAAAAGCACCACGGATGCCGTGACAAAAGGCATCAAGGATATGGTGGACAAGGCGAAGGCACAGGGCATAAAGGTCTATCTCGGAACCATCACACCGTTCAACAGGCACAGCTATTATACGGAACTGCATGAGGAAGTGAGACAGGCAGTGAACGACTGGATCAGATCGGACAAGACAGGGGCCGACGGCGTACTTGATTTTGACCTTCTCCTCCGTGACGAAAAAGATCCTAAGACCATGAAAGCTGAGCTTGCAAATGATTTCCTGCATCCCAACATGAAGGGCTACAGGGCTATAGGTGAGAGTATCGACCTTGATATTTTTAAGTGACGTTGGCCGCTGAAAAGTCGAGATGTGAGATAAATACGACAATAATTGGGCAATGTGTGATAATTTCTTTGTTGAAGAACCGGGACTTTTGTATTAGAATTGGGCTGTGCCTTGGGAAAGGCAACAGAAAGATGATTGGGAGGATACAAAAATGAAGGTATTTAAGAAGGTACTTACCACAGTCGTTGCAACAGCTCTCGCTGTTATCGCCATCGCTTCCGTTCCGACACAGGCTCTGGAAAAGAAGTATGATTGCAACAAGGACGCAGCTCAGTGGAGCGAGCCTGTAGTTCTTGTAGATGCCGCAGATCTTGCTCAGTTTGAAGGCGATGTTACTTTTAAGTGCGCATTCGCATCCATCAAAGAAAACGGCTGGGGATGGCAGTTCACTATCTGCGAAAACGTTGACGGATGGCCGAAGCTCATCAATTCCGACGTTGTTGTAAAGACTGACGGAGCTGTTGTTGCAAGTGATTTCATCCAGGGTTATTCCTATGGCTTTGAGGGCGTTGAGTTTGTAGTTCCCGCTGCAACCATCCAGAAAGTAGTTGCAGACAACGCTCAGATACTCATTCAGACCGATAACGTTCAGTTCACATCTCTTACACTCTCCGACGCTGCAGGAGCAGGTGCCGGCGATGTATCTGCACCCGATGAGACACCCAAGACCGGAAACGGTTTCGGACTTGGCATTGCACTTATGGCAGTATGCGGAGCAGCATTTGTCAGCGCAAGAGCTTTAAAGAAGTGAAAAAATTGTCATAGAGCTTGGCTTTAAGGCACATATCACAATGCTCACAGAGCTCCCCGAGACTTGTCTTGGGGGGCTTTTTTTAGTATAATACAGGAAATGTGCCACGTGAAGTTTTGCGTGGATCTGGAGGAGACCTTATGAAACGGATGACGGAACGCATTGCAGCATTTTTCAGCATCGCGATGATGCTCATCGGGCTTGTCGCGGGAGTGGGACCGGTTTTCAGCGTCCATGCGGAAGGAGGCATTCTTTTTGACGCAAGGACACTGCCGATAAACGGGATACAGAACAAAGATCCCGTGCCCGAGGGCACCACATTCGCTGACGGTTATTACAAGACGGTAGGCTCTGTGCAATATCGCACTCAGAATGACGAGATGATAGCGCTCGAGATCGGAAAGAACCTCACCGGCGGCTTTAAGTTTACATCCGTCGGAGAAGCGGACATCATGCTTGTTGTGGCATCCACGGGAGGAGCCAACACATCGGCATTTGCGATCATCGATGAAAACGGGAACATCATCCCGAATACCGATAATGCCGATACCTGTACGGGAACGGGCGGTACAAGGTTTGACTATCTTTCGGTTCCGGCGGGCACTTACCAGGTAGTGTCTCCCGTAAACGAAACGCTCAACCGCGGACTCAGGCTTGTCTCGATCGAAGTGCTCGATTACGCCGCAGGTGCGAGAGAACCCAGGGCGGATTGGACAAAAGTGGTGGCTCCCGTCATAACGTCGGTCGAGATACAGGGAAAGAACATCAATGTAAACTTTGACATGCTCATAGGCTATGACGGGGCAGATCAGGTCATAGTCGAGATGATAGACGAAAAAGGCGCCACAGCAGAAACCGTTACGGTGGGAACCGAAGGTGAACACGGGACGGCGACATTCACGCCTTCCGCGAGCGGAGATTACAGCTTCCGCCTTCAGGCGAAGCGTAAAGGTGAAGTAAAGAAAAATACCAGCTGGCCTGCAGTGAACTTCCTGCTCCCGCTGGTTTCTGCAAATGTTTCGAGCGCGACCAGTTCCGGAGCAGGCAGTGTTACCGTAAGATATGGCGCCGTTCCCGAGGCGGACAGCTATACTGTCTATTATCGTGAAGAAGGCGCGGGCGAATATACAAGAGGCCCTGTTTCAAAGACTTTGAGCGCTACGGTCGAAGGACTGACGGTAGGGAAGAGATATGAATTTGCGGTACAGTCAAACCGCGGCGAGGAAAGCACGGATCTCGGCACCGGCGCGAGCTGCATGGTTACCGAGGAGGCACAGCGCGAATGGGCGTTTGCTGCATTCGGACCTGGCGCCGACACAAAGAACAACTATTTCTCGGGAAGCGCAAATGAGGCTCCTTACACTGTTTCGGTCGCATCTCTCAACAACAAGGGAAAGCTGCAGCCCACATCCACCGACGGACTTGCATTTTACTATACAAGGATCGATCCTGCGCTTGAAAACTTTGTATTTTCCGCAACAGTGACCGTAAATTCCTGGACGTTCACAAACGGACAGGACGGCTTCGGACTCATGGCCTGTGACAGAGTAGGAGCGCACGGTGACGGCGCTGTGTTCTGGAACAATTCCTACATGGCAAGCTGCACTAAAGTGGAGTACTGGTTTGACGAGGAAACGGGAGAACTGTTTTCGTCATCCGGGAACGGCCGCACAAAGGTTGCAATGAAGCTTGGACTCGGCGCGCAGGAAAAGATCGGCGTCACCAAGGAATATATCGATTCGGACTACGTAAATACGACAGATTTTGCCCAGAAGGAGTTTTCTTCCACAATGTTCCCGCTTGAGGACAGCGGAAGAGTATATCTTAAGGGCAACATTGTGGGAAACGTGACAAATCCTTCATCGGATCTCGGTACGTATAAAGAACTCACTACTTTTAAGCTCTCCATAGAGAGGAACAATACCGGATATATCTTAAGCTACACCGATGAAAAGGGAAAGGTGCATTCAAAGCTCTATTACGACATTGAGCGTGACAATCTCACTGCGATCGATCCGGACAACATCTATGTGGGCTTCTATGCCGCAAGGACCTTTGACATCACGGTGAGTGACATTGTGCTCACAACGAGCGATCCCGCCACAGATGCGCCTGCGGAAGAAAGACAGCTTGATTACACAGCTCCCGCGATAGGCGCTGTCTCTGCATCAAACGTCGGAAGCGAAGATTATACATTTATCGGTTATGCAAATGCGGACGGTGAAATGACTCTCACCGACAGAGCGACAAGGAACGTTATCGCCGAAAAGATCAGGGTCACCGCAAACGAATACTTTACGACAGACATAAAACTCTCAAAAGGCGTGAACGGCATAATCATGACATTCACTCCCGACCCGGATTTCAAGCCGGCAGGAGAATACTCGGCGCTCACCGATTACAGCACCATGACGGCAACGCACGAGGTCGACTACAGGTATATAGGCGGCACCGTTATGTATGCTTCGCCTTCGGGCAGTTCAAACGGAAAAGGCACAAAGGAAAGCCCTTATGATATAGCCTATGCCCTTACGCACGCACATGCCGGGCAGACGGTCTACCTTATGGGCGGAAAGTATGAGCTTGACACAAAGATCACCGTGGGACGCGGACAGAGCGGTAAACTCGGCGCGCTGATCTATGTGCTTCCCGACCCGGAAAGCAGCGAGAGACCGGTGCTCGATTTCCTTGAAAAAGGCGCCGGACTTACGATAGGCGGCGATTACTGGTATGTGGGCGGCTTTGACGTGACAAGATCCACAGGAAAAGGACTGCAGATCTCGGGTGATTTCTGCACTGTGGACAACGTGAACGCATATTTTAACCAGAACACCGGAATACAGATAGCAAGGCTCTCATCAACCGATTCAAAATATGAGGATTGGCCGCACGATGACCTGATCCTCAACTGCACCGCTTACGGCAATGCGGATCCCGGCTTTGAAGACGCCGACGGCTTTGCCTGCAAACTCACCACGGGCGACAACAACGTGTTTGACGGCTGCATTTCCTATTGCAACGCAGACGACGGCTGGGATATGTATGCAAAGGTGGAAACGGGCGCGATAGGCGCTGTGACCATCCGAAACTGTGTGGCATTCCGGAACGGATTCCTTACTGACGGGACAAACGCAGGAAACGGCAACGGCTTCAAGATGGGCGGCTCCAGCATCACGGGCTATCACAGGCTTATAAACAGCGTTTCGTATTGCAACAAAGCCAAAGGCATCGATTCGAATTCGTGCCCGGATATCCAGGTGGAAAACTGCGTTGCATATAACAACGGTTCGTACAATGTGGCTTTTTACACAAATGATTCCTCAAATACCGACTATTATGCGGAAAACCTTGTTTCCTACAAGGACAACAACGGTGACGGGGACAATATCAAACCCAAGGGAAATCAGGACGAGTCAAAGATATATAAAACCACAAACTACTATTGGTCAAACGGAAATACGGAAGGCGTGAAGGCGGACGGCAGCTGGTTCAAGAGCCTTGATCATACTGAGCTTGCGGTCACACGTAACGCTGACGGAACGATCAACATGAACGATCTCCTTGTAATGAGCGATACTGCTCCTGCGGGCGTGGGCGCTTTTGTCGGAGGAACGCCTTCGATCGATTTTAAGACCGTCAGGGTGAACGTTCCGGATCCTGAACCGACGGAAACGCCTGCTCCCACGGCAACACCCGAGGCATCGGGAAATACAGAGAATGTGACCACTCCTTCGGCAACACAAACGGCAGAAGTCACACCGGAGATATCGGGAAATTCCGCAACAGCGGCGCCGACTGCAGAAGCTTCCGATAATCCCGCCGGGACCAGAGACAACGTGAATGCGGCCGTGGCGGTATCTGCCGGTGTCATTGTGCTTGTCGTTGTCATAGCGACCGCATTCTTCATACTCAGGAAGAAGTTCAGAAAGTGATGAGTGATGAAAAAATAACGAAATATTCTGTCGACACGGATGCGCCGGAATGCGAGGAAGTTCCGGCGCTGACAGGGGTCCCGGAAGAAGTGGAGACCCCCGACAGTATGGAAGGATATGAGCCCGTGTCTCGGGCAGCAGCAGCCGACCTCACCTGGTATTGGATAACGATGATCCTGATACTCGGAGTATCGGCCGCTGTGATATCTTTTTTGATCAAAGGGATAACTCCCGCAGTGATCTCGGTGATCGCAACATCCGCGGTACTGAGCTGCATCTTCGGAGTGAGGAAAAAACCTGAAAAACTGCTTTGCTCGATTCTTTTGAACATTGCGTCGGGATGCTTTGCGATATTGCTGACATTTCCGGTGATTTTGCTGTTCAGGCTCCCGTTTGGGGCAATATTCAAGTCTCTGCAGTATCCGGGAGCTCCGAAGGATGCGGTGGTCCCTATGCTTTCGCGCCTCGGTGCCGCGGCGCTTGCCGTGGTGATATATGATCTTTTGTACATTGTGCTATTTATTGCTTCAAAGCGGGTCATACCCGTCCTTTTGTCTCATATGCGCAAAAAAAGGACCGGACATGCAAAAAAGACAAAGAGAGTGTGGGCGCGCACCGGCTCGGCAGCACTGAGCCTTTTGAACTGCCTGCTGTTTTTCTTTTTTCTTTTGTGGGTGACAAGCGGATTTCTGACGGATCTTTCAAAAGACGCTGAGGCAGTGGCTTTTTCAGAAAGCGAAAATGAGGCGCTTAACAAAGTGACGTCAAAAGTCAGGGAAATATATCTGAAAAACAGCGATGTCTATGAGGGTGTGCTGTTTCCGAACATTTCCGCTGCAGGAGGCAGGTGGCTTTATGAGCGCCTCACTACGTTCAGGTATGAAGGCATAAAGACCACGCTGCACAGCGAAGCCTATACATTATGCCTGGCCTTCGGAGAGATCGCTCCTTCTGTAAACGACAACGGCGTTTTGACGGATGCGGCATCGGTGGGGCATCTTCGCAGAGCGACAGACGATCTGATGGCTTCCGACTATTGCCGGAAGCTGACATGCGATTTTTTGAGATCCTTATGCGGCGCATGGATGCGGGGCGACATGTATTTTGGCATAAGAAAGCCTTTTTCTCCGCGTTACAAGCGAGTGATCGACCTTTTTACCGAATTTGTCGCGGCTGCGGACGACAAAAAAATAGATTCTTTGATCTATGCGGTGCTTGACGGACTTGATATTGTTGCTTATCATGATCTTGACAGGATATTAAAGACCGGGACAAAAGTGGAGCTGCTGAAGGCGGTGAGTGACCGTGACGTGCTTTCAAGGGCTGTATCCGCCATAGACGGTGACACGGAGGAAGTTCTGGGAGGCGTGGTAAAAGCGGTGTGCGATGCTCAGGCGCTTGATATCAGCGGGACACTGCTCTCGGCATTTGTTGGGAACATGGGAAAGATCGATGAGAGCAGCGCGATGACCGAAGGCTTTTATTCTGCTCGCGAGATAGAGCTGCTCACGGCAGTCATAGAGGACCCGTTTGATGATACGGTGCCACCTGCGGAGATATTTGAGACGCTGCTGGATACTACCGTTTCTTCGGAACTCGCGGCACGCGCGGTGGCAGAGCTTGCGGCACTGGAAGACCCTTTGCGAACGCGTGTTTATACCGCTGTGGAACAGGAGCTGATAAGAACCGTCTTTGAAAGGATCTATGATTCGACACCCACGAGATTCAAGGAATCCGTGCTGTCTTCGATCAGGGATCTCTACAAGATCCTGAAAGTGACGCCAAATAATTCGACCATTACAAAATAAATCAAAAAAGGGGTAGTGTTATGTATGATTATCTGATAGTCGGCGCAGGACTGTACGGCGCAACATTTGCAAGGATCGCGACCGACGCCGGGTTTAAGGTGCTCGTGATCGACAAGAGGAGCCACATTGCCGGAAATATCTATACGGAAAAGCAGGAAGGCATAAACGTCCATATCTATGGCGCGCATATCTTCCATACCAACAACAGGGAAGTATGGGAATTCCTCAACAGATTTGCCGATTTCAACCGTTTCACAAACTCACCTGTCGCAAATTACAAAGGCGAGCTCTATTCAATGCCCTTCAACATGTACACCTTCAACAAGATGTGGGGAGTGGTGACACCGGAGGAAGCGGAGAAAAAGATAGAGGAACAGCGTAAAGAGATCACCTGGGAGCCCAGAAATCTTGAGGAACAGGCTATTTCTCTCGTGGGACGTGACATCTACGAAAAGCTGGTAAAGGGCTATACCGAAAAGCAGTGGGGGAGACCGTGCAGTGAGCTTCCGGCGTTTATTATAAAGCGCCTGCCTGTGCGCCTCACTTTTGACAACAACTATTTCAACGCGCTCTATCAGGGAATTCCGATAGGCGGCTACACCGCAATGGTAAAAAATATGCTCCGCGGCATCGATGTGCGCCTTGAGACAGACTATCTGAAAGACAGGAACACGCTTTCAGCGATGGCAAAAAAGACAGTCTATACAGGCCCAGTGGACGCATATTTCGACTACAGGCTGGGAACACTTGAATACCGTTCCGTGCGTTTTGAGAACATCACCTACGATATGCCGAACTTCCAGGGGAATGCTGCGGTGAACTACACCGACCGCGAGACTCCGTGGACCAGGATCATTGAGCATAAGTGGTTTGAATTCGGTAAGGACGAGAACGGAAAAGACATCCCCAAAACGATAATCAGCCGTGAATACAGCTCGGAGTGGAAAAAGGGCGATGAGCCTTATTATCCCGTGAATGACGAAAAAAACTCCGCACTCTATGCGAAGTACAAGGAACTCGCGGATGCGGAGAAAAATGTCCTTTTTGGCGGAAGGCTCGGAGAATACAGATATTACGACATGGATAAGACCGTCGAAGAGGCTCTTAAAGCATTCGGAAGAATGTAGATTTCCCTGTATCTCATGTCAGATATTTTAAGATAAGGCGCGCTGCAAGTTCTGCGCCGCCGGTGATAAGCATAACGACTATCGGGTTGAATCTGAATTTTCTGAGGAGCAGCAATGCCGCAGAGAAGAGCAGGACAGCCCGATAGTTTGTGTTTTCAAGCAAGTTTCCCAAGGACGTGACATTACCGAAAAACGTGGGGATGAGGATGGTGAGCCCTGCGGCAAGGATCATGGAGACCACCGCGGGACGAAGAGACTTAAGCATTCCCTGTATCAGCGTGAGCTTTCGGAAACGGTAATACAGATATGCCAGCAGGGAAACGATGATGCATGACGGGAGGATAACGCCGAGCGTCGCGATAAGCGCTCCGGGAATGCCCGAAACACGCATGCCGATAAAGGTTGCGGCGTTGATTGCTATAGGACCGGGGGTCATTTCGGCGATGGTGACAAGATCGGAGAAATCCTCCACAGTCATCCAGCCGTAGGTGTCGATCGCCTGCCTGCTGATAAGAGGGATTGCCGCGTAGCCGCCTCCGAAGCTCAATGCGCCGACCTGGAGAAACGCAAGGAAAAGCTCAATGAGTTCCATGGCGCACCTCCACAAGTGTCCTTATCACTCCGATCAAAGCGGCGGCAAGGATTATGTATACAACGTTCACTTTGAAAAAGAAATTGGCCGTAAAGGCGGCGAACATAAGGATGATGCCGGTCATGTCTTTATTTTTTACTATTCCGGAAGCCATGTCATAGACCACTGAGGCGATCACCGCGCAGACACCCGACCGCATGCCGAAGAGCACTGCCTGTACGGCTTCGTTCGACCGGAAAGCGTTGTAAGCCACAGAGATCAGGGCGATGATAAAGAACGGAGGGATCACGGCGCCGAGCACGGCAAAGCAGATACCCGGGATGCCGCAGAGCTTGTAGCCTACGACTATTGCTCCGTTTACTGCGATGGGGCCCGGTGATGACTGGGCTATTGCAACAAGATCAAGCATTTCTTTTTCGTCTATCCAATGGAGTTCGTCAACGAATTTTGTCTTTAAAAGAGTGACTATAACGTAGCCCCCACCAAAGGTGAAGGCGCTCAAGTACAGCGTTGACAGGAATATTTTTATCAGTTTCTTTTTAGTCGACATAACAGCCTCACATTTTTAAAGCCCATAAAAATGGGCGTGCGTGCATTATAGCACATTTTTCCGAACCTATCAAATATTGCTCTGTATACTTTACTAAAAATGGGGAATATGGTAAAATCATAATAATTGGGTGAAATATGCCCAAAACTGGGAAACCGGAGGAGTAAAGCATGGCAACCTACAAAATGATCCTTGTCGGTAACAACGGTAAGGAAATGGACGATTTTTTTGTTTCGTTTGAAGATGATTTCAGCATTATGTCAAGCTCCGTCAGGCCCAAGGATCTGGACACTCACATCTCCTGCTTTGAGCCGGACATCTTTTTATATATCATTGGCGAGAATGACACGGAGAGCTCTATGCTTGACGTGGTGACCTACATAAAACAGTCCACGGACGGGACCATGGTGTTTGGTGTCGCGGGGACTGCGGGAAACTGCGACACTTTTCAAAAACTTTCTCACAACATGGCGGAATTCACGATCACTCTGCCTGTGGATCCGGCACATTTCAGAGAAGAAGTCATCGATAGGATCCTTGGCTCCGAGAGGCTTGGAGACGAGTATACATCAATGATGGCAGATCTCGCGAGAGTAAGGAGCGACGGAAGAAGAAAGCACGTTCTTGTCATCGACGATTCTCCCATCATGCTCAAGCTTGTAAAAGAGCGCCTTAAGGACAAATATGATGTGGCCACGGCAATAAGCGGCAAGGTGGCATATAAATTCCTCGAAAACAACAATACCGATTTCGTGCTCCTCGACTATGAGATGCCCGAAGAAGACGGCCCTGTTGTTTTCAAGACCTTGCGCGAGATGCCTAAGATGAAGAATGTCCCGATAGCCTTCCTCACGGGTGTCACGGACAGCGAAAAAGTAAGTGAAGTATTACAGTTAAAGCCTCAGGGCTATGTACTTAAACCCATCGATAAGGATAAATTGTTCGCGATAATCGAGAAATATATCGGAGGATAAACGACGCATGGGCACGCCTCTACTGACAGAGCTGATGACGACGGAGGAGCTGCAGGAGTTTCAGGATGCCTTTTCGGATTTTACCGGACTGGCTGCGCTCATCACCGACGAAAAAGGTTCTCCCGTTACAAAAGGATCAAACTTCACCGAATTTTGCATGGACCTCATCCGTAAAAATCCCGAGGGATGCAAAAGGTGTGAGGAATGCGACAAGGGCGGAGCGTTGGAAACGCTTAAGACAGGAAAGCCCTCTGTTTACCATTGCCATTCGGGACTTATCGATTTTGCGACGCCCATTCTGCTTGACGGAAGGATGATAGGATCCCTCATCGGAGGGCAGGCGCTTACCGAAGAGCCGGACCGTGACAGCATAGAGGACGTGGCCGCAGATCTCGGCATAGATCCGGACGCGCTGTGGGAGGCATCCCAGAATGTAACGATAATGCCTAAAGCAGAGATCGACAAAAGAGCGGATTTCCTGGTAAAAATGGGTTCGCTTCTCTCCAAGATGGCTTTTTCACGCTACAGCTCTCTTAAGGCCGGCAAGGAGATGGAGACCGCTGCGGAAATGAAAACCAATTTCCTTGCAAACATGAGCCACGAGATACGTACGCCCATGAATGCGGTGATAGGTCTTTCGGAGATGGCGCTTCGTGAAAACCTCCCGCCTGCCGCAAGAGACTACATCAATCAGATAAAATCATCGGGAAGAGTGCTGCTCGGCATCATCAACGATATTCTCGATTTTTCAAAGATAGAAGCAGGAAAGATGGATATCCTGCCTACGGATTACGAGCCGCTTTCCATCGTGAACGATGTCGCGAACATGATCTCCGTAAAGATCGCGGAGAAAAACATCGAACTGATCCTCGACATAAATCCTTCATTCCCGGCAATGCTTGAAGGCGACAACCTGAGGATAAAACAGATCATCACAAATATCGCAAACAATGCCGTAAAGTTCACCAATAAAGGCTATGTAAAGATAGTCGTGGACTTTGAAAAAGTGGACGAGGATACGATAGAATTCCAGTGCGCGGTGCAGGATACAGGCATAGGCATAAAGCGGGAGGACCAGGAAAAACTCTTCAAATCCTTCAGCCAGCTCGATCCCAAGAGAAACAGGAACATCGAAGGCACGGGGCTTGGACTTGCCATAAGCCGAAGGCTCCTTGACCTGATGGGCGGAGACATCAGCTTTATCAGTGAATACGGGCAGGGCACCACATTCTTTATCTCACTCAGGAACAAAGTCGTAGACTGGAGCCCCGCCGTCACGCTGAACGATCCGAAAAATGTCTTTGTCATGACATTTTTTAAAAATGAACTGCTCGGTGACCAGGTGGAAAAGGACCTGAACATGCTCGGAGCCGCAAACAAGCGGCTGAACGGCTGGAATGAAGTTGAAGCCGAGATAAACAGGCACAAAGGCGGACGGTCGAAAAAGAAATATATCATCACCGAAAAGAACTGTATGGGGCCGGAACTTGACGACATCCTCATTAAGAACGACGATGTGAAATGCATATGCTTTGAGGATTTTATGGATGACCTTAAATCCTCGTTTCCGAACCTCACCATCAGCAAGAGACCGGAATCCACGATCAAACTCGCGATGCTCCTTAACGGCTCGGAAAGCATCTTCTCGGAGCAGACGGAAACGGCATATGAGATGGATTTCACCGCTCCCGGAGCAAGGATACTGATAGTCGACGACAACCCAGTGAACCTTACCGTTGCGGAAGGCCTTCTTGAGCCACTCGACATGAAGATATTTACCGCTGTAAGCGGCAAGGAAGCCATAGCTCAGATCGAGAAAAACCCCGAGAAGTTTGACCTGATCTTTATGGATCACATGATGCCGGACATGGACGGCGTGGAGACCACAAGGATCATCAGAAGACTGCATCCGAGCTATGACGATGTGCCGATAATAGCGCTCACCGCAAACGCGGTAAACGGCGCCAAGGAGCTTTTCTTACGGGAAGGCATGAACGACTTTGTCGCAAAGCCGATCGAGGTGCGTTTCCTGGTCGCAAAAGTCAAGCAGTGGCTCCCTCAGAAGCTTTTGCAGAAAAAGACTGCGGATCACTCAAAGTCCGAGGTTGCGGGGAACGATTCCGAGACGGCCGTTTTTGCAGCGGATATCCCGGAAATGGACTTTAAGAGTGCCATTAAGATGGTCGGCAGCGAAAGCGTGCTGATAAAGATACTTGAGGAATATTACAAAAACATCCCGGATTCCGCAAAAGCCATAAAAGAGGCTTTTGAGACAGGAGACATAAAACAGTATACGATCCTTGTGCATGCTTTAAAGAGCAGTTCGCGTCAGGTCGGAGCCATGGTGCTCGGAGATATGGCGGCGGAGCTTGAGGCGGCGGGAAAAGAAGAGGATATAAAGACTATCAAGGCCAAGACGCCGTACCTGATAAACAAGTACATGTCCTACAAAAAACTTTTTGAACCGTTTTTTGAAAAGAAGGATGCGGCTTCGGATAAGGATAAGCCAAAGGCAGCGGATGACGATATCAAGGATCTTACCGACAAGATGATCGTCGCGGCGGACATTCTGGATATGGACGCCATGGAAGAAGTGATGGGAGAGTTCAAGGCTTTCAACTATCCCAAAAAGGAAGCCGCTCTCATCGAAGAACTTGAAAAAGCCGTTGAAAACGTAGATGTGGACGGCTGCAGGGAAATATGCAACAAGCTGCAAAAAGCACGCTCGCTGCACTAAAAAAATAAAGAGGAAGAGACAAATGTATTCAGGATTTTTAAGATCAAGACATGATCTGTGCAAGGAGCTCGTGAAACGCCTGAGCCCGGATTACAAGTTCGTGTCTGTGCTCGGAAAGCACATTACCGGACAGTATGTATCCGTTACCACCGCAACGACCGCCGTCGTGGATACGCCCGAACAGCAGTGCGGCTTTGTGGTGAAGCTCTTTGACGGTAAGGTTTATTCGGAGTATTCCTTTACGGACATAACAAAGGGAACGCTCAACAAGTTGGAAAAAGCGATCCGTGAGGAGACAAAGCTCAGTGAGGCTCTTACAAAGGATCACGTAAAGATGAAAGCCATGCCCGACGAACCGATGAAGCGGGATTTTGCGAGACCCATTTCCGGGAAGCGCTACTCCATTCCCGAGATAGTGGAAAAGCTCACGGCACTGAGAGATGAGACAAAAGCCGTTTCCGAAAAGATCGTGCAGGCAGGCATGACATTTGAGATGTATGATGTTTCCGCGCTGTTCATTTCAAAGAACCGTGAACTCACACAGGAATACGGGTGGTGCAGCGTAAGAGGGTACGCATATTCCAGAGATGGCGGAAAGACTCAGTTTGCCATGGATGTAGCACCCGGAAACAATGAGGAAGAAGTTTTTGCGGTAATGGCAACAAAGACACGCCCGCTCGGAGAGCTGGCCGTTGAGCTGCTCTCGGCCGAAATGATCAAGCCCGGCGTGTACGATATCATCACAGATCCTTCTATCACCGGTCTTATCGCGCATGAAGCTTTCGGACACGGCGTGGAGATGGATATGTTTGTAAAGCACAGGGCAAAGGCCAGAAAATATATCGGAAAGCCCGTTGCGTCGCCCCTTGTGAATATGCATGACGGAGCCGCGGCGACCATGTCATGTGTCGGTTATTTCTTTGACGATGACGGCGTTCTTGCGCATGACACGCTGATCATAAAGGACGGTATACTTCAGACGGGTATCAGCGATGCGGTCAGCGCCATGCAGCTCGGCACCGAGCCTACAGGCAACGGAAGACGTCAGGATCCTTCAAGAAAAGCCTATACAAGAATGACGAACACATTCTTCTCTGCAGGCAGCGACAACGTTGAAGACATGATAAAGTCTGTAAAGCATGGCTATATGCTGTTTGAGACCGATAACGGGATGGAAGACCCGAAGAACTGGAATATACAGTGCGTAGCGCAGTACGGAAGAGAGATAAAGAACGGAAAATTCACGGGAAAGATCGTTGCGCCTGTTGTAATGTCGGGTTATGTGCCTGATCTTCTACAGTCCATTTCCATGGTTTCGGATGAATGGAAGGTGATAGGATCGGGACATTGCGGCAAGGGATATAAAGAATGGGTGCCTGTCAGTGACGGCGGCCCGTATTTGAAAGCGAGATGTAAACTGGGATGATGGACAAATTTATCAAAGCATTAAAGAGAAATGCACAGGTATCGGCATGGTCGGTCACCGAGGTCACCAAGAAGAGCCGCGAGCTTTTCTATGTGCTCGACAAGCTTGAAACGAACCGTGCGACCGATACAACAGATTATAACGTCACCATATATGTCGACAAAAACAAAAAGCGCGGTATCGCAAATTTTGCGGTATATGACTATATGAGCGACAAGGAACTTGACGAAAAGATCGCGGAAAAGGTCTATGCGGCTTCATTCGCAATGAACAAGTTTTTTGAGATACCGGGCAAAGACGACAGGAAACTCAAGGCGAGAAAGACCAATCTCAAGGACCGCCCTTTTGCGGAGATCATGGAAGACCTTGTAAAAGCGGTGTTTGCGGCAAACGTTCACAAAAACGGATACCTCTCCGCCACAGAGTTTTTCATCACGGAATGGAACGAGAGGATCGTAAATTCCAACGGCGTCGATCTTTCTTCAAAGAAGTACGGCGCGCAGGTGGAGATAATCCCGTCGTGGGAAAAGAACGGCGAGGAGGTAGAAGTTTACCACATGCTGAACCTCGGCTCGTTTAATGCGGAAGAAGTGACTGCGGAAGTGGATGAGCAGCTCATGGAGGCAAAGGCCAGATTTGATGCGGTTTCCGTTCCCAAGAACAAAAAACTCAAAGTCATAATTCAGGACGGCGAGGTGGGAGAGCTTCTCGACTATTTCGTATCGGAGCTCAGCTACCGCAAGGCCTACATGAAGATCAACAAATTTAAGCCCGGCGACCACGTGCAGGGCAAAAAGGTGACCGGAGATCTGCTTAACATAAAGCTTTCTCCGTTTTACGAAGGCGCCTACAACTCCAGAGCATTTGACTCCGACGGCGTTGTGCTCGACGAGACAGAGATAATAAAGGACGGCGTTGCCGTAAACCGCCACGGTTCTTACCGTTTTGGCTACTATCTCAAAGAAAAGGCTCCCACAGGCGTACTTCCCGTAACTGTCGTAAAAGAGGGAAAGAAGACCTTTAAGGAAATGCAGAAAGAGCCTTACGTGAGATGTGTGAAGTTCTCGGGACTTCAGGTGGACGCAAGCTCGGGATATTTCGGAGGCGAAGTACGTCTCGGTTTTTACTTTGACGGAAAGAAGGAAGTGCCCGTTACGGGATTTTCGGTATCGGGAGACATGAACAAGAGCGCTTCGAGCCTTGTATTTTCAAAAGAGACGGTCACAAAGCCTTCTTACCACGGACCCAAGTATGTAGAGATAAAAGACATGACCGTAATGTAAAAAACATTTTAAGGTGGCAGGATGAGTATAAAAAAACTGACTTTGTTGCATTCAAACGACCTTCACGGGGACATGGAAGAAGAAAAAATAGACGATTCCTATGTCGGCGGGCTTTCAAGGCTCTCGGGATATGTCCACAAGGTAAGGCGTGAGGAAGAAAACGTGGTCTATGCGCTTGCGGGTGACATGTTCCGCGGATCGATCATAGACAGTGAGTTCAAGGGCCTTTCGACGGTCGAACTGATGAATCTTGTAGGACCGGATGTCACATGTCTCGGAAATCATGAGGTAGACTACGGTGTGGCACATCTGCTGTTTTTGGAAAAATGCGCGACCTTTCCCATCGTCAATGCGAATTTCTACATGAGATCGCCCAGACGCCGTCTTTTTAACCCGGAGATCATTTTGAACGTCGGTGGCATCAAGATACTGTTTATCGGCATTCTGACGGAAGCAGCGCTGCTGGAGATAAAAAAGGACACTCTGTTCGGCACCCTTGTAAACATCGAGGAAGCAAGGGATGAGGTCGGGAGGATCATAAACAGCTACAAGACGGTCGACATCGACCTTACGGTGCTCCTTACTCATATCGGCTTTGAAGAGGACAAAAAGCTTGCAGCCATGCTGGATCCCGACTGGGGCGTAGATATCATAATCGGCGGACATACACACACTTATATCACTGAACCCGCAGTGGTGAATGATATCCTTGTCGTTCAGGCAGGGACAGGCTCCGATCAGATCGGACGCTTTGACCTTACCATCGATATGGACAAAAACTGCATAAAGGACTATACGTGGCAGTGCGTTCCGATAAACGATACCACAGCTCCCAAGGACGATGTGCTTGAGGAAGTGCTCGGCGGATATAAGGACATCACCGACAGAAAGTACAATACCATCCTGACACGTTTCAGGAAGCCTCTCACGCACCCGGACAGATGGGCGGAATCGGAGCTTGGCAACCTTTTTGCCGATATCCTCTGGAAACAGCTTGGCACGGATTTTGTGCTCCTGGGTTCGGGAAGCATCAGAAAGGAAGTGCTGGGCGAGGCAGTGACGCTTCAGGATCTTTTGGAGATCTTCCCGTTTGACGGCAAGGTGCATGCGGCAAGGATACCGGGAAGAGTCCTCAAGAACGCCATTCTGTACATGTGCAGGGATGAACTGTTTGATAAGAACCACACCGAGTTTTATCAGTTTTCGTCAAACCTCAGGCTTATATATGACTATGCGACAAAGAACATAGTTTCACTCGCACTGAACGGCGGGCCTGTGGATGACAACAGGATATATACCGTTGCGATGCAGGATTTCCATTACAAGAACATAACAAAATGTCTTGGGGTAGACACGGATTCTTTGGAAAACTTTGAACGCGCAAGGATCATTTCCACTTCGGATTTTGATATAATACGCGAATATTTTGAAACACATGCGTCGATCGATTCAAGGGTGGACGGCAGGATAACGATTTTAAATGCGCCTAAGGCCGATTGATCCGGATCTTGTACGCGATTGGAGGAATAAAAAATGACAACTTGGAAAAACTATGATGAGCTTGCAAGCGCAAAAAAGCTTGAGGCAGTAAAGAAAACAGATCTCACAGAGGTCCTTTCGGGAGATAAGGGCGCTGAGCGTGTAAGAAAATACAGCGTTCCCATGGCTTGCGGGCTTAAGTACAACTATGCCGCAAAGCAGGTGGACGACGAGACTCTCGGCGTTCTTTCGGAGCTTGCAAAAGAGGCTGAACTTATTGCGAAGTTTAAGGATCTTTACAGCGGTGAAGTCATCAACACTGGTGAAAAGAGACTCGTACTCCATCAGCTCACACGCGGACAGCTTGGCGACAAGGTGGTCGCAGACGGCGTTGACAAGAGAGAGTTTTATGTGGCTCAGCAGAAAAAGATAGCGGAGTTTGCGGAAAAAGTCCATTCCGGTGCTATCGCAAACGAGAAGGGTGAAAAGTTCACGACCGCTGTACAGATCGGTATCGGCGGCAGTGACCTCGGACCCCGCGCAATGTATATAGCGCTTGAAAACTGGGCAAGGCGTAACGGATGCTTCAAGATGGAAGCGAAGTTCATTTCAAACGTCGATCCCGATGATGCGGCAGGAGTGCTTGAGAGCGTTGACGTTGAGCATTCTGTGTTCATCCTGGTATCAAAATCGGGCACCACGCTCGAGACTCTCACAAATGAGGCATTTGTAAAGAACGCGCTCAAGACGAGAGGACTTGATCCTTCAAAGCATATGATCGCAGTAACAAGCGAGACATCGCCTCTTGCAAAGAGCAGCGATTATCTTCAGGCATTTTTCATGGACGATTACATCGGAGGACGTTATTCTTCAACATCTGCAGTGGGCGGAGCAGTTCTCTCGCTTGCGTTTGGTCCTGATGTATTTGCGCGTTTCCTTGACGGAGCCGCAGCAGAGGACAAGACTGCATTGAATGAGGACATCTTACAGAATCCCGCTCTTCTTGACGCTTTGATCGGTGTGTATGAGAGAAATGTCCTGGGATGCGGCACTACAGCGGTGCTCCCTTATTCGCAGGCGCTTTCACGTTTCCCCGCACACCTTCAGCAGCTTGACATGGAATCGAACGGAAAGAGCGTAAACCGCTTCGGCGAGCCTGTTGACTATGTTACCGGTCCCGTTATCTTCGGAGAGCCCGGAACCAACGGCCAGCATTCGTTCTATCAGCTCCTTCACCAGGGCACGGACATCATACCGATGCAGTTCATCGGATTCAAGGACAGCCAGCTCGGCATCGATGTCGA
>JAEEGH010004856.1_pt1 | contig 34195 bp, 32 predicted proteins | sample 9134181 | NCBI WGS metagenome assembly JAEEGH01 (sample SAMN16246544, study PRJNA631951) | gut metagenome | biome: gut microbiome; feature: rumen; material: DP-attached | host: Bos | place: Iran: Karaj | collected 2018-10
TGAGCTGCTGGAGAAATATTATAAGAACCATCGATACAAAAGCGACCAGTATCAGGATCTTTATTATTTTCGGAGTTTTTACTTCTTCATTCATATATAAAATCCGTAAAACAAGGCTTGCCCGATCGATCGAACAAGCCTGTAAAAATTATATTTCCTTCGTGAAAATATGTCAAATTTTGCGGTTTTAAGATCTTATCTCTGAACTCTTCCTGAAGCATCTCCGCCTGCAAGGGTTTCAACCTCTTTACGTGTTACAAGGTTGAAGTCTCCGGGAATGGTGTGCTTAAGTGCTGATGCGGCTACGCCAAACTCAAGAGCGCTCTTGAAATCCTTGCCGTCGAGAAGTCCGCAGATAACTCCGCCTGCGAATGAATCACCGCCGCCTACACGGTCAACGATGGGACGGATGGTGTACTCTTTGGAATGATAAAATTCCTTGGTATCACGTGAGTACATGCAAGCTGACCAGCCGTTATCGGAAGCTGAGCGGCTAACTCTGAGAGATGATACGCAGTACTCGAAATTGTAATCAGCAACCATCTGCTCGAAGATGCTCTTATATCCTGCAAGTTCAAGCTCACCGCTTGTTACATCGGTATTGCCGGGCTTGTATCCGAGAACGAGGTTTGCATCCTCTTCGTTTCCGATACATACATCAACGTACTTCATAAGGTTCTTCATAACCTTCTGAGCCTTCTCGGATGACCAGAGCTTCTTACGGAAGTTGAGGTCGCAGGAAACTTTTACGCCATGCTTTTTAGCAGCCTTAAGAGCTTCCTCGGTAAGAACTGCTGCGCTGTCGGAAATAGCGGGAGTAATTCCGGTAAAGTGGAACCAATCCGCTCCTTCGAAGATCTTATCAAAATCAAAATCAGCTGCGGTTGCGGTTGAGATTGAAGAATGTGCTCTGTCATAAACAACTTTTGAAGGTCTCATAGCGCTTCCGCTCTCAAGATAGTAGATACCTACTCTCTCTCCGCATCTTGCGATGTTATCGGTCTTAACTCCGTACTTTCTGAGTGCTGCGATTGCACAGTCACCGATCTCGTTTTCGGGAAGTGCTGTTACATACTCAGCATCGTGTCCGTAGTTTGCAAGGGATACGGCAACGTTTGCTTCACCGCCGCCGTAATTGATGTCGAACTCATCAGCCTGGATGAACTTCTCATTGTTGGGAGTTGAGAGGCGGAGCATGATCTCGCCCATAGTAACTACTTTAGCCATTTTTTCTTATCCTCTTTTTATAATTTTCCCCTCGGGGATGATCACTTGTTAACAAGATGAACGGCAAATCCGCCGATCTCTTCTTTCATGTAGATAGCCTTAAGCTTACCCTTGTCGTCCTTCTTGGCAGTTGATTCATCGAATTCAACTCCGAGAACGGTGCTGAGGTAATTAACGGCTCTGTCGATGTAGTTGGTTCTGATGGCGATATGGCCATGAGTTCCGAGATAGGGCTCTTTCATATACTCAACGGCAGAACCTGCGAATACGGAGCTGTTACCGTTCTTGACGTTCATACCGAAGATAAATGCAAAACGCTCTGCAGCCTTAACTGCCTCAGCCTCATTAGCGCTGTTAACGCCCACATGAGCAAGTTCAAAACCGAGCATGGTCTTAACTGCTTCTCTGGTAAGCTCTTCGATCTTATCAAATGCACCCTCTGCTATAAGATCTCCGGGAACCATCCATGATCCTCCGCAGGCGATTACCTTGGGGAAATCAAGATATGAAATAAGGTTCTTGGCATTGATTCCACCGGTGGGCATGAACTTCATGTTCACGTAAGGAGCTGCCATAGCCTTGATCTTGGCAATTCCACCACTCTGCTCTGCAGGGAAGAACTTAACAACTTCAAGTCCGAACTCGATAGCAGTCTCGATCTCTGAAGGTGAATTGGTTCCGGGAGTAATGGGGATGTTCTTATCAACACAGTACTTTACGATCTTGGGGTTAAGTCCGGGGCTTACGATGAACTTGGCGCCGGCTTCAACTGCCTTATCAACCTGCTCTGTGGTAAGAACGGTTCCTGCTCCCACTACCATATCGGGATGGGTCTTGGTCATGATGGCAATAGCCTCTGCTGCGGCTGCGGTTCTGAAGGTAACTTCAGCGCAGGGAAGTCCGCCTTTGCAAAGTGCCTCTGCAAGGGGCTCAGCATCCTTTGCATCATCGAGCTTAACTACGGGAACGATTCCTATCTTACTGATAGTTTCAAGAATGGGTAACATTTATTCTTTCTCCTTTGATCTTTCAAAGATTATTTTTTCTTTGTTGCTGCCTTCTTTGCAGGTGCTTTCTTAGCGGTTTTCTTATCTGCAGTCTTCTTCGCAGCGGGCTTCCCAGCTGTGGTCTTAGCGGTCTTTGCAGCCTTTATCTTCTTGGCATCTTCCTTATCCTTGTGAACCTTGAACTTGGAAGCATCGAGATTTGAAGGATCCTGTCCGATGTAAGCAAGGATTCCGCCGTCGATATAAACAACCTGTCCGTTTATGAAATCCGAAGCGGGGGAAGCAAGGAATACCGCAAGTCCCATAAGGTCCTCGGTCTCGCCCCAGCGCTGTGCGGGAGTCTTGGAACGGATGAATCTGTCGAAGGGATGAAGTGAACCGTCCTTCTGGATCTCACGAAGGGGTGCGGTCTGAGGTGTTGCAATATATCCGGGTCCGATGGCGTTGCACTGGATATTGTACTGACCATACTCGGAGCAGATATTCTTGGTGAGCATCTTAAGTCCGCCCTTTGCTGCAGCATATGCGGATACGGTCTCTCTTCCGAGCTCACTCATCATGGAGCAGGCATTTATGATCTTGCCGCCGCCTCTTTTGATCATTGAAGGAATAACAGCCTTGGAGCAGATGAAGGGACCGGTAAGGTCAACATTTATTACCGCATTCCACTGCTCAATGGTCATCTCGGTCATGGGAATTCTCTTGATAATACCTGCGTTGTTGACAAGGATATCGATGGGGCCAACCTTCTTTTCAACATCGCTTACGAACTTAAGAACCTGCTTCTCGTTGGTAACATCACACACTGCGCCGTATGCCTTGATGCCAAGTTTCTTGTACTCTGCAAGTCCTCTGTCAACCAGTTCCTGGTTGATATCGTTAAATACAACCTTTGCTCCTGCCTCTGCATAAGCCTGTGCATATGCAAGTCCGAGACCGTAAGAAGCTCCGGTGATCCATGCTACTTTTCCTGTGAGTTTAAATTTTTCCAATACTCCGGCCATGATTTTTTCCTCCTGTTAAACGGATCAAAGAAGATCCTGGTTTCTTACATCGTCCATATCATCGAAGTCCTGATTCTCTCCTACCATTCCCCAGATGAATGTATATGCCTGTGTTCCACATCCTGAATGAATTGACCAGCTAGGGCTGATAACAGCCTGCTCGTTTCTCATAACAATGTGTCTTGTCTCTGTAGGCTCTCCCATGAAATGCATAACAAGTGCATCCTCAGGAATATCGAAATAAAGATATACTTCCATACGTCTGTCATGTGTATGACATGGCATTGTATTCCATACACTTCCAGGCTTAAGCTCAGTCATACCCATTTCAAGCTGACATGTCTCAACCTGTCCGGGAAGAATATACTTGTTGATAACTCTGTGGTTGGCCTGCTCAAGAGATCCAAGCTCTTTCTTGTTCTCATCCTTGATGATAACAACGCCTTCAGAAGGAGTTCCTTCTCTCTTAATAAGAACTGTTGGATATGTCTTATGTGCAGGTGCGCTGTTGATATAAAACTTAGCTGGCTTGCTTGCATCGCAGCTTGCAAAAGAAACATCTTTTGCTCCCATTCCGATATACATGCCCTGCTTGTAATCTACATCATACTTTTTACCATCGATGGTGATAACACCTGCTCCACCGATATTGATAACGCCCATTTCACGTCTCTGTAAAAAATACTCTGCTCTAAGCTCATCTCCGGCTGTAAGCTTAAGTTCCTCTTTTACAGGAACAGCTGAACCAGTAATGATTCTGTCAATGTGACTATAAACGAGCTTAATCACATCAGGCTGAAAAAGGTCATCGATGAGGTACTCTTCTCTTAATCTCTGAGTATCGTAATGCTTCTCATCTCTAGGTGAACTAGCTGTTCTAAGTTCCATACTTGCCTCCGTTCTTGAATTACTATTTTATATGGGTACACTTCCCATTCATTCACGCAATATCATGATACGGTATAACTTATTCTTTGTCAGTTCATTTTTAAACAAAAAAGTTGCAAATCTTGACCTGATGTAAGAGCTTTCATATTTCTTACATTTTATCACATTTTGCCCTTATCCACATTGCAAAAATTGCTGTGTTTTTCAATAAAAAACGCGTTGCAATTTCCTATTAAATCAAATAAAAAAGCAACGCGGTTAAGCGTTGCCTTTAATCTTTTTATGAGTAGGACTGTAAGCCGGGTTATGTCGTGAATGATCATCTATCTAGGACTGCCGTCACCGACAGCCTCAAGCGACCCACCTGAAAGCGAACCGGGCCGGCTCATTGCTTTCTTTTCGGTCTTGCTTCGAATGGGGTTTACATGGCTACTGATGTTACCACCAGCACGGTAGTCTCTTACACTGCCTTTCCACCCTTACGCTTCTAAGGCGATTCGGCGGTCACTCGGAAAGCACGCTTTCCTCGTTACGCGGCATTCGCCGCATGCCCAGACTGCAATAAGCCAATTTTCATGCAAGCATGAAATTGTCTATTTCAGCCTGGTCGCCCGCCTCATTTGAAACGCGGTATATCTCTGTTGCACTATCCTGGGAGTCACCTCCACCAGACGTTATCTGGCATCCTGCCCTGTGAAGCCCGGACTTTCCTCTCCCATGCCCTTTCGTTTGCATGGCAGCGATCATTTATCCTACTCAGGAACAACATTATACCATAATTCTAAATTTGTTAAAGAACAAATTAAAAAAAGAGCCATCTAAGGCTCTTTCTAAGTGGATGTATTACTTAAACTGCTGGGTTACCAGATTCTTCAGCAGTTTTTTGCTCAACATATCTCAGGGCATCTATAGCGGATGAATAATATCCGGCAACCATCTGTGATTCAGGTGATAATGATCTGAGTGCTTTTGATTTCATTGTTTCAAAATATGAAATAGCTGCTCCGATATTACTAAGATCAATTGGCTTGTCATTGCAGTAAAGTGTGCCTCTTGCAGTATCATATCTTGTCATATCTTTTCTGCTTACAGGTTGCATACCCATGGCAACCGCTAATGAATTAATTGTTTTAGCTCTGTCGTAGGTTGTCATTATTAAAATCTCCCTCAAAAATAATACTTAATCTTTTCAACAGCGAATTTTATTTTACTCTTTGGTGCGTAAAAGTAAATGGAGATTGCACGAACAAATAGTGAAAAAAATGTGTTTAAATTGTGTTTGTAATTATGTTTCAAAACTCGCTTGATTCCGTGAAATTCAAAGTCAAAATCCTTGGATCAAATTCAAGCTGAGGGAGATATTTTTTTATTTGTAAAACTTTAAACTTGCTTCAACGCCTGATTTTAGATCAAACTTTGCAGACCATCCAAGTTCTTCTAATTTGGAGCTGTCCAGGGCTGATCCCTTCATCATGTTATAGCTCTTTTTTTCTGCATCACCAGGATTCTCGAAAATCACCTTTACACCTGCTGCCTTGGCGATTTCTTCAGCAATCTCCCTGATGGAGACAATTGAATCCTTATTGGAAATATTATAGGCCTCCCCGGTTTTCCCATGTATCAGGATTGTCAAAAGAGCTGCCGCACTATCAAGTGTGTAGCAATAAGATCTTATCTGCTCTCCGGCGCTCTTCATCACAATATCTTTTCCAGAAGCTGCATTCCTGGTAAAAGCTGCAGTTGCCCTGCTGTCTGCAGGTGTGATACCGGGTCCATATGCATGACAGGATCTGGCGATCACAAAGTCAACACCATGTTCCTGGTAATAAGAAGCACACAAAGTCTCAGCCGCCCTCTTGCTCATAGGATAACAGGCGCGTGGATTAAGAATATCTACATATCCATAATCCGTTTCCTTAAATGTGTTCTCCTTTATATACTGTCCCTTTCCCTCTGATACATCTTCCTGCTGATTCCCAAGGCTTACCTCATCAGATGCAACCGGATTACCATAAATCTCGCCGGATGAAATAAGCAGCACTCTGCTGCCCTTTGACATAGCTGCAGAATCAAGGACTGTCTTTAAGCCAAGTATATTACCAAGCATGGTTTCGACAGGTTCTGTTGACATCTTGGCAGGATCTGCATTGCTGGCTCCGTGAATATAATAATCAGCTTTGGGCAGATTGTCTCCAGCTTTTGTAGCATCATATGAAACAAACTCATATTCACCATCCTGCAAAATCCCATCAAATCTGGCAGCTGTCTTTTCTTTGTTTCTGCCTGCTATGATCAGCTTTATACCTGCACTTTTTTCTTTATTCAAAAGAGCTATAATATCCACCACAGCGGAGCAGAGCATACCTGTTGCACCAGTTATACAGATTGTTTTATTAAATAAAGTCGTGATGCCAGGCGTGGTTCTTGCAACCAGCCTGACATCATCAAAATATTCCTTACAATATCTCATTTTTCATACCTTAAAACAGCTTCCACCAACGAATTCTCTGCAAATTGAATTCTTTGGAAGGAAAGAATTATCAACGCTTACAAAATAGTCAAGGAACTTAAGAAGTCTTTTTGCCTCGAAGTACTCCGGTTCATTTTTCCCAATTGAGAAAAGAAGCGGCTCAGCATACTGCTTTATAACAGCAAGCTCATATATCTGAGCAGAGTTAAACATCTCATCAGCCTCCTCCTGGAATGGGAATATATTAGCTTCCTCTCCCGCTCTTACAGAAGGCCACATATTGATGGTCGCCTTGGCACTGGCGCCTCTGGTCCTTGCATCTCTGACGATTCTTCTAAGGAGTCTTCCGTCAGTTGTAGGAATCCTGTTATGTGAATCAATACTAAGAGTCGTAAGAGCACTGATATAAATCTTGAATTTAGAACTTGCAGGAAGAGCATAGGACATCTCTTCGTTAAGTCCATGTATGCCTTCTATTACAAGAACATCCGACTCACCAAGCTGCAGGAAATTGCCATTCATTTCTCTTTTGCCTGTCACAAAGTTAAATTCCGGCATCTCAACGCGCTCGCCATTTAAGAGCTTCACCATATCGTCATTGAACTGCTTAATGTCCATAGCTCCAAGGCACTCAAAGTCATAGCTTCCATCCAGGTGCTTGGGGGTAAATTCTCTGTTAACAAAGTAGTTATCAAGACTGATAGGATGCGGAACCATGCCATAGGTGCGCAGTTGTATGGAAAGTCTGTTGGCAAAGCTGGTCTTACCTGAAGAGCTTGGTCCTGCGATCATTACGAACTTTATATCTTTGCGGTCGTGGATCTTTTTGGCAATTTCACCGATCCTTCGCTCCTGCAAAGCCTCCTGTACAAGGATCATCTCGTTGATCCTTCCTGCGCAGATCTGTTCGTTAAGGTCGCCTACATTGTCAATTCCCATTCTGCTGCCCCAATCACTGGCAAGTTTCATGGTTTCAAAGAGCTTTTCCCTGGGCTCAGAAACCTTTAACAGATTTGGGTCAACCTTCATAGGAAGAGTAAGAAGCATGCCATCATGATACTTATCAAGCTGGAAATGCTCTATATATGAAGTATTAGGGCACATATAGCCATAAAAATAATCGTAAAAATCTTCAAGCCTATAGACATTGATCTCAGAGCTTCTCCTGTATTTCAAGAGAGAAACCTTGTCAGTCATGCCCTGCTTTTTGAATATCTCAATAGCCTCATCTAGAGGATAAACTTTCTTGGTGATAGGAAGAGCTTTGTCAATGAGCTCCTGAAACCTGTCAGAAACTTTTTTGACAAATTCATCAGTTATTTCAATGCCGCCTTTGATAGTGCAATAATAGCCATTACCAATGGTGAATTCCACCTTTGTCTTTGGCTGACAATCCTTGCCTGCCACGTCTTTAACAGCTTTGATAAGCATCATTATCGCTGTTCGACGCATGGTCTTATGGCCAATATCATCTGCAAAAGTGATAAAAGACAGATTGCCGTCCTTTTTCACTGTTTTAAAGAGTTCCCTTATCTTGCCATTGTATATAACAGCCGCAATTCTGTACTTAAATTCTGACTGGTACTCTTTTGCTATCTGCTCAAATGTAGTTCCTTTTTCGTATTCTTTAGATACTCCATTTATTGTAATCTGCGGCATAACGTCTCTCCTACCTCATTAAGATTTTTTGGGCAAAAGAAATATCGGACAACTCCTCCATTATCTCTTCTCTGCGCCCTGTATGGCTGTCATCAAGACTTTTCAAAATGCTCTCAAGAACCTGCCTGCCATGATCCAAATACGGCACTAAAAGCGGCTCTTTTCTAACTAAATTACACTCGCCATAGCGGTTACATATCCTGATCATCTGATCTTTTTTAATATCACCGCTATCTTTAAATAATGTTTCTAAAGTTTTATCAAATATGCTTTTATTGTCAAAAGAGCTGTCCATAACATCTACTTTCATAGGGAAATAGTACTTTCCATCCTCATAGACAACTCTTTCATCTGTTATAAGATATCCCTTATCTCTCAAAAACTGCCTGAACTCTTCATGATCAGACTGGGGCTGAAAGACTGCTTTCCTTATGCCAAGATCATAGAGATTTCCTTTTTCTATGAGTCTCTCCATAAGCTTTCCACCCATTCCTGCGATAACTATCGCATTAGCTTCGCCTTTCTCCAGCTCTTTTACGCCATCTGAAAGTCTGGTGGAAATGAAGTCTTCAAGGCCATATTCAGAGATGTTGGCATCTGCTGCTGAGAGAGGTCCTTTCCTTACATCCATGGCAATCACAGACTTAGCTATACCTCTCTGAACCAGATAAATGGACACATATCCGTGGTCGCACCCAACATCTGCAGCCTTCAAAGCCTCACCGTCACTCTTTAGCATGTTAGCAACGGTGATGAGCCTCTGGGACATTTTAAGTGATATATCTTCTCTACTCATGATCAATCAAGATAATCCTTGAGCTTGCGGCTGCGGCTTGGATGACGGAGTTTTCTAAGAGCCTTAGCCTCGATCTGACGGATACGCTCACGTGTTACGTTGAACTCTTTACCAACTTCTTCAAGGGTTCTTGCTCTTCCATCATCGAGACCAAATCTGAGTCGTAATACCTTCTGTTCACGCTCTGTAAGTGTTCCGAGAACCTCAACAAGCTGTTCCTTTAAGAGTGTAAAGGCTGCAGCATCAGCAGGTACAGGAACGTTATCATCCTGAATGAAATCACCAAGATGGCTGTCTTCCTCTTCACCGATAGGTGTTTCCAAAGATACAGGCTCCTGAGAGATCTTAAGGATCTCACGCACACGCTCTACAGGCATATTCATCTCTTTTGCAACCTCTTCAGGAAGTGGCTCACGACCAAGCTCCTGGAGAAGCTGACGGCTTACACGGATGAGCTTATTGATAGTCTCAACCATGTGAACAGGAATACGGATTGTTCTGGCCTGATCAGCGATAGCTCTTGTGATAGCCTGTCTGATCCACCATGTAGCATATGTTGAGAACTTGAATCCCTTACGGAAATCGAACTTCTCAACAGCCTTGATAAGACCAAGGTTTCCTTCCTGGATAAGGTCAAGGAAAAGCATTCCTCTTCCTACATATCTCTTGGCAATACTTACAACAAGACGAAGGTTGGCCTCTGCAAGACGCTTTTTAGCCTCTTCACCCTCATAGATTGCCTGATTTAATTCTTTCTTTTCAGCCTCTGAAAGCTCATTTTTATCCTTGTCATCATCAAGCTGTTTCTGAGCATCAGCGCCTGCTTCCATAGCTCTTGCAAGTTCGATCTCCTGATCAGCGTTAAGAAGCGGAACCTTACCGATTTCCTTAAGGTACATTCTTACAGGATCTTCAATGCTTATTCCATCAGGAACTGAAAGGTCGATATTCTCCATATCTACCTCGTCCTCATCAGAAAGCATCATATCATCTTCATCAGGAAGATCGTCGTCAACTTCAGAAACTCTAAGGACATCGATTCCTGAGCTCTCAAGAACTTCAAGTACGTTATCAAGCTGCTCCTCATTGAGGTTTAAATCTGTGAAGAAATCGCTGATTTCAGAGTACTCAAGAACATTTTTCTTCTTTTTTGCAAGTGCAAGAATGTCCTTTATCTTCTGTGTAAAGAGCTCTTTTGTAGCCTCATCAAACTCATGAGTCTCTCCGTCATTTGATGTGCTCTCAGCCTCTGCCTTTGCACTCTTTGTAGCCTTTTTAGCCTTAGGTTCTTTTGCTGCCTTTGGAGCTTTTTCCTCAGCCTTCTTTACAGTTTTCTTTTCCTCTGTGTCCTTTTCAGCCTTCGCTGCCTTTGCAGTCTTCTTTTCTTCTACAGAATCATCCTTTTTAGTCTTGGCTGAAACCTTTGCTGTAGCCTTTGCAGCAGTTTTTGTGGTAGCCTTTGCAGCTACCTTTTTCGTATCCTTTGTTTCTTTAGTCTCTACTTCTTTCTTTGCCATTTTTGTATTTTCCTTTTCTATTATTTTTCATCAATCATCTGGTGATATATCTGCGTGTGACAACTTTTCCAGATCTTTTTTACCCTGAATGGTCTTGGTAAGAAAATCAGGATCATCCGGCTTTAGCTCTTTCTTTTGTCTGTCATACCCTGCTGCCTTAACGCCATATATTATGTCGTGGAAAGCCTTTTTCCTCTGCTCCTTGGTCTCGATCTCGATGAGATTGGTGTTGAACATCTCAGCTACCTGCCTGTGTTCATCCTCATCAGTAAATCTGTCAAGAATAGCAGCCGGTGAAAAGTTGCCGCTCTCCATCCCCATAAACAGCTCTTTTGCCACATTTCTATACAGGTCATCTGAGAAATCCTCAGGAGTTATCCACCTTGTAACCTTGGAAAAGATCTGTGGTTCATCAGTAAGCCATGTCAAAAGAAGCCTCTGGTTCTTTCTGGCTCCGTCTTCAGGAGAACGTTTCTGCTGTATGCCCGACTTAGGCCTTTCAACCTTTCTGACAAGTCCGCCCTGAGAAGCAACACTGGATACAAGCCTTCTGAGATCATCTACCGCAATGTTGTATCTTGCAGCAACGGCTTCTATATAATTCTCTCTTTCCAGAGCCTCCTCAAATTCACAGAGCTTCATGGCAAGTTTCCTGTGAAATTCAGTCTTGGACTGAGGATCTGACATATCATGCTGGGATTGAAGCACCCTTACTTCAAAAAAGAAAGTGTTCTCAGCATTTTTTATTCTCTCTTCGAAAGCTTCCCTGCCTTCATTTTTTATAAACTCATCAGGGTCCTTATAGGGCCTTAGGTCAAGGACCTTCCCCTTAAGTCCGGCCTCTTTTAGAATGCCGATTCCTCTAAGCGCTGCCTTTGTGCCGGCTTCATCGCTGTCATAGGACAAAATGACTTCGTCCGTATATCTTTTTAATATCATGGCCTGCCCGGTGGTAAAAGCAGTTCCCAATGAAGCAACTGCCATATTAAAGCCCGCCTGGTGCATGGCTATAACATCCATATATCCCTCACAGATTATCATGTAACCTGCTCTTGAATTCTTGGCATAGTTAAGTCCGAACAAATTACGGCTTTTATCAAAAATAGGCGTTTCCGGAGAATTCAGGTATTTGGGTTTACCATCTCCCATCACTCGGCCGCCGAAACCAATGACCTTTTGGGACGCATCCTGAATAGGAAACATAACCCTGTTCCAGAACTTATCATGGGTTCCCATTTTATCATCATGGGATGCAAGCCCCGCCTCGATTATCTGTCCATCTGTATATCCAAGGCTTTTTAGGTGCTTTGTAAGATCATCGCTTGTAATATTGGCATATCCAAGTCCAAAATGCTGCATGGTCTCATCTGTAAGCTTTCTGGACCTGAAGTACTCCATGCCCTTTTGGCCGGTTCTGCCACGCAGCTGATAATAGTAGTACTTGGCTGCTTCTTTGTTGATATCATACAGGATCTGTTTTTTATCCCGCGCCGCCTTGGCTGCAGGAGAATCATCCTGTTCCGGAAGCTTTATCCCGGCTCTCTCAGCCAGCTGTTTTACCGCTTCCTGAAATGTTAAATTGTCATATTTCATCAAAAAAGTGATCACATTGCCGCCTGCGCCGCATCCAAAGCAGTAGAACATCTGCTTGTGCGAAGAAACGGAAAACGACCCGGATTTCTCATTGTGAAATGGGCAAAGTCCGAAATAATTGGAACCTTTTTTCTGCAAATGCACATATTGACCCACAACATCCACAATATCGTTCCTGGAGCGCACTTCTTCGATGATCTCATCTGAATAGTACATTATTTATAAAACTCCCCAAGTATGTGGTATATAAACTTCCTCAAACATTGAAACTGCATATCTGTCAGTCATGGAACTGACATAGTCACAAACAATCCTTTCTTTTGTCTCCCCAAGGTTCATCATATTCTTAAGATAGTCAGGAAGAAGATCAACATGGTCAAGATAATAGAAGTACAAGATCTTGATCATTACCTCAACCTTGCCCTCCTGCCCTTTGGCAATCGGATTGGTGTAAACACGGTCGAACATAAACTTACGAAGCCTGTGGAATGCATCATATATCTCTTCCGACATACGGATATCATCCTTATCAAGGCTGTTTGCCACGATGTCATGAATAAATGTATCAAGCCACTCACCATTCGTGTGGCCTATCACATCGCACAGGTCTTTTGGCACCTGATCTTCAGTAATTATGCCGCCTCTGATGGCATCATCCATGTCGTGATGCATATAAGCGATCTTATCTGAAAGACGCACAACTTTTCCCTCAAGAGTCGAAGGCGTAAGGTCCATCTCGTGGTTCAATATGCCATCGCGTACCTCCCATGTAAGGTTCATGCCCTGTCCGTAGTTCTCAAGTTTTTCTACAATCCTAAGACTCTGCTCATTGTGCCTAAATCCTCCGGGGCAAACCTCGTTCAAAGCCCTCTCACCGGCATGGCCAAACGGCGTATGTCCAAGGTCGTGTCCAAGGGCAATTGCCTCCGCCAGATCCTCATTGAGCAAAAGAGCTTTCGCGATAGTCCGCGCATTCTGAGAAACTTCAAGAGTATGCGTCATGCGAGTCCTGTAATGGTCCCCATCAGGAGACAAAAAGACCTGAGTCTTGTCTTTCAGACGCCTGAATGACTTGGAATAAAGAATCCTGTCACGGTCCCTCTGAAAACAAGGCCTGATATCGCACGGCTTTTCTTCTTTTTCTCTTCCTTTGGAATTCATGCTCAGAGTAGCATGTTTGCTTAAGATTTTAGTCTCACGTTTTTCCAGTTGTTCGCGAATTTTCAATTTTTTCTTCTTTCCGTGGGTGAATCAGTTGTCTACCAGAAAAAGAAAACCCACATCTAATATATTCGACGTGGGTTTCAAAAATCCTTTTTTTATTTTGAAATTTTTTTAAATTTATCTTGACCATTCACTTTCCCTTGATGTGTACTGATCATTTATCCACTGAACAGCCTTTTCAAGTCCCTCTTGAGAGACCTCAAAATTCTCGGTTGTCTTAAGTGAGTCATCAGTATGCGCATAGGAATTGGGCTCCGGCCACACAGTTGCCATCAAAGTAGCCGGTCCTCTTTTATCAAGAGGTGTAAACTTGACGTTTTCCAGTGGTTCCCTGGCAAGTCTGTATCTCATGCCCTTATAGCTCCCAAAATATGCCTCTCCATACTCATAATGGGAAAGTGGAAAAAAACTTGTTAATTCTATTGCCATTTACTTTTTCCTATTAAAATCCTATTTTTCCTGTCTCCTGATGATTTACAACGTAATACGCTGCATTATCTGAAGGCTTGATATAAACCTGTATCTCTCTGATACTTGAAGGCTTATTACCCTTGGAAACGTAGTCCTGTTTTGCCTTTTCAATGATATCTGTTGTTCTGATCTCATGGTGGCTGTACTGAACAAATACTTCCTCTTTACAGCTGAATTTAGCTGCTTTTAAAGAGATATCGTCGCTCACTGTCTTAGCTGCCTTGCGAGCCTTCTCAGAATGTGTTTTTACAACTTTTGCTGCAGGAGCCGCCTTTTCTTTTATATCATTGTAGATAGGCTCTGCCTTTTCCCTAAGATCCTGATAGATAGGTTCTGCCTTTTCTCTAATGTCATTATAGATAGGCTCTGCCTTTTTGGTTACATCTTTGATCAAAGGCTCAGCTTTTTTCATAGCTTCATCAATAACAGGCTCCGCACTCTTGGAAACCTCTTTTACCATTTCCTTAATCTCTTCTACTGTTGACTTCTTCCCCATTTTCATTCCCTCCTGTTCATCTGAACTTACTCATAAATGCTGCTAAAGGTCCTATTGCATCCTGAAGATCCTTGATTGCTTCGTTAAGGCCTTCAAAATCAATCTTTGACATAGACTCAACTGCACTTGTAAGGCCTTCGCCGTTTTTCGCAACAAGACTGTCAAAATTCTCACTTGCCTCAGTGATACTTGTAATCATGGTATTGGCTTCATTAAGGGAATCCTGAGCCTTGATCGCTGTGTCATTGATGTGATTCAATGTGGCCTCAAGCTGCGGAATAACTATAACCATTGTAACAAGTACAATACCCGCAATAGCTGCAATAAAGCAGGTACTGATTTTCTGCCAAAAGAGCTTTTTCTTTGTGAGGTTTCTTATTTCTATAAGAAGCTCTTCACTATTTGCAGAAGTAACATTTTGTTCTTTATTCTCTGTATCTCCCATATGTCCCCCTTCATATCATCTACATTTTTCATATATGCAGATAATTATACACCTTTATTATTACTGTTCATAGTCTTCTGCCGCTTCAACTCTCCTGTTAACTTCATTCTGAAGTCCATTCAGGAAGCGTTCAGGATGACAGGAATTATAAGCCTCCATATATTCAGCCCAGGTATCTTCAAAATTATTAGCCATTACCACCTGAGGCAGATAATTGTGCTTGCACTCAGTCATCATATGATAAGCTTCCCCTTCATCAGAACCTGGTGAAAGAGCCTGCGCATATGTGTATATCGGGTACCACGGGCCGGGTGAAGGATTACTTCCAAGCATTTCCACATAGGTTTGAGCATCATACGCTGTAAGGCATTTTCTGACTTTATCTGAAAGGCCATCGTAGAATTCAACTTCCTGGCCTTCAGGTTTCATGGCATTTATACCATCTCTGCTGGTTCCAAGCCACTGAGGGAAATAGTTGTACTGACAAAAATGCGATTTCTTATAGGCTGTATCATAGGCCATCTTTCGCATTCCTTTTGTCTTTTTAAACATTCCGTTATCATCGATCACATAGTCGACGCCCTCAATGCCCCAATATCGCAGATCATGGATATCCTGCTCCAGCAAAGCACTGACAAATTCCATAGCCTTGTCAACATCCTTGCAGCTTTTCGTAATTGCCAGACCTGAACTTCCATGAAAGACGCTTCCTGAATTGTGCCACTGATTGGTTATGCCCTCTCTGATAGTTATTGGAAGTGGAACATACTGACATCCCTCATCATCAAGCCCGGCATGTCTTATGGCATCCTCTGCTTCATAAGCAAAATCCCACCACTGATCCACCATTCCAAGGACCCTACCTGATGAGAGTTTGGCAATGTACTCATCATAGGTCTGTTTGTAGAATTCAGGATCCACAATACCTTTTTTATACTCTTCATTGAGTTTTTTAAAGTACTGAACAGCCGTATCTGTAGTATTGTAATCAATTACCTCATGTGTCTGCGGGTCAACTATAGCAGCGCCATCATTTGGGTAACCATCAAGAAACTGGGGAGCATTTTCAAGGCAAAAATATCTCCAGTCATCGCAAAGGATCGTATAAGGAATTACAGCCGTGCCATCAGACATGGCAGGATTGGCTGCGTAATATCTTTCTATGAGATCAAAATACTGATCAAGAGTATGTATGTCAGGATAGCCCGCCCATTCAAGGACTCTTGTCTGTATCCAGAAGGCTTCATCATTATGTACACAGACTCTCTCTTTTCCATAGGTGCTGGAAAACTGAGGGATCCAGTAAATATGTCCATCGCTTTGTCTAAGTGAATCCCACTGTTTCTGACTAAAAAGCTCTTTTATATTGGGGTACTTCTCAATATAATCATCAAGAGCAACAAGGGCTCCCGCCTCATACATGCGGACTGACTCCTCACCCGCATCTACAAAATCAGGATAATCGCCGCTCTCAAGCAGTTCACTTATAGCATCATAAGCCGTCTCACTTCCAAGCCACTTCTCATGAACCTTTATCCCTGTAGCATCAGCGATCATATTCTGGATCACATTGTTCTCATCAAGCTCTGTCCCCGGAACAGCAAAAAAAGCCGTGAATTCTTTGTACGTTTTGCCTGAAACCTGAACTTTCTCTTTTTCATCATCAGATTTATTTACAAGACACCCAACACCAATTACGCAAAACAATAAAACAATAGCCAAAACCAATATAGCTTTCTTCATTTTCTGCCCCACCTTCAAGTCATAAACACTATATGGATCATACCAGATCAAGTATTTCAAGAGGATCGCTTACAAATGCATTTTCTCCCGCACCTGCAGCAATAAGCTCGTCTTTTGTTCTAAAGCCCCACAAACATGAGATACATGGGATTCCTGTGTTTTTGGCTGTCATGTGATCCACGTCAGAATCCCCAACATATACACAATCTTCTTTTTTGACAGACATCTTTTTCATAGCTTCAAGGCACTCATCCGGCGCTGGTTTCCTCTGAAGCTCATCTGTCACGCCAATCGCCACATCAGCCCACTCACCAAAATAAACATTCTTAAGTTCCTGAACTCCGTCCATAGACTTATTGGATACTATTGCTATCTTGTAGCCGCGGTTTTTCAGCTCTTTTAAAAGCTCAGGAATATGTTTATAAGGTCCCGTTTTAATATTGCAGTGATCAACGTAATAGGCCTCGTAATCACTTAATATCTGATCAAACTGCGGATTCTCTCTTCCGCCCTGAATCGCTCTTTCTATAAGCTTTACAGAGCTGTTTCCAACAAAATGTTTTACTTCATCCAGAGTCCTCTCCGGCATATCATACTTTCTCAAAATATAATTAACGGAATCTGTAATATCCTCGATTGTATTAAGTAGTGTTCCGTCCATATCAAAAATAACTGCTTTAAACTTCATTATCTCCAGTCCTTTTCATAAATCTCGCCAATTTATTTTAACACCATTTTTCATATTTTGATACAAGCGAAGATGGGACTTTGAGCAGAGCACTTGGCGAGGTCTTTCCGAGCCTAGTGTGAATCCAGCGACGGCGCACAGCGCCTAGTCCCTTTAGGGAAACCCACGTATCGAAGCCAAGCGGAAGATAGGGACTTGCGACGGAACAAGCTATGCTTGTTCCTAGTCCCTTTAGGGAAACCCACTGGGTGAGAGGGACTCTCCCCAGTGGGTATACGAAAAAAGCCTCAGGCTTTATGCCTGAGGCTTTTTCGTATCCAGTGCGGAAGATGGGACTTGAACCCACACGACATAAACAGTCACAAGATCCTTAGTCTTGCTCGTCTGCCAATTCCGACACTTCCGCGAACCGTCGCCGCATCTCTCTCGCGACGACTTGTTTATAATAGCAAGAATAAAGCAAAACGTCAACAAAAATTTTAAAACTTTTTTACGTTTATTTTATACTTGCGCCAATTGCTCTTTCATAAAGTCTTTTACTGCATCTATAACCTCATCAAGGCTGTTGTCATAGCAATGAGTATCTCCTTTAATAAGAACAAGCTTACAATTTTTATATTTTGGTGCTGCATCAATTGAGTCTTCTACAGGCACAGCCTCATCTGCATCGCCGTGAACAATAAGAACAGGATTCTCATATTTGGCCAGTGCATCCTCAATATGAAGAGTCTGTGCAACCCTTACATAGTTGCCGCTAAGTGTCCTGTTGTCCCAGTTGACAAGCTCTTCCGGAACATTTTCAGGATCAAATGGCTGTCCCAAAAGGCATCCCTTTCTTGCGCCCTCTAAGATACAAAGAGCCGGAGAAAGCGGAATAAGCGCTTTTATCCTGTCTTTTTCCATTCCTGCAACCAGCATTGCAGTAAGTCCGCCCTGAGAATGTCCGCAGAGATAGACATCAGTGACAAAGTCAAGTTTCCTTGCATAATCAATTGCTGCCATAGCATTTGAGAGCCACTTATAAAGTGTATGGTCCTTAAATTCCCCATCACTTCCACCGTGACCATACATTTCAACTCTAAGAGTCGCAACTCCCAGCTCGTTCATTGCTTCCTGAACAGCTATAATGTGCCTTTCCTCCATGTGCCCTGTAAATCCGTGGATTATAACACATATCGGACATTTTTCCGCCCCGTTTTTTGGCATATCAAGCTTGGCGTTGAGCTTGATTCCATCATCAAGTATGTACATAGTAGCCTCCCCAAAAAACATTATATATTTTCATACCTTTTAAAAGTATAGCATGAACACCCCTTAGTTTTCACTGGAAATAATAAGTTTCATACCGCCTTTAAATACTGCTTTTCCGTAACCCACAGGCAGTATAAAATGGTCACCCTTCTTTACCTGATAATCCCCAATATTTCCTTTTCCCTCTATAACTGAGCACAAAACATATTTCTCAGAAACGTCAAGTGAAAGCTCTGTCGTCACATTCACTCTTGAAACTGTATAGTACTTGCAGCTGTTAAGGAGCTTTACTCCCTGAGCCTCATCCGTATCATGTACTATCGCATCTGACAAATCTTTTGCCGGAACAGTAATGACATCCTTGCACTTATCAACATGAAGCTCGCGTTTGCTGCCATTCCACATTCTGTCATAGTCATAGAGTCTGTATGTGATATCACTGTTCTGCTGAGTTTCAAGAACAACCACGCCGCCTTTTATGGCATGGACCGTTCCCGGATCAATCTGGATAAAATCACCCTTTGCGATCTTAACCTCTCTTATAAGATCGCTCCATCTTCCCTCATCCATCATCTTGCAGAGCTCATCTCTTGAAGTGGCATTGTGGCCCACAACAAGTGACGCTCCCTCGTCGCAGTCAAGAACATACCAGCATTCTGTTTTTCCAAGTGATCCATTCTCGTGAACTCTGGCATACTCATCATCAGGATGCACCTGGATGCTCAGATCTGATTTTGCATCTATTATCTTTGTCAAAAGAGGAAACTTATCATTTCCACCATGGGCATCCGCCCCAAACAGCTCTCTGTGCTCTTTATAAAGCTCATCCAGTCCCATTCCCTTATAAAGGCCGTTTTTTACAATCGATCTGCCGTTTGGATGAGCAGCTATTCCCCAACACTCTCCAATGTCATCACCTTCAACATCATATCCAAACACAGTTCTTAATTTACTTCCGCCCCAGACATTATGGGTAAAATGCGGTTCTAAAAAAACAGGTTCATTTGCATTACTATTCATTAATAAATCATCTCCATTTATTTCTATTTCTTTTTACCAAAAATCCAATGAAGATATCCTATCACAGAAACCTCTTCACAAAAAGTCCTCTAAATATTTCAAGTACAGTCGTCTCCTTCAGCCGGTGATTATTATCGATACCAGGTTAAAAGCCACCGCTTCTCCGCCCTTATCATCCACAATCTCTATTTCCAGCTTATGAGATCCTTTCTTTTCATGTAAAAAGAGCTGCTTTATATCAAGAAGATCACCCCAGGTTTCCTCAAAGGCTGCATCGATCATGACTTTCTCATCATCTTTTCCATCCAGGGTAACTGCTACAACAGGCGCAGGGCGTTTTATTGTCTTTTCATACTGAATAGCAATTCCGCTGCAGTCATATTCGCCATTTAATTCAAAAATGATCCTGTCATGCATCTTTTTCCCAAGCCATCCATTCTTAAAGCAGTCACTCACTCCCTTCTGGGGAGCCTTATCTACAGTAAAGCCCTTGAGATCTGCCATAAAATCCCTGTTATCAAGCCTTCTTGCGGACTCAAAAGCATTTAAGGTCAAAGGAGCCTTTATTTCTGATGCCTTCGCATCCTCAGCAAATGCCTTTCCAGCTTCACTCTCACGCAGGATTTTATATTCCTTATATAATCTGTCAAAAAGATTTATGACCACATTTGCCACAAGCTCATGCCCCTTGTCATTGGGATGAAGTCCATCAGGCGAGAGCCTGCCTATATCTTCAAGCTTCCCCGAAAGAATATCCTCATAGATTGCTCCGTGCATGGATGCCGCCGGAATTCCATAATGCCTTGCCACCCTTGAATGAATCCGCTCTGCCGTCTTTCCATTTTCATAATAGAAGTTGAAAAGAGCTGCCACAGCAGGTTTGTTGCGCGCATTTAGCAGTTTTCTCACAAGTCCTTCATAGCTCTCCAAAAAGTAGTCATTGCACTCGTCGTTAACAGAAAACTCCAAAAGGACAATATCCGGATCAGCCATGAGGACGTCTCTGTCCACTCTTGCCGCTCCAAACACCGAAGTCGTTCCGCCGACTCCCGCATTGACATATTTAATATTGGATTTTCCAAACTTTTCTTTAAAATAACTGTATACTCTGTAGGCATAGCAGGTTTCAGGCGCAGAAGAAAGGCTTCCCTGGGTAATGGAACCCCCAAGGAAGCAGATTGTTACATCCTGTCCATCTTCAAGCCTGTCAAACGCTCCAAAAAACCTTGTCATATCTCCAAGATTTGCTATGGCTTTTTTGTCATCAAACGAAATCATACTTTCCCTTATCTGATACCAAGTTCTGTATCACTCTCTCGAACAACAGAATGCTCTTTTATGTAGTCAATAATGTCATCAAGTCTCGTAAAGGCAAGGGCCACATAGCTGTCTGCAGCGCCGTAATAAATCGCAATTCTCCCGGTCTCGCTATCATGAAGAGTAGCGCATGGGAAGCATACATTAGGAACAAAGCCTCTCTCCTCATACCACTCCTCCGGAGTTAGGATAAAGTTCTCACAGCGATACTTGACCCTTGAAGGTTCATCAATATCAAGAATGGCAGCTCCTATGGAATATACAAAACCATTACATGTACTGCTTACTCCGTGGTAAAAAAGAAGCCATCCCTCACTGGTTTCTATAGGTGCAGCACCTCCGCCAATTTTAACGGATTCCCACCATTCAGGGGAACGCTCCATTACATGCCTGTGATGTCCCCAATACTCCATATCCGGGCTCTCTGAAAGGAATATATCTCCAAAAGGAGTGTGTCCGGAATCAGAAGGTCTTGAAAGCAATAGAAATCTGTCATTGACTTTTCTTGGAAAAAGAACTGCATTTCTGTTAAATGGTATGAAGGGGTTTTCAAGACGCTCAAATGTTTTAAAGTCTTTTGTTTTAGCCATTCCGATCGAAGCGCCGTAAAAATCCTGGCACCAGATGATGTAATAGGTATCCTCAACCTTTACAAGGCGCGGATCATAAGCATATCGTGGCATAAACGCTTTCCCGTCTTTATCTACAAAAGGAATCTTATTGCTGTCAAAATCCCAATGAATGGCATCTTCACTTCTTCCCATGTAGATGTATGGGATACCATTTGTCTGCTCGCCTCTGAACACTCCGATGAAGGCTCCTTCATAAGGCATTACCGCACTGTTAAAAATCCTGGCAACACCCGGTATTGGATTTCTTTTTATTATGGGATTTTCTGTATACCTCCAAACAGGAGCCCCGTCAAATTTTTCAGGCCCCTCCTGCCATGGAATATTCGAAAGTGGTTCACTGATCATTTTATACTTGGCCATTTTCTTTTATCTCCTCATCATCTCTATAAATTCACTTTAAAAGTTCAAGATTTCTGTCTATGAGTTCACATCTTTGTTTCACGCAGTCAGGACTTCTTCCCGGATCTGAAGGTGTATTAAACACATAGTCAATAAGCTTATCAATGGTAGTTGTTGCCACATGGAGCCTGGTATCAGATGAAGCGTAGTAAATAAAGACCTCGCTTTTTTCATTTACTATGGCGCCATTTGTAAAGACTACATTGCTTACATCTCCGACTCTTTCTCCATTTCTAGGCCCTATCAAAAGACCCGAAGGCTCCGCGATCACCTTTGACGGATCCTTTAGATCTGTCGCAAAGGCATATATCACATAGCGAAGTCCCGCTGCCGTATTTCTTACACCGTGAGCTATGTGTATCCAACCTCTTTCAGTTTTAATAGGAACTGCACCTGCCCCGTTTTTGGCTTCGGTTATCTGATGGTACCTGCGAATGCTTGTCATTTTTTCCTCATCAATAACCGCATGCTCTATATCATCGCAAAGTCCAAATCCTATACCACTTCCGCTCCCGGTCTCAATAAAATCATCCATAGGTCTTGTGTAAAAAGCATATTTCCCATCCACAAATTCAGGATGAAGAACAACATTTCTCTGCTGTGGTGATCGAAGCGTCCTAAGGTTAGGAAGCCTCTCCCAGTTTTTCAGATCCTTTGTCCTTACTATTCCCGCTTCTGCAACAGCCGCAGAAAGGTCAGCACTTTTTTTATCCTTTGACTCGGAGCAGAAAACACCGTAAATATAGCCATCTTCGTGCTGCGTAAGTCTCATATCATACACATTGGTCTCTTCTGCTACCGTATCAGGAAGAACAACAGGATAATCCCAGAACCTGAACCCTTCAGTTCCTTTATCACTTTCAGCTACCGCAAAAAAAGACTTTCTATCCGCACCTTCAACCCTTGCCACCAGATAATATTTTCCATTAAGGTAGATAGCGCCTGAGTTCATGACTGCATTTATCCCAAGCCGTTCCATAAAATAAGGGTTCGTTTCCCGGCTAAGATCATATCTCCAAAAAAGAGGCGCATGTTCTCTTGTAAGAACGGGATTTTCATATCTGTCATAAATTCCGTTATAAAACTCACTCTTTTTATTTGGTTTATTAATGTATTCTTCCTGCTCTTTTAATAGTTCATAATACTTAGGGTGTATCATCTTTATCCCATCCTTTTTATAATTTCCATACACATTCTTCCGTTGTGATACGGGCACTTCCAGGGTTCGACTATAGGCAGCTCTTTTACAGGGCTTCCATCCTTGTTAACTGCCCAAAACCACTCAGATCCCGGCCTTTTATCCACCAGATACTCAAAAATATAGTCAAGACATTTCTCAGCGGCTTCCAAGTATCTTTTATCAGTATTTGCAGACTTGTTATAGGCATTTAAAAAACCAACGACTGTCTCTGCCTGAACCCACCAGACTCTTTTCTCATCCACCTTTCCATTCTCGCATTCATTTGGAAGTGAGTTTCCATCAAACGCATTTTCAAGGATATTTTCGGCAAGGGCTCTTGTTATAGGCATGATTTTTTTGCGCCAGCTATGGGAAAGATCGTCTATTTCTTCCACCGCTCTGTCCACAAGCCACGATGATTCTATATCATGGCCATAGCTGTGCAGATCTATCAAAGGCCTGTAATCATTATCAAAGAACACTTCCTGTCTGCGGAGCTCCTTGTTATATATTTTTCCGGAAAAGAAATTCAAAATATCTTCCAGTGCCTTTTTTACTTCTTTATCACCACAAGCTTTGTAAAGCTCTGTGTAGGCTTCAGTTACATGAAGAAGAGTATTCATTGTGCGCTCTGCCAACACTCCGTTTTCAGACAGTTTGTCATTACCTATCCTGTGAAAGCTTTGATCCAAAGCTTCAAAATATCCCTTTTCATCCTTGCACTTCGTTTCTATTACATTAAATAGCTCTTTTGCCTTTAAAAGCGCGTCGTTGTTGCCGCTGGCTTCATAATAAGAAGACAGGGCGTAAATGGCAAAAGCCTGATTATAGGTATGCTTGGTGGAATCCTTTATCCGACCATCATATGTCATAGACCAGAATATCCCGCCATTTTTCTTATCAAGGCACTTCTCCATTAAAAATTCGTAGGCATGATCTGCTTCTTCCAAAAGAGGCTCATCACCAAACAAAAGGTAAGCATTTGAAAAGAACCACAGTATTCTGCTATTTAATATGCAGCCCTTCTCAGCTTTTTTATCCAAACGAAGGTTATAGTCCAAATATCCGTAATATCCACCATAAGTATCATCCCTAAGACTTTTCCAAAATGGAATTATGCAGTTCTTAAGATGTTTTTTTACCTCTGTCACCATTTTTAAAGCACCTCTTTATCCCTTAACCGCGCCTGCTGTAAGTCCCGAATATATCTGCTTCTGGCAGAGTATGAACACAATAAGTGCCGGGAAAAGCGAAATAATTACTCCTGCGCAGATAAGATTGTACTTGCTACCCAAAGGACCGACAAACGTGTACAGTGAGGTTGCCACCGTGGCATATCTTGTTTTGTCCTGAAGATAGAGGTTTGCGCAGTAATACTCGTTATAAGTTCCCACACCTTTTAGTATGCAGCTCGTTACTATTGCAGGCTTTAAAAGAGGGAAAAGAACTTTATAAAAAATCGTAAAATAGTTCGCCCCATCAATTATTGCTGATTCATCCAGCGAATAATCAATATTCTCAAAGAACTGAATATAAATATAGATTGAGATAATGTCAGTTCCGCACATCATTATGATGTAGCCCATAAGAGAGTTGATAAATCCAAGATTATACATGATCTCATAAACTGCGATCTGCATCGCAACTCCCGGAAGCTGAGAAGCGAATAAAAACAATGCCCTGATGATCGTATTTCCAAAAAATTTAAACCTGTTAAGAACATATGCCAGCTGAGTCCCGATCATCACAGAAAAAAACAGAACACAAAGCAGAATGATAATGGAATTAATAAATGCTCTTCCCATACCTGCTTTATGAAAAGCCTGGATGAAATTATCAAAATTGGTCCAACTTTCCGGCATGGTCATTACATTGGTGGTCTGATACTCCTTATCGGTTTTAAAAGCTGTAATAAAGCAGGATACAACAGGAAGTACAGCCCAGAAGGAAAAAAATACAAGGGAAAGATATTTAATAAAGGTAAGAAAAACTCTGCCTATTTTATTCAGTGCATCCATATTATTTTCCTCCCTTTGCTGCAAGCCTCTGCTGTCTTTTAATACTTCTTTCTACTGCCCTTTGTCTTCTGATCCCAGCCCTGGGATCCTCGTCCTCTGCATTTCTGAATACATATTTAAAGAATAACTTTTGCAAGATAGTAGCAATGAAGATAATGACCAGCAGCACAATAGCCATAGCCGATGCCAGACCTACCTTCTGCTGTGTATGTGCGATCTCGTGCATTACCACAAAATATGTGCCCGTTCCGTTTGCACCATCTGTAATAACATAAGGCGGTTCGAAAGCACTAAGTGATCCGGTAATGGAGAGAATTACATTCAACGTGATAATTGTTTTTATACTGGGCATGATAATGTATTTAAACTGTTGGAATCTGTTGGCTCCATCAAGCATTGCCGCCTCATACAATTCAGAATCGACGGACATGATAGCCCCAATAAACAGAACCATGTTTTGTCCAAAATACCTCCAGACCGATGTTCCCACCAGCGAATAGTTATTTATTCTCTGGTCTTTTAACCAATAGGGCAGACTATCAAGCTTAAAGCCGCACCACTGGAGAACTGTGTCAAAAACAAAGCCCCTTGTATAAAAGAATTTGAAAATAAAACCGATGGCTATACCATTTATAAGGAATGGGAAAAACATAAATCCTTTGAATAGATTTCCGCCTTTAACCTTGAAGCTTAGAATTGTTGCCAGATAAAGAGCAAGACCAAGCTGGATCACCGACCCAAGCATATAGTAAAGACTGAGTTTTAATGCTCCAAAACAGTCATCTCTCTGAAAAACTTTTATATAGTTTTTTAGCCCGACGAATTTACGGGCACCTACATATTTCATGTTATAAAAACTAAAGCCAAACATTTTACCAAAGGGTAAATATGTGAATACAAACAAAAGAAGAAGCGGAATAACCATGAAGGCTATCATAACAAGAACCTGCTGCCCATCTCTGCTTTCTATCCACTCTTTAAATGTTCTCTTTTTCTTCATATCCCTAACTCCATCCCTGTCGCGTAACAAACTTTGAGCATTTTCAAAAGTATAGCCGGAGAGATATTTGGCCTCCCCGGCTATGAAGAAAGCTAATTAGTACTTAACCTCTATTCCAAGCTCTTCCTGAGCTGCCTGCCACTTCTTTGTCCAGTCAGCCATGATGTCATCAAAGCTTTCTGATCCTGTAGCACCTGCTTCTACTATTCTCTGAACCTTGTCGTTACCGCCTGCATTGAAGGAAAGCTCTGACTCTGAGTTCATATCATTGAGGAATGTCTCCTCACCTGCAAGTGCAGGCTGATCTGAAAGAACCTCGCAGCCATCAAATGCAGCATACATATCAGGATTCTTGCCACCCTTAACTACAGTGTAACCACCTTCGTTGTAGCACCAGTTTGACTTTTCAACCATCCACTTTACAAAAACAAGTGCTGCTGTCTTATTCTCATCTGATGAATTGACATTGATAGCATAGTTATAATCGCCGCCTGCGTTTACATACTGCTTGCCACCAACTGTCATAGGGAATGGCATGTATCCAACGTTCTCAGGCGTATCGCCAGCTTCCTGCATCTGAGCATAAGCCCATGATCCAAGGACCATAGTTGCTATCTCACCTCTGTTAAGCATACCCTTGCAACCTTCCCAGTCAGTTGTTGTATAGTCGTCCTCAATAAGGCCTTCTGCACATGCGTCATAAAGAATCTTGTAAAGGTTGTAAGCCCCTGTTCCATCTCCGGGATTTGCGAATGGATCTGCAGTGTGGACAAATTTCTGGTTGATATATGTATTATCACCATTTGTAACTGTTCCAATATATGCATCCCATGCGCCCATTGTCCAACCGGCTGCATAGTTTGTATAAAGAGGAATAGCGTCTGTCTTTTCTTTTACAAGCTTAAGATCAGCTATAAAATCATCAGGAGTCTTTGGAAGTTCTGTGATGCCTGCATCAGAGAATACCTTTTTGTTATAAAGAACACCCTGTGCATTTGCCATGTAAGGAATACCATAGCAGACATTGTCAAACTGCCAGTTGTCTACAAAGTTAAGCTGTGCTGAGAGATTATCAAGTGTATCCAGAGGCATGAAGTAAGTAGCAAGATCAGACTTATCAACTGCAGGAATGAACATGATATCGCCCCAATCACCTGTAGAAAGACGAAGAAGTGAATCCTCTGCGTAATCTGTTACAGCTTCAGTTGTTACTGTGATATTAGGGAATTCTTTGTTGAACTCTGCTATCATCGCATCCATTGTTCCATCGGCCTGACGGTCTGTCTTGTGGTGAAGGAATTTAATAGACGCTGTTAAATCCTTATAATCATCGATATTAAGTGTTGTGTATGTAAGTTCCCCCGCTGGTGCAGCTTCTGCAGCAGGCGTCTCAGCCTCTGCCTTTGTTGCTTCTGCTGTTGTTTCTGTCTCTGCCTTGTTCTCCTGCGTCTGAGTCGTTCCGGCAGTGTCAGATGCTGCTCCGCAGCCCATAGCTGTAGCAACCATAGCTGTAGCCGTCAACAATGACAATACTTTTTTCTTATTCATTTCACCCTCCTTAATAAACACAATAGTTTTTAGCTAATTAATATTTTATTAGTTAATTTTTATTAGTCAATATTTTAGCTTATTATTTACCTAACTTCTACCTAATAAACAAAAAGAGCATCTTGCTTTTGGTTAATTTAACCATCGCAAAATGCTCTATAATTCGAATTATATCTATTATTATTTAGTTAATCGTTTTACACTTTCTCTTTCTACCAGGCAGCCCTCTACTATGCTCAGCCCGCCTCTATACTTCTCTCCTCTAAGAGTATGCATTATTCTCTTTAGAGTTCTTCTGACCATTTCATCCATGTCAACTTTATAGGTTGTTAAGCCTATATCGTCTCCACTGTTTGAATAAACAAAATCATCATATCCCACTATAGAAATATCCTGAGGAACTTTATAACCCTTTTCTTTTAGGTAATTTATAAAACGGGTAGCTGAAAGGTCGCAGTTGCATACAAATGCTGTAGGCATTTTCCTGGGAAGCTTGATATTCTTGTCCATATCCACAACATGATTGCCTAAGTCTCTGTCATCCAGCACCCAATCGGAATTAACACTAAATCCATGCTCCATCAATGCTCTGGTGTACCCAAGATATCTGTCTGTTATGGATGGTGTTGCAAGTACAGTTCCAACATATCCTATATCTTTATGCCCTTTATCAAAAAGATAATTAGTCAGTATATATGCCCCATAGTAGCTGTCTGAAATAATGGAATCCTTTTGATGCTTTCTGTCTGTAAAATCCATATAAAAAGTCGGAGTAGATAGTTTTTCATCAAGCATCGACAGATACTGTTTGTCAAGAACCCCCATAATTACAACTGCATCCACATTTCCGTCTCCGATAAGTTTGGGATACACAAGGTTTCTTTCGTCCTCATCGTTCAAAACTTCAAGCATGGTAAAGCATCCAAGCTTTGCAGCTTTTGCTGAAAAGATCTGATACATATGACCATAGAACGAATCTATATTTCCAAGATATCTGGCATCTATAAGCACCCCTATCTTGTAGCTCTCATTTTCCTTGGACTGAGAGGATTTTTGATATCCCCTCTCCTCAGCAATAGACATGATCTTTTGGCGCATTTCTTCACTTACGCCCTTTTGACCGGATAAAGCTTTTGAAACAGTTACGGTACTGATTCCAAGCTCTGCAGCTATATCTGCCATAGTAATTTTCTTTGGCATAATTTCCACCTCTGTTTTTATTATTCTTTTACCCTTTGCAGCCCCAATATATCTGTCATCCATAAATGTTCGCCACCTTTAGCTGAACTATTTAAGTTTATTTTTACCTAAATTTAGCTAAAAATCAATATGGCATTTTTAAATATTTTGTTAACATAAAACGGCCCACCAAGGAGCCGTCTTATTATGTCAATTAAGTTTATTGTTAAGATAATCTGCTATCATATTTGCGGCCTTTTCATGGCTCTTTTTGCCCGGATGCATACGGGAGCCATATTCACCGGGGAGAGTATTTGGAAGCGTAAGATATGCAACATTACTATCTCCCGTTTCAGCAATATAATCTGCAATAGCCCTGCTGATATTTGCATTGATATCGTAGCCAAGCATTCCATAAACCCACAAAAGGTGGGCATCAGGATAATAAGTGCGAAGTTTTTTCAGAAAACTGATTATGGCTTCCTCGCACCCTTTTGAGCTAAGAGGCTCATCTGCCATGGCGCTGATCTCTCCGCCACTTCCATTATATGCCGCAATGCCGGTTCCATCATTGGTTCCAAGATTTATAACAACTGCATCCGCCTGCCAGTCAGATGAATCGTAGGCTTTTGCAGCGCCAAGGCTTTCATTAAACTTGCCATGGGCAAGACCACAGATTTCATCATAGATTCTTGGGATATTATTTTTTCTCACCGCATCCCAGCTACAATAAACACCCCATCCACCCTGTGAGATTATGCGGACATCGGCGTTCATCTTTTTTGCAATCATATTGATATAGTTATGACTCGATGACATATACATCGGAATCCAGTCCATATCATCACCGGCGCCATAAGTTCCCTCACCGGATGAAATGCTGTCGCCTATAAATTCGATCCTGTGATCATATTGTGGAACTTCTTTAAACTCTCCATCGCAATATAAACCCTTGACGATCATATGGCAGTCATCATCCTGCCCCATTGCCTGAAGGTCGCGGTAGAAAAAAGCTCTTTTAACTGTTCCTTCTGACATACCCCTGAAAAGACAAATATCATTCTCACCAGGCTGTAGCATACTGCGACTCACCAATGCTCCATTTACTTCAACCGCATACCAGGGCTCATAAATGCTGTAGTCCGCCTCAATCTTTATCCACAATTCTGTTCCACCTGTGCACACTTCTACGCCGCTATTATTCCAAAAAAGAAGCAGCTCTTTCCTGTCATTTGGCCAGTTAGTCCTGCCATGAATAAAGAGCTGCTCCACTTCATCGATTCTGTAATACTGAAGGTTTTTATTTTTATCCTGTGGTTTCATAGCTATACCCCCTGTTTTTTCATACAAGGATATTTTATACCACATTCATAACAATTTACAGATATTAGCGTGACAGTGTCACCCCCTCTGTCTACTATCTCATTTTTATCTTTCCGCTGCTTTTCCTCTCACGTTTATCATCATACATAAGCTCATCTGCCCTTTTCATAACACTGGCAACAGACGTGTCATGCTCCGGATCAAAGCTGGCAAATCCCTTTGATATCCATACCTGATCCCATGGATTATCACTTGATACATTATTCTTATCAACCCGCTCATCAAACTGTGACAAAAGAGCTTTTAAGTTATGATAATCCTCATTTTTCAAAATCACACAGAACTCATCGCCGCCCATTCGAAACACAGGACTTCGCTTAAACACGGAGCTTATCATGTCACAGGCAGCATTAAGATATGCATCCCCTTTATCGTGTCCATATTGATCATTGATAACCTTAAGATTGTCACAATCAAACGCTCCAATAGCAAATTCCAGATCAGAATCGCCCTTATCCATCTGCTCCTGCAGCTCCTGTGCCATTTTTTCATAGGCGCCCTTATTTTTCACATGGGTCAGTGCATCAACATACACCTGCTCATTCAGGTCATTTATATGTATCTTCGTATTATCAGAGAGCTTTTTAAAAGACCTGGTAAGCCTTCCAAGTTCATCATCCTCATCGTAAGGCAGGTCTATATCATAGTTGCCTTTTTCCACCTGTTCTGCCGCCTCAGTAAGCTGCTCAAGAGGCCTGGTTATGCGCCTGGTATATATCATCAGGAAAAGACTCGCCACCACAAGTACCACTACAGTTCCCAAAGAAATATTGAGAACAAGTCCCATCCAGTCTCCCTTAGTTTCAGATACCGGAACCGAGACAACAAGTCGCATGCCATTACTTAGAGGCAGCCACACAGCCTCTTTTGCCTCACCATTATACTGATAGCGGATAAAAGAGCTCTCTCCTGTCATACTAAATGGAATTTCATGAGAAACAGCCGCATCCGTCACATCAACGCGTGGATGATAGAACAGTTTTCCATTCTCATCACTAAGATAAGCATATCCATTGTTGTAGAACTGTATGCTGTCAACTTCCTCAGCCATTGTCGAATAATCAACTTCTATCCCAACAACGCCGATAAACTGCCCCTTATAATACACTGGAGCATCATAAGAGATCACTCGAACATCCAGGTTATCAGTGATGTATGGAGTAAGCCAGATAGATTTACCCTCATGCTTAGGAACCGTAAACCACACAAGTTTAGAGGTGTCATTCACATCATAAAGCGTAATGTCAGTCACCTTGTGTTCTTCAAATCCCTGCCCTGATAAATTGGTATACCAGAAGCCTTTCACATTTGAAGAAAAAGATGGATCGATTCGGTAATAATATGTCAAAACTCCTTTCGTCTTTGAAGCCATCATCCCAAAATAATCCCTGGCATTTTCCATATGTTCAATTAGTTCTTCGTCGCTTGCACCTTTTAAATCTTCTTCAACAAAAGAAACAACTCTTTCCACTGAATTCTGAACACTGTCAAAATAATAATCAAGACTCTGCTGTCCGTTTTTGCACAACATAAGAAGCAGATGATCGGTTTTTCGACTTTCAGTTCTTCGTATAAAAACAGCACTTAACAGTGTTGTTACCGCTAGCGCCAGATATATGACGCATGTGATCGTCACGGTAATTCTGGTTCTAAGTGAGCGCATTATCTATCTCCTCGGGCGCCTCCTGCCCAAAGCCAAATCCGTACAATAACCTAATATAATTGTACATTAAATACACTCTTTTTCGTTCACTTTAGAAAAATATAATAAGTCATTTGCATGAATCTGGTATTAATAATTTGTCTGAATCTGACCATTTTAATGATACCAGAAAATAGAGTATATTCTTTACCATAACAAAGCGTTAAAGGAGCAACTTATGAAAGTAGCAGCGATTAATGACCTTTCCGGGTTCGGCAAGTGTTCACTGACTGCAGATATGACAGTTTTGGCAGCAATGGGAATTCAGTGCTGTCCACTGCCAACAGCAGTTCTTAGTGCCCAGACCGGATATCCTTCGTATTATTTCAAAGACCTGACCGGCATAATACCTGAATATCTGCGGGAATGGAAACAACAGAAAGAAACTTTTGACGGGATAATAACCGGATTTATGATGAGTGGTCAGCAGGCAAAAAACAGTTTGGAATTTATAAAAGCCTTCAAATCAGCAGGCACTAAGGTTTTAGTTGATCCTGTCATGGGCGATGACGGAAAAACTTATACCAACTTTTCAAAAGAGCTTCTGACGACCATAAAAGCCATGGTCAATGAAGCCGACATAATAACTCCAAACTTGACAGAACTGTGTCTTCTGACCGATGAAAGTCCTGAGGAAATAATGAAGCTCAAGGGTGATGACCTGATAAGCGAGATCCGAAGACTTTCAGTTCTACTTGGCGGTGCTCACAACAGGATTATCGCAGTTACCGGGATTCCTCTCTTAAAAAAAGATGTGATCGGCAATTTTATTATGGAAAACGGAAACAGCAAAGTTATCACAACGCAAAGTAACGGAATTCATTATTCTGGAACAGGAGACCTCTTTGCAGCTATCTTTTTAGGCAAAATATTAAGAGGTGACAGCGCTTTTGATGCAGCAGATGCGGCAAGCCATTTCATATACACAGCCATTAAAAATACAGAAAAAGACACTGCCCCAAGAGCCGGGATCTCATATGAAAAAAGTTTAAAACTACTAACAAATTGAAAACACAAAGAAAACTACACAGAAAGTGGGGAACAGACATGACAAAAAGAAGCAGAACTTACACCTTAACACTTACCGGAATCTTCGCAGCTCTTATCACAATTTTCACAGCCTACATAGGCCATGTACCTGTTGGAATAAATGGCGGATACATTCATTTCGGCGACGGACTAATATATCTTGCCGCCACCATACTTCCCATGCCATATGCCATGCTGGCAGGTGCAATTGGCGGAGGACTTGCAGATCTTTTGACTGCCCCTGCATGGACAGTGGCCACTGTTATAATAAAGAGCCTTATCGTGATCCCTTTTACCAATAAAGCTGCAACTATACTTAGCAAAAGAAATATTGCCGCTCCGATCATTTCTTACTTTATCTCAGCCACAGGATACTATCTTGCGGAAGCTCTTTTATTCGGAACCAAGGCAGCACTCATCACAAGCTTTTCCGGAAGCTTTGTACAGTCCTTTGGCAGTATGATCTTTTTCCTGATGCTTGGTACAACACTTGATAAGTTTGGCTTCAAAGCCAGATCGGAGGCCTGATATGGCAGATATACTCTACACTTATAAAGGCTCAGTCTATGCAAATATTACCAATAAATGTAACTGCAGATGCACCTTCTGTATCCGCTTTGTAAAAGACGGCGTCGGCGATGCCGATACCCTTTGGCATCAGACCAATCCTACCAAAGCCGAAGTTCTTGATGCCATACGTGATTTTGATTTTTCAGGTTACGATGAGCTTGTGTTCTGCGGCTATGGCGAACCAACCTGCCAACTGGATATACTCCTTGAGGCTGCTGCTTTTGCAAAAGAGAAAAAGGGTCTAAAGATAAGATTAAACACTAACGGTCAGGGCTCGGTAGAAAACGGCCATGATATAGTCCCAGAGCTTGCCAAAGTCGTTGACAGCGTCTCTGTAAGCCTTAATGCCCCTTCCAAAGAAGAATATGAAGAAGTAACAAGACCGCTTCATTCCAATGGCTTTGAAAACATGCTTGAATTCACAAAAAGATGCAGAGAAGAAATAAAAGACGTAAGATGGTCAATCGTCGATGTCCTCCCTCAGGAAGAAATCGACCGATGCCTTGCACTATCACGTGAACATGATATTCCGCTGAGGATTCGAAAGAAAACTTGACGAGGTTCTTTCCGAGCCTAGTATGTAGCCACGCGGAAGATAGGGACTTGCGACGGAACAAGCAACGCTTGTTCCTAGTCCCTTTAGGGAAACCCACTAACGTAGAGCCCTCACTGAATAGTACTTACTGTTTGTTATGATATTTCTCTCGGTATTCTTTGGGTGTCATCCCAGTTATTTCCT
>JAEEGH010004859.1_pt1 | contig 34181 bp, 18 predicted proteins | sample 9134181 | NCBI WGS metagenome assembly JAEEGH01 (sample SAMN16246544, study PRJNA631951) | gut metagenome | biome: gut microbiome; feature: rumen; material: DP-attached | host: Bos | place: Iran: Karaj | collected 2018-10
TGACACGATACGCATTGCGGGCAACACCGATGGGTACGGCGGGAAGACCATCTATTTCTCTTTGGTGATTGATGATCCTGCCGGCAAGGACTACTACAATCTCTTTCCTCGGGAAGGCTTGGAAGGCTTCACCACCACCGATCCCGTCTTTGCCGACTTTATGAATGTAGAGCATGTGGAGGACTTGTTCGGAGGTGGTAATTACTATGCCAATGGTCCCTATAACCTGTTCAACGATTCCTATTTTGACGGGAAACAATACGCAGTCGATATAGAGATGTCTATCCATACGGATGTCTATCTCGAGCCGTTTGTCCTGGAAGTGTCGAAGGTGGATTACGGTCTCTATCAGTTCAAGAAATCCTATTCATCTTTCGTTACCATTGACGATGGCCCTATGGGTTTGTTCACCGAACCAAGCCAAGTCTATTCGAATGTCCGTAATGGTGTTGGCGTGGTCTGCGCACAGAGTCAGCCGGTGACTTTTTCGATTGACTTAAACCGAACAAAATGACAAAAATGAAGTTATCCCGTTATCTTCGGTTGGCACTGTAAAAATAATACCACACTGCAACTCCAACCAAAAGTGCGCCTTCTCCTATACGGCGAATGGTTCCCCATGTCTTCTTCCTGCGCAAAGCTTTTTCCTCTTCGCTTACTTTTGTTTCAGTGATTTTCTCCTGCTCTTGTTGTTGTCTTGCGGGCTTTTTCTCCACCTGAGAGTCTTTCTGTCCTTTTGGGGATTCCGTTGACTTGGTTTTCTGCCGTTGCAAATCGGTTCGATTTGTAACAATGTCATTGGGGTTTGCCATGGGTTTTTTGTCCAACGTCATGTCGTAAAGCACATACTGACCAGAGCGGTAATCACCACATTCCAACCAAAACATCAGCTGTTCGCTTTTGTTGATGGGCACGGTAAAAGTGGTAGGACTCATGTCGTCCGATACCATAAAGTCACCGACCAATCGGGTGTCGGCATATACCTTGAGTTCCACCGGATCCGCCTTCTTGTCGCCAAACATTTTGTCGAACTCATCCACATACACCGACTTGTTGGCGACGGTGAAAGTACAGGTCTCATATTCAGTGAACACATTGAAGGCTGCGCAAGAAGATTGGCGTCCACCATCAACAAGGAAAGTGGTGCCAGCAATTATTCCAACCGGGCAGAAGAATGCGCCAAGGAGGTCATCGATGCCTGCCCCCTCAAATCCCAATGGGATATTTGTTTCCAACATAATGCCTTTGTAAATCTTGCTACCGTCTTTCATCTGGAAATATTCTTTCTGACTACCGCCGTTCTTGAAGCAGTCGTTGAAGTCGAAATTGGTCAGCGAGCTTAGGTATCTTCCCACAAAATGGAAATAAGGGCCTTTGGTGAGGTCGATCAAGTCAACGGTCTCTGGCATCGCGGGCCGAGCGTGCTTAAATAGGTTGTTATTCTTTACTGGCTGTCCACGATAAACAGCCACATCGCCTACACCAATCCAGGTTTGTTTGTCTTTTCCCGTGCCGGGTTTGGCAAACTTCAATGTCCGGCATTTATTGATGGGTAGCACGATGTGCATATTGGGCATGACGGGATGCACTACCGAGTCGAAAATCAGTTGATCGTCAGCATAGACCTGCAACCGGTCTTCGTCCAATACCCGATGTTTGGATAGACATCCGGCAGTAAACGACACGTAGTCATACTCTTCAGCGAGGTCAAACGCAAGGTAAGAGTTGATGTTGTCGTCAAAGATTTTCTTTCCTGTGGTGAGCACAAAGCCCTCACTGAACTGCTCGCCGCCCATGGAGAAGGTATAATGCATCGATGCTCCATCGAAATAGGTGTTGTCGTAAGAGGATATGCCGCGAGCTGAGAACGGCTTGATGTTGGAACAGAGCTTGCAAACATCGGGCAACTCGGAAATGCGACCCTTGGAGGCATTGACTAATCCCGGTTGCGGAACATCCTTGCTCCCCGCTGGATAGGCATATATATCAACTACGCCAAAAGTGATACTTCCGACAAAGTCGCTTTCCTGGTCAACGCTGTGAAACGAGAGTTGGTTGACACCACTGATGTCGAGTACTACTTGCTCGGCGAGGTCGCTTTGCTGCACTAACTTCTCATACAGGATCCTGTCATCGCCTTTCACGGTAATCCATCCCGTGGCATTGGAACTCTGGTTATCGCGAGGGCCGACGATGAACGATAGCTTGTCGTATTTCTTTTGAAGCCAGAAATAAGCCCACTCGTTGGTGTTTCCACTTAAAGCCTGACTGGCAAGAAATTGAATTCCAGAATTATATGTCACACGATTAATGCTAATGCTTTCCTCATTTCTGACTGAAGGCTGGGTGTGCGTCGTGCAGATAGGATTGATGCCGCCACCGCCACGGATAAAATATGGCCAAAGCTGTTCCACTAACTGCACCTTTCCAACGAGGATTTTATCCAAATGGGTGCGCGTTGGCTTTACACTTTGATTCGCCTTATACAGCTTCATTGCCCCAAAGCCCAAGGTGGTCGCTCCACGAAACACATCGAAGCGCAATGCCTTGACACCACTCACATCAAGCACCACCTCGCGGGGAGCGTCGTGACTCCAAACCACTTCGTCCAACAAGGTCTCGCCATCACCTCTGACAGTAAGAATGACATTGCTCCCTTCTGAGACTCCATTGGGTCTATCATTGCCTCCCGGACCCACCACAAAGCTAAGTTTGTTATAAGCTCCATTAAGAGGGAACACCACATGTCCTCCTGGATCGTCAGCCTTGATCAAACCACTGAGTCCAGTGCTCAAAACAAAGCCATTCGAATAGTCGTAAGCGGCCAGTTTCATCGTTTTTTTGCCATTGGCTGGGTAAGGCTCATACCTTTTGGAATCGGAAGGTTTGACCACATCTATCAGGTTCACTTGTCCCATCAAATTGCACATTGCAATTAGCATGACAATCCATAATAATGCCGTTTTCTTCATCGTGATTTCAATTAATAATATTATCGCCAAAAGTAAATATTTTTTTTAAAAAAAAGACAAACTTTGAAGAACTATATTATTTTTGCTTTCGTTCGGCTTTAGACTATATAAAAACTATACAAAACATGATTTACCATGAGAGGCAAAAACAGCGGAATCGTTTACGACGGATGGTTTGAGTTTGGCGATGTCATCCGTCAGGAATTGAAAGGCCCGAAAGGCGAAGGCAGTGTGATTTATCCCAATGGCGACCATTTTGAGGGTTTTTTCCACCTCAATTACGCCCACATCTATGGTCCTGCCTACGCCGCCGATGGGAAATACACCTTTGCCGACGGCTCGGTCATCGAACACGCATGGATCAACACTTCCGATGACCTGGAAGTCATGGACCTGATAGGCATTTATCCCGTCAAGAGAGCCATAGGACCTGACACTATCACACCGTTCTATCGCCACAAAATCAACGGCATCGAAATCGTCCTATCCGAAAAGCCATACGCTATCGAATGGTTCGATGGCGAGAGAATACAAGACTTGGAATTGGCTTCCTACGATTATAAGCAACTGGACGAAAACCGTTCTGTGCTGACCATCACCCTGAAAAACGGCATCATAATTGAACAACGCAGCGGCGACACGGAATTGAACAGCTACGACCACAGGGTGTTTAAGACCCATCTCGGCAGTGATGTTTATTACCCCGACGGCAGCTCCATTGATTTTTGGGGCTACCCTCTAAAGCAACTGAAGCCTTTCCATGGCTATATGACCGTCCACACTACCGACGGCAAATGTCACGAAGAAAAGTGGGACCAAGGCGAACTGGTGAAACTGGAAAACGAAAAATGGGACGTCCGAGGGGCAAAGGTCCTCCAACTTCCCGACCCGTTCAATAAAAACGACATCGTGGAATGCCGGGTGTGGAACGGCCATATCGATTATTTCTATAGGCGCTGGATTTATGATGGCGACATGGCCGACGACCGTCCTAATGGTATCGGTGTGCTTGTTGGCGACAGTGTGGACACAAGAGGCCGTCGCTACGAAGGTGAATTCAAGGACGGGCTATGCCACGGACATGGCGTTTTCACCTATTCCGAAGGCGGCATAACGCAAGACGGCGATTGGATGGAAGGCGTGTTTCAAGAAGACGAAGCACCTGATGCTCCTATCATGCTTAATGTATGGCTTCATGGAGATGACACCGAAAAAACAAAGGTGGAAGCCAAAGTCGGCAAGTTTCCATATTTTACAGGCTTCGGCGGTTTGCGCATCGATCGCATCGAGAAGCGTTGTATCACTTTCGCTTACTACGGCGAAATCAAGCTGCTCACCCCAGGTGAGACAATCCACTTTTACAACGAGATTGATGGCCGTGAAGACCACGATGGTTGTGTATATGAAAGCTATGAGTATTATTTGGACATCACCTGGAAACCCTAATTTAAACAGATGTACATGAACTATGTAACAATTTAAACTTAACAGAATAGCGACGATGGTCGCCTTGATTTGTCTGTCCTTTTTGTTGTTTTCGTGCCAGAAGGATGACAATGAAAAACCAGCCTCTAAAATCAACTATCACTTTGCCACATTAGCGGAAGGACAACAATTGTTGGCTGCCAACAACGAGTATTACAATAGTTTAAACCAGAACAACATCGATTGGCGCATGAGGAAGACGGGGGCTGCGCTTGGCGAACTGAGGACCTTTGCGCCGAGCTGCGTGCGTGATTTCAACGAGGAAGAAAAAGCGGCCGTAACACCGATTATGTGTTTGCTCCAGAGGAATGCTTGGCCGACAACTTCGGATTTACCGTCGTCTATGGCCTTGACGGACAGGATTACCAAACCCCGCAGCTCATCGCCAATATCTACAATGCCTTGTGCAACTACAAATCGGGAAACTGACAACACCTAACTGCTAGTGAACCCGGTGATGGCGTTGAAGAAGGAGTAAATCTTGGAAAAGTGTCAAAAAAAAGCAAAATTTCCTTGGAAAAGTGTCAAAAATATATGCTTTTTGTCTTGGATAATGTAAAAATTGTTATCTTTGTGCACTGAAATACAGGATTTTAGCAAAAAAAGGCAAACTCGAATTTGTCGTGCTGCCAAGAAAACGTCCAAATCAAAAATCGCTTAGTTTATTTGCCCATTTATATGTTGATGTTTCTCCAGCACGAACAAAACGACGATCTTACTTATCAATTTGACCTTACTGGATTGAGATGAGAACTGTAAAGTTTCTTTACACCCACTGTAAAGAAACTTTACAGTTTGTTTAAATCTTTAAATCTTAAATATTTGAATTTCAAATTATTGTGATTTTGGTATGAATGCATAAATCGGAGCAAAATCAGTCAGTAGCGACGGCCTAAGGCGGTCAGCTGATAGTGGTGTTATTGCTGATTATTGCTTCGCAAGTGTTGTTAAAACATCAGTTTTTGTCGGAGCAAATTCAGTCAAAAGCCTAAAATCAGCCCGAACGTCGGAGCAAATTCAGTCAGTGGCTGAAACGGATCTTCAAAAGGGGCGAAAAAGGCCCCGCGTCGGAGCAAATTCAGTCACTTTTGCGTTGGTAAGCGCTGAAAACCAGCGGGTATCGGAGCAAATTCAGTCACTTGAAGTCTGCCTAACTTTGCGGGTGAACACAAACACCTGCAGAATATGGCAAACAAGACAGTAGACATGAGCAAATTGAAACAAGTTCTAAGGCTCCACAAGGACAAGGTGTCCGGCCGCAAGATTGCCAAAGCGCTGGGCATCGACAAGAACACAGTCAACAAGTACGTGAAACAGGCCGATGCCGACCCCATCGGCATCGACGGGCTGCTGGCCCTCGACGACCCCGAGCTGGCCCACCGCATGACCGGAGGGAGCGCAGCCTATGCCGACAGCCGCTTCGACGAGCTGAAGGAGAAGCTCCCCTACTACGCGCAAGAGCTTCGGAGGCCGCATGTGACCATGCAGCTGCTGTGGGAGGAATACTGCAGGGAGTCGCCCAACCCGTACCAGCTCACGCAGTTCAAGGAGCACCTGTCGAGGTACATCGAGGGGACGACCGGGAAAACGGCGTCCACCATCCTCAAGGACCTCTACGTCGGCGGCGAGAAGGCCTTTTTGGACTTTGCCGGGGGCAAGATGGGTTATGTCGACCCCGGAACTGGTGAAGTGCGCATGATGGAAATGTTCGTCGCTACCCTTCCGGCGACCGATTACGGCTTCGCCTTGGCGGTGCCGTCGCAGAAAGCGGAGGACTTCCTCCATGCCGTTGAGCGCTTCTTCGAGCACATAGGAGGGGTTCCAAAGATACTGGTGCCCGACAACCTTAAGTCGGCGGTGATCAAGCGCGAGAACGGCATGCCCGAGCTCAACAGGCTCTTCGAGGACTTCTGCAACCACTACGGCTGCGTGGCCATCCCCGCACGTCCGAGGCGCCCCAAGGACAAGGCCTTGGTTGAAGACCATGTCAAGATCGTGTACAGGAGGGTCTATGCCGCCCTGCGCAACGAGACGTTCCATTCCCTGGAGGAGCTCAACGAAGCCATCGCAGTGAAGATGCGCGAACACAACCAGAAGCGCATGCAACGGTGCCCGCAGACCCGCGAGGAGCTGTTCCTGTCGGTGGAGAAGCCAAAACTCGGCCCGCTGCCGAAGAAGCGCTTCGAGGTCAAGTTCTACACCACGCTGACCGTCAGCGAGAACTGCTGCGTCTATCTTGGCCGCGACATGCACTACTACTCGGTGCCCCACCGGTATATCGGCCAGCGCATGCAGGTGGTGTTCACCGCCTCGCTGGTGAAGATATACGCGCCCGACGGCATCCTGGCCAGGGAATGGCCCAGGGACAGGACGCCGGGCCGCTACACCATCGAGTCCACGGACATGGCCTCCTACAGCCAGGAGTACCGCAAGCGGTCCCCGTCATACTACATCGACAAATGCGGAAGCGTCAGCCAAAAACTCGGCGCCGTGGTGGAGGTCATGTTCGGCAACCTGGACTGGAAGACCCCGCCCGAGGTGCTCTACAACCGCTGCGACGCGCTGCTGCGCCTCCAGCGCACCGCCGACCCGGTCTTGTTCGAGCTGGCCTGCTCCAGCGCCCTGAGCCTCGGCAGGTGCTCGTACAAGTTCATAGAGAACGCCGTCAACAGCAAGTGCCTCGGCATCCTGGAGGCTGGCCGGGGCGAAGACATCGACTCTCCGCCCGAACACGGCAACATCCGCGGGGAGTACTCCTGACTGGCAACAGTTTACGTTTAACATAAAACACACTGAAATGGACGAAATCGCAACCAACCTCAAACAACTGCGGCTGCCGGGCATGGAACACTGCTGGCAGGCGCTTCTGGAGACCAGACGCATCGAGGGGCTGTCGCTTCGCGACGGCCTCCAGCTGATGCTCCAGGCCGAGAGCGAGCAGAGGACAACAAGCCGCAACACCCGGCTGCTCAAGACCGCCTGCTTCCGCTACCACGCCACCATCATGGAGACCAAGTTCGACTCCAGCCGCGGGCTCGACCAGAACCGCGTCATGGACCTGGCCTCCTGCGCCTACATCAAGAACGGCGTCCCGGTCCTCATCACCGGCCCGGCTGGCACCGGCAAGAGCTGGCTCGCCACCGCGCTGGGACACCAGGCCTGTATGCTCGGCTTCAAGGTGCGCTACTACAACATGATCAAGCTCTTCGAACAGATCACGGCGGCACGAATGGAGGGCTCCGTGATCAGGTTCTTCGACCGTCTGGCCGACGCCGACCTTCTCATCATCGACGACTTCGGCGTGCGCTCCCTCGACAAACAGCAGATGCTCGACTTCCTCGAACTGATGGAGGATAGGCACGGGAAAAAATCGACCATCATCGCAAGCCAGCTCCCAGTGGCGAACTGGTACGACATGATGAAGGCCAACACCACCGCAGCCGACGCTATCCTCGACAGAATCGTGCACTCCGCGAAAAGATTTGAACTAAAAGGTGAAAGTTTAAGAAAACAATGATTATTTTTGCCGCCATATTAACTTAGCAGACCAAAAAGTGACTGAATTTGTCCGATTTTACTGACTGAATTTAGTCCGACGTAAGCAGTATGAAGATTGTTTTTTAATTTTTTATTTGGCAAGTTTGTCTCATCAAATGGTAATAATAACAATATGAACAATACAATTTTCAGACCCAAACACAAACATTTCCTCATCAACACTTTTTGTTTGATGATTGGCATTACGGCGGCCACTTTGCTGTTCCAATGGGTGCTGCACGAGTTTTCCTACGATCGTTTTGTTGAGGACAGCGACCGAATTTACCGCTTGGTGTCGGTGGATAAGGCCACGGGCACTAGATACACAGGCGGAGTCTGCCAATTGCGCTATGACTTGCCTGAGGCCGTGCCGCAGGTGGAGGAATGTGTGAGCGTGGTTTCGCACTATACCAACCTGAATCCCAACACAGTTAGGGATATGGAACGCAACGAATCCTTTGAGGTGATGGCTTTGACGACCAGCGACAATTTCTTCAATGTGTTTACCTATCCCGTAGTGGAAGGCGAATCGCATCACATTCTTCAGCCCAACGAAGCGGCCATTTCCAAAGAGATGGCGCAAAAACTTTATGACGGTTCGGCCATAGGGCAGCCTTTGGCCTGCTCTTATATGCACATAGAGACTGTTTACACCGTTGCCTTGGTGGTGGATGTGCCTTCCAACACGCACCTGCCTTTCGAGGTGGTGATGCCGATGGATAGCCGTCAACTCAATCTTTACCGCAACATCACTGAAAACCAGACGATTTATGTCAAATTGAGGGAAAACGCGCTATTCAGCAAGGCGGAGATGAAACGCTTGGCCAACATCCAAACGGAGAAGTACGATAAGCAGAAATGGTTGGATTTCCAGCCTTTGCGCGACATCCACCTGCATACCGATTACAATGACCCGGAAAGTGTAGGTAACGGCAATGCTTCGTATGCCTGGATTATCATTTTCGGCATCCTGCTCATTGTGGCGGTTACTGTGGTGAATTGCGCCACGCTCGATGTGTCGTATGCGGTGCAGCAGACCAAAAACTGGGTTGTGAAGCGGGTGTTGGGATGCGACGAGTGGAGGCTTTTTTCGGGCAATATGTTGGAAACCATGATCATCACTCTTGTGGCGATGGGGCTTTCCTTGTTGGCGGCGTGGGGATTGCTGCCCGCGTTCCAGTCGTGGATTGGTGTTTCCGTGCAGTTGCGTTTCGACAAATACCTACTCATTTTCTATCTGTCGCTTTTGGTGCTGTTGCCCTTGGCGTCAAGTCTTTTCGGCCACTATTGTTTACGTAGCGTGGCTTTCCCCGATGTGTTGAAAGGCAAGATGCGCCACCTGAAAGGCATCCGCATCAGCAATGCGAGTTCGGTGTTGCAAGTGGGCATTTCTTCACTTGCGGCGGTCTTTACGGTAGTGATGCTGCTTCAACTCTCGTTCATGCGCCGTTCCGACAAGGGTGTTGACACTTCCAACATCGTATCAATCAACAGTTCGATAACTCCGTGTTACAAAGTAGCCTCCATCCGTGATGAACTGATGAAAAATCCGAACATTCAGAGTGTGGGACTTTGCTTGGGCGATTTTTCCGTGCCTAATGGCTTTCTTCAAAAGGTGGAATGGGAAGGCAAAACCGAAGGAAACAACGCTGTGTTTCAATCACTCATCACCGACGGCTATTTTCAGGAGATGGTCGGGATGGAGTTGCTGGCAGGCGATTACATGAGCAAGGACCTCGATGTGGACGATTACTTTGATGGAATGTACGAAGGGGATTGGCAATATGTGATTAATGAGGCGGCGGCTAAGGCGATGGGGTGGAGTGCGGAGGAAGCCATTGGCAAGGGATTGACGTTGTCATACACCTCTGGAACAATTGTCGGGGTGGTGCAGGACTTCCATTTCTCCGACATGCGGAATGCTATGCCACCGCTTATCATGTTATACGATCCCGAATCCTTACCGAATGTCGTGGTGAAAATCGCGCCCGAAAACCGACAGCAGACCTTGGCCTATATCCAGGAAGCGATACGCTCCATCAACTATACCGATGTCTTCTCCTACTCGTTTTTGGGCGAGAAGGAACTCTACCGTGAGGAGCGACAGGTCGGGCATCTTTCGCTGCTGTATTTCCTTGCGGCTATGCTATTGGCTTTGTTCGGCTTCTTTGGTGTGGTTTCCTATCATCTGCATCAAGAGTCACTTAACATGGCGGTGCGCAAAGTGTTTGGCGCCACCACTGGAGAGGTGCAGGGACATTACCTGAAAACGAGGCTGCGGATGTATATTCTGCCTGTTTTGGCGGCGACCATCCTGTCCGTCTATTTCTCGCTGAAATGGCTGCAAGGCTTTGCCTATCATGTGTCGTTTCCCGTTGTGCTGACGGTGGCCGTGGTTTCTTTCTTTGCGGCTTTCCTACTGCTCTCGCTGATTGTTTCAGGCGTGGTGCAGGCTATTTGCAGCAGAAGGATTACTGATGTGTTGCAGAAGGGATGAATCTTAGTATACTTTCTATAGGTTGGTATAGTAATCTTGGAAAAGTGTCAAAAAGATATGTTTTGTCAGATGATTATGTTTTTTCGGTAATTTTTTTTCGGTAATTTGTAGAAAAGTATTATCTTTGCCTCCAAAACCAAGGTGTTATGGTTAAGAATATCAATCCGTTCATAGTTTCAGGCAAGATTGCTCCCGAGTATTTCTGCGATCGCGTTGAGGAGGCAACTCAATTGGAGAAATCGCTTCATAATCAGATGAATGTGGTGCTGACTTCATCGCGCCGCATGGGAAAAACTTCACTGGTGGACTTTGTCTTTGACAAGCCAGACTTCAAGGACGAGTATGTCACCATTTCGATCGATATACTTCATACCACGACCTTCCGAGAATTCATTCTTGCCCTTGGAACGGCGGTTTTTGACAATGTGGCCACCCGAAGCGTAAAATTGAGGAAGCAGTTTGTAACCTTTTTAAAGTCACTCAGTGCGAGTTTCGGCTACGACACCATCCAAAACATGCCCACATTCGATGTCAAGTTGGGTGATGTGAAGAACCCCGAATACACTTTGGCGGAGATATTCGGCTACCTTGAAAAAGTCGACAAGCGTTGCATCGTCGTCATTGATGAGTTCCAACAAATCACGCGTTATCCAGAAAAGAATGTCGAGGCTTTGTTAAGGACTCATATTCAAAAGCTTTCCAACGCGAATTTCGTGTTTTCGGGCAGTCAGCGACGGCTGATGGAGGAGATGTTTTTCTCGTCGAAGAGACCGTTTTTCCAAAGTGCGAAATCGCTTCGTTTGGAAGCTATCGCATACGATATTTACCTGGATTTCGCAAAAAAGCATTTTAGTGAGGCGGGGAAAGAGATTGCAACGGAAGCGTTTTCGCATGTTTACGAGGTCTTTATGGGTGTTACATTTTATGTGCAACGCATTCTTCACGATGCCTTTGCAGAAACACCTAAAGGTCAAATCTGCGACATTGAGGCTGTAAATCAACTCATTGAGAATTTTATTGACGAGAATGATTCAAGGCTGCGCGAACAACTTGCCTATATCACCGAAGCACAAAAGGAACTGCTTTATGCCATTCATGAGGAAAAACAGGTGCAAGGTATCACATCTATCGCTTTCAACAAAAAACACCGTTTGCGTTCACCAAGCTCAACACAATCGGCAGCTTTGAAACTGCTTGAATATGACCTTATTACACGAAAAGAAAAAGTCTATTCCATTTCCGACCCGTTGATGAAACATTGGTTGGATAGAAGAAGAATTTAGTTATTATGCCCAAACTCAAATCCAAAATCCTAGTAGTCGATGACAACGCCGGCATACGGTCGGCGTTGGGGATATTGCTGCCTATGTGCTTTGCCGAGGTGGAACTCATCGCCACGCCTAAGGTGCTGACGGAAACCATGCAACGCTTCAGACCTGATGTGGTGCTGCTCGATATGAATTTCGAGACCGACATCAACACGGGCAACGAAGGGCTTTACTATCTCTCTCAACTGAAGCACGACTTCCCCGAGGTGGAGGTGGTGCTCTTCACGGCCTACGCCGATATTGCTTTGGCCGTCGAGGGGATGAAACGCGGGGCTTTCGACTTTGTGGTGAAGCCTTGGGACAACGCCAAATTGTTGGGGATTCTCGAGGAAGCCTGCAAGAAACACCGCAAAACCACGGGGAAGGCCTCCTCTGCCGAGCCCGCACCAGCGATGCACTGGGGCGAGAGCGAGGCGATGAGACAACTGCACGAGATGGTGATGAAGGTGGCTCCCACTGATGCCACGGTGCTCATCACGGGCGAGAATGGCACGGGTAAGGACGTGCTAGCCAACGAGATTCACCGCCTCTCGCCGCGTAGCGCGAAACCGATGGTGGGTGTGGACATTGGTGCCATCACGGATACCTTGTTTGAAAGTGAGATGTTCGGCCATGTGAAAGGGGCCTTCACCGATGCCCATGCCGACCACATCGGCAAGTTCGAGCAGGCCAACGGCACCACGCTGTTTCTCGACGAAATCGGCAATGTGCCGCTGAGCCAACAGGCCAAGCTGCTGCGCGTGATCCAAAACCGCAGTATTACCAAGGTGGGCGACACCAAGTCGGTGCCCATCGACATCCGCCTGATTTGTGCCACCAACATGGACTTGGCGGCGATGGTCAAGGAGGGGCGTTTCCGCGAGGATTTGTATTACCGCATCAACACGGTGGCGCTGCACCTGCCGCCTTTGCGCGAGCGCACTGACGAGATTGTGCCGTTGGCGGAGGGTTTTGTGCTGAAATATGCAGAACAGTACCATCGTGCGGCCAATGGCCTCTCCGAGGAGGCCAAGCAGCTGCTGTTGCGGTGTCGCTGGAGCGGTAACATCCGTGAGCTGCAGAATTGCATTGAGAAGGCGGTCATCTATTCAGAGACAGAGCTGGTGCGTGCCGAGGATTTGCAAATCCGGGCTTCTGAACTGACCGAAGTCCAGGCGACACAAGCCGAGTCGTTGGAGGATGCCGAGGAAAAGGTGATTCGCCAGGCCATGAAGCAATACAACGGCAACCTGTCGTTGGTGGCCAAGGCGTTGAAAATCAGTCGCCCGACATTATACAGCCGTCTGAAGAAATACGGGATATGAGCACTTGGATCTGGATAGCGGTAGTCGTTGTGGCGGTGGTGGTGGCCGTCGTGGTCACTTTTGTGCTGACGCGGCGGCACGACACTAAGAAGGTGTCCTTCATGATGGATGCCTTGGAGGACGGCGAGCTGAACTTCAGGTTTCAGGAGAAGTCGGCGCTGAACCGTGCCTTGAACCGCATCCGTGGCATCTTTGAGCGTAGGTCGGCTGCAGATGAGTCGGCATCGTGGAGCAGGCTGTTTCGGGTGATTACCCATGAAATCATGAACACGGTGGCTCCCATTGCCTCGCTGAGCGACGCGCTTTCCAAGGAAGAGGATTTGGATGTGAAGGCCGGGCTGGAAACGATTTCGGCCTCATCGAAAGACTTGATCCGTTTTGTGGAGTCGTATCGCAGCATCACCCAAGTCACACCGCCAGTGCGTAAGGCCGTGATGGTGGATGAGCTGATGGACAGGGTGCTGCGGCTCAACAAAGCCAAAATCGCCGAACAGGGTGCCACCCTGACCTACCAGGCCAAGACCCCCGACCTGTTGATTTATGCCGACGAGGGACAAATCATGCAGGTGTTCAACAACCTGATCAAGAATGCCGTGCAAGCGGGTGCCACTTCTATTTGGATTACGGCAGATCTGAATATGGACGACCAGACTGTGATTCGTGTGGCCAACAACGGCAAGGCGATTCCTCTGCGGCAGATAGAGGAAATCTTCGTGCCGTTCTACACCACGAAGCCCAATGGCACGGGCATCGGGTTGAGCCTCTCGAAGCAGATTATGGTGAAGCACAACGGCACCTTGAATCTGGAGCAGAGCGACAGCCAAATGACGGTGTTCTCGTTGGTGTTCAAGTAAAACATTGTAAAGTTTCTTTACAGCGGTGTAAAGAATCTTTACAGTTGGGTAAATTCTCAAAATCATAAATCTTTGAATTTTAATATGTTGTGATTTTGGCACGGCATGTGCTTTCGGGTATGCAGTTGAAAATAACGTATATGATGAAAGCTAAACATACCTTTTTCATTTTAATGATGTTGGTCCCGGGGGTCTTGAGTCCTGTCAAGGCCCAGGACACCGTCACCATGGACCTCAAAGCTTGTATGCGTTACGCCGTGGAGCACTCCACCAAGATGCGCATCCAGCAGGCGGACATCCGCGATGCGCAAATCGACAGACGAGACGCCATCCTCTCGGCCTTCACGCCTTCGATTGACGGTAGCACTTACGCCTACTCGAATTTCGGCCGCAGCATCGACCCGGAGACCAACACCTATATCAGGACGACCTCGTTCCACAACGGCTACAGCCTCTCGGCGGGTTTGACGCTCTTCAATGGCTTTCAGGCGGTGAACAACCTGAAGATTACCAAGACGGCACAGCAGATGGGCCTGACCAAGGAGCAGCAAATCGAAGACCAGCTTTGCCTCGCCACGATGGAGGCCTATTGCAATGTGTTGTATTACACCGAGATGCTGAAGGCCTTGCAGGGGCAGGTGGCCACAGCGGAGAAGTCGTTGCAATTGGTGTCGAAGCAGGAGCAGCTGGGGCAGAAATCACATGCCGACGTGGTGCAGGTGCAGAGCGACCTCGCAGAAAGGCAGTACCTGCTGACCACCTGCCGTAACAACCTTAACAACGCCGTCATCACCCTGAAGGATGTGATGCTTTGGCCTGTGGATGAGCCGTTGAAAATTGATTCCGGCATTGCGCAACAATCGCTATTGGCTTCGGAACCATTGGATATGCAGACAATGGTAGCACAGGCGCAACAGGCGATGCCGTCTGTCCTCATCGCTGAGGGCACGATGAAAAACGCCCGTCTTGCCTTGAAGACCGCCCGCTGGCAGTTGCTGCCCCGACTCTCGCTTTATGGCGGCTGGTCGTCGAGTTTCTTCACCTACCCGGGCATGGAAGGTTATGTGACCACGCCGTATCTCGACCAATTGAAGAACAACGGCGGTGAGTATGTGCAACTTTCGCTGAGCTTCCCGATTTTCGACCACCTTTCCAAATGGTCGAACATCGCAAAAAGGAAGAATGCCTATGACCGTGCCCAGGCTGAATACGAGCAGTCGCTGCGCGACGTGGAGGCCGAGGTGCTGCGTGCCGTGGCCGACCGCGACGGTGCCGCCGATGCCCTGCAACAGGCGGAGGCTCGCGCCACCCTGCAAGAGGAAGCCTTCGCCCTCAACAACAAACGCTTCGAGCAGGGGCTGATCTCGTCCATCGAGTACCAGACGGCTTCGAACAATTACCTGAATGCGTTGGCGGAACAATTGAATGCCAGGCTTCAATACTTTATTAGAAACAGTGTAGTTAGATATTATGAGGGGGTGCCGTATATTGAGCAATAAAACAATCAACAATATGTCAAGTTACATTAAATTCTTAAGTAGAAACAAACTATACACGGCCATTGAAGCGGTGGGCCTCATCATTTCCATTGCATTCGTCATCTTGATTGGCAACTATGTGTATCAGCAGTATTCCGTCGCCTATGGCAATCCTTATCGGAACAGAGTGTATGCCGTTGGAAATCAGGACTACATGTCGCTTTCTTGGTGGGACAAGGCCGTCTTCGAGGACAAACTTCCCGAAGCCGAGGTCGTGGCCCGCATCTCCGGCTCCGACTATGACGGCTACATCACCCTCGGCGACGAGCAGCCTATAAGTGCGGTTATCACCGAAGCCGACCCTGAAATTTTTGAACTCTTCCCCAGCCTAACCCTCATCGACGGCAGCATGGACGAGTTCCGCATCAAAGGGCATTGCCTCATCTCCGAGTCGCTCGCCAACCTTGCTTTCAATGGCGACGCCATCGGCAAACCAATTAAAGTCACCTACTTCGATGATAAATTTGAGCGTGTGGTCTGTGGCGTCTTCAAGGACTCCAAAAACTCGATGATGCCTCGTACTGATGTAATGCTCAATCCCGCATTTAACGAATTGCCCAACCAAAAGCCGTTCAGCTCCATCGGGCAGTATATGACCTTGATTAAAATCCTTGAAGGCACTGACCGTGAGCAGTTTGCAAAGAAGGTTGAGGAGGTCGGACTGCCCAATTACTCCGATGGTTTCGTGAGCGCCATGCCGATCTACACTTTGCCGGAAGTCTTTTTCAATGACAACCAATGGATGTTCAAAGGAGGTAAAAAGCCGGTGATGCAAACACTGACCGTGGTGGTGTTGCTGCTGCTCGTTTCGGCCATTTTCAACTACATCAACCTCAACATGGCCCTTTCGGGAAAACGCGCCAAGGAGATGGCCACAAGGCGGCTTCACGGTGCCACGAAAGGGAGAATCGTTTTAAAGTATATCCTTGAATCCGTGTCGTTTACGGCTGTGTGCTTCGTGCTGGCGTTTTTGTTGGCCTGTGCCTTGTTCCCGATGATGAACGGTTTGCTGAAAAACGTTGGTGGCGGCGATATGAGTATCGATGCATCATTGGGGCAGTTTGTCCTTATCCGATTCGACTGGACGGTTGGCGTTGTGGCCGTTTATCTTGCAGCCATCGTGTTGGTGGGCGTGCTGTCGGGCATCGCACCTGCTGCCATCGCCTCGCGTTTTGAACCGATTGACGTGGTGCGCGGCACCTACCGCCTGAAAACGAAACGAGTGTTCAGCAAGGTCTTCATCGTGTTCCAAAACACCATTACGATTGTCCTGATTGCTTTGGCGTTGCTGATGGAGGTGCAGATGCGCCACATGATGAACCGCCCCATCAATATGCGCTCCGAGGGACTGTATTCGCTGCAAGTCTGGGTGAAGGAGTATTCCGATATTGCGCCGCTCATCGACCGTTTGGAGAAGATTCCGAATGTGAACGCAGTGGGCTATGGACGAGGTTTCGGGGGACAGATGAACATGGGCACCACCGTCACCACACCCGAAGGCGAAAAGGTGAACATGCAACTCATCCTTTGCGACGAGACCTATTTCAATATGCTTGATTTGCAGGTTGTTGAAGATTTCGGAGTACCACGGACCAATTCGGTTTGGATGTCGAAAACACTGGCTGAAAAACTCTCCATCAACGACACTACGGCCTCGTTTTACGCCCGCAACATGCACATCAACGGCAGCAATCCCGAAACAGTCGGTGGCATTTACGAGGACATCCCGACGCGGTCGGCGGCCTCATCCGAACCCAACCAGTTTTCGGCGGTCATCATCGCGCGTGACGAGGACTTGATTTGGGGCAACGGCGTAATGGTTGATGTTTCAGGCGATTACAAGGAAACCGAAAAGGCCATCCTGCAAGCCTACGCCGACTATTCCGAAGTTCGAAACGGCACTTACGTGGAACCGGCGCAAAATGGCTATGTGAGTGACTTGAACAATTTGATGCTGAAACCCGCCAAGATGGCCATGCGCCTGCTGGAACTCTTCATGGTGCTTTCGGTCCTGATTTCCTTGCTCGGCCTCATTGCCATGAGCACCTATTACAGCGGACAAAACACCAAGAGCATCGCGGTGCGCAAAGTGTTCGGCAGCAATGTCTGCCGCGAGTTGTGGCGCACGGTGAAGGATTACATGGTTTTGGTCGGCATCGCCGCACTCATCGGCATTCCGCTTGCCATTTGGTTCTGCGGCAGATATTTGGATCGCTTTGCCTACCGCATCGAGCATTACGGCTGGATTATCATTGTGGCAGCCATTCTCGGTGTGCTGATGGCTTTCCTGTCGGTGCTATGGCAGACTTTGAAGGCGGCGCGGACGAATCCTGCGGAGGCGTTGAAGAAAGAATAGGGAGATTCCCCTGCGGGAATGGAGGTCAAAGGTTATTGTTAACCGCGGCGGCCTGTGACGCTACAAAATGGCAACTTGTTCTTGCCGCCGCTTATAACGAACAAGCAACACTCCATTCCTGCAGGGGAATCTCAACAATTAAACAGTTAAACAACTCAACAATCAACAATAATGAAAACCTACCTGAAATTCCTATCCAGAAACAAGCTCTACACCGCCATTGAGTTTGTGGGGTTGAGCGTGGCCTTGGCCTTCGTCATCATCAGTTTCTGCTATGTGGTGCAGCAATACGCCGTGACGCGCGAGAACCCTGACCGCGAGCGGATTTATGCAGTGGGACTTGATAAAATGATGAATTCCTATGGCATGACGGAAGTCATTGACAGCAAACTGCCGGAGATTGAGGCGGTAACGCATTTTCATTTCCATGATAAACAAAGAATCTTGGTTGGCCAGCAGCAACTGAATGGCAGCTTGCTTAACTGTGACCGCGGGTTCTTCGACATCTTTCCCGTTATTTTTAAGGAAGGCAATGCCGATTTGATGACGGAAGCCAAAGTCGGTTTCATTTCTGAACGGTTGGCTAATCAGATAGAAGGTGAAATCATTGGACGACAGATAAAAGCGGGAAGCGATACGCTAACCATTGTGGGCATCGTTACCGACATTGAGAGTTCGCTGCTACCCGATTGTGATGTCATTGGCAACATCGCTGTCAGTCGGCTTGATGCCCAAATGAGGAAGAATGCCCATAATTGGTTCTCGGAGATTCCCACCTTTATTAAGGTACGTCCCGACACGGATCGTGGGCTGCTTGGTGAGAAGTTAAATGCACTATGTGCCAAAGCTTACGAGAACACGAGGTTTGCTAAAGAGACGCAAATGATTCGGTTGGACGAAATCTATATCAATGAAGTGGATGTCCATTTACATCGGGGTGACAAATCCATGCTGCGCACAATGATTATCGTTGGGCTGGTGCTTTTGATTTCCGCAATCATAAACTATATCAACTTGAACGTGGCCCTTACAGGAAAACGCGCCAAGGAAATGGCTTCAAGGCGACTGTTAGGAGCGCAAAAGTCCGATATCGTCTTGAAATTCCTTTGTGAGGCATTCATCTTTACGCTATGTTGCTTCGCAGTGGGTTTGGCCATCGCCCATGCCATTACACCAGGCATCAATCGCTTGTTGGCATCGGATGTTCCTGTCGAGGTAACATTCAAAGCGCGTTATCTTGCAGCATATCTGCTGATGGTCGTTGCGGTGTCGCTGTTGGCTGGATTCCTGCCTGCTGCCATCATCTCCAAAACCCGTCCCATTGATGTGGTGAAAGGCACTTTCCAGTTTCGCAGCAAAAAGACACTTTCGAGGATTTTCATTGTGGTACAGAACGTCATTGTGGTTGTCCTTATCGCCCTTGTGCTGACGATGGAACTTCAGATGCGACACATGGTGGAACGCCCGATGGGTCTGAATTTGAAGAACCTCTATTTTATAAAAAGCGACATAGACCTTAACGACATGAAAGGGGCGTTTGTTGACGAACTTCGCATTTTGCCCTGCGTTGAAGAAGTCGCTTCGGTTAGTGGGGTCCCTGGCCTTGGTAGCATGAGGATTGGTATGAAGAAAAAAGACAAAGAAGAGCAGACTATGGTCAATATGCTGATATGCGACAGCGTTGCGTCCCGAATACTCGGGCTTGAGATCGTGGAAAAATTCAAGGAGCCTGAAAGCACGGGCTTTGGTGGCAGTTGTTATATGACGCAAACGGCTTTTGCGGCAATGACGGGGATGCCCTACGGCAAATATGACTTTGATACACTCAGCGCGTGGACGGCCGAAAACATGGGGTTTGACGTTTGCGGCGTTTTAAGGGATTTCAATATGCTGGATGCTCTTCATGCCACCGACGAGGACCTGACCATCGTTTTTGCAGGTGGCGCTTTCGATGTACACAGCCAGATGTTGCTTGAAATCACGGGCGACCATAAGGAAGCCAAACGCGCCATCGATGCCTTGCTGAAGAAGTATCTGGAGCAGGCTTTTGGTGTTTATCTTGAGCCGACAAGCAACGACTTTGTGGAGACCCTGATTGCCAAGCAATATGACAAGACCCGTCGGCAGATGCGCCTCATCGAGATTATCTTGGGCGTGTCGGTGCTATTGGCCTTGCTCGGCCTCGTGGCCATGAGCACACATTTCGCCTCTGAGCGCGAGAAGACTATCGCCATCCGCAAGGTGTTTGGCGGGACTATGGAGAGCGAGATACGACGTAACTTGAAGGAATACATCATCATGATACTGATTGCCAACGCGATTGCCATTCCCTTGGCGGTGTGGCTGTGTAAGCGTTATTTGGAGGACTTCGCCTATCGGATTGACCTGCACCCATGGATTTTCGTGGTGACGGTGGTGCTGTCGTTTGTCATTGCCATCGGCTCGGTGCTGTGGCAGATTGTGTCGGTTGCGAAGGTGAATCCAGTGACGGCGCTTAAAAAGGAATAAAACTATACAACAATGAATAGACTAACCGACAAATTGATCAAAATCCTATCGTTGGGAATAGGTCTCGCCATTGGTATCGTGCTGATTGCCAAGGTGTGCTTCGAATTGTCGTACGACAGTTTCTACAAGGATGTGGACCGCATCTATTGGATTACCGAGAACATCATCTTCCAGGAAGGTGGCGACCCCACTGATTACATAGGCACTTCGGGAGGCATCGCCCCGGGCTTCAAGGCGGAAGTACCGGGCGTGGAAGCTGCAACGCGCTATTCCAATTTGCTCAACGGTAATCTTTATGATGAAAGCGACAACCTCATCACGGGTTTATGCATCGGTGCGGACAGTTGCTTCTTCGACTTTTTCAACCGTGATTTCCTTGCAGGCGACCCGATGCAGGCCTTGCAGGAGTACAATGGCAACATTGCCGTCAGCCGTAGCTTTGCGGAGAAGTTGGGCGGCGTGAACGAATCCATCGGCAAGCAAATCTATAGCGATGTATGGGGGCCGAACGTGAAATTGACCGTTGTAGGCGTGTTTGAGGACTTCCCGAAAAATGGTACCATTCAATGCGACATCGTGACAACCATTGCTGCGTTCGGCGAGTGGAGCATCAACAATTGGCTGGGCAACGACCGCTATCGCGGTTTTGTCAAGTTGGCACCCAATGTGGATCCCAACAGCCTGAAAGATGCCATCCGCAAGATGCAGGAGGCACACCAGCCTTTGGAGGAGTTGGAGCGTGATGGCTCAAAGATTTGGTACACGTTGACCCCTCTCGCCACCATGCACCGCCATGAGAAAACGATCAAAAACTATGTGCTGATTCTGTCGGTAGTGGCTTTCCTGCTGCTTCTGGTGTCGGTACTTAACTACCTGTTGATAGCCATCTCGGATGTGGTGAGACGCTCCAAAGAGATGGGCGTAAGAAAATGTTACGGTGCAGGCACGGGAAGCATCTACTGGATGCTCATCAAGGAAACGGCCTTGAACCTGTTTGCTGCATTGGCTTTGGCAGCCTTGCTGATATGGGCTTTCAATGGGGTCATCGAGTCATTGTTGGGCGTGCCAGTCGGCAGTCTTATGGTGCCGCAGACCCGTAGGGTGCTTGTCACTGTCATTGTTCTTATTTTCCTGGTCTCTGCTCTTATCCCCGCGATGATGTTCGTCAGGATTCCTGTATCGACTGCCTTCAGCGGATACAGGGAAAACAAGCGCCGTTGGAAACTCACATTGCTGATGGTGCAAGTCGGCATCAATGTCATCTTGCTGCCTTTGGTTATCGTGGCTGATAGGCAATACAACTCTGCTATGAACGCTGATATGGGCTACGATTACGAGCAGTTGCTGTATGTCCCGCTGAAAGGAGCGGACAAGGACAATTTGATACTGATTACAGAGAAACTGCGGCAGTATCCCGAAGTGGAGGCCGCTGAACTGACCTATAGCATCCCTTTGGACAAGACGTCTGGTAACAATATCATGCTGCCCGATAACCCGTCGAAGTATTTGATGGGTGTGTGCGACCAATATATGGCAACGGAGGGCTTCTTCGATATGATGGGCTTCCGTTTGATAGAGGGCAAAGCTCCGTCGAAGCCGAAGGATGTGGCTGTGAGTCAGAGCTTCGTGAAGGAGATGAATCTTTATGCCGACTGGAGCGATGGTGCAGTGGGGAAGGATATCCTGATTTCGGAGCACAGCGATGACGATGACGACGTTTACACCATTTGTGGCGTATATGAGGATTACATCATCGGCTCAATGATGGGCAGGGACGACCGCGCGACCATCCGCTTCTGCTGGAACACGGATTGGAACTATGGAACTGCTGATTGGTCGCGGGCGATGAATAAGCTTGTTGTGAAGGTGCGCGAGGTGAATCCTTCAACCATAGAAAAGGTGAAATCGGTCGTCGAGGAATGTCTGCCTGAGCGGAACAATATCGAGGTGACACCTTATACTGAATTGGTTAAGAAAGAGTATGCAGAATTACTCCAGATGCGGCGCACGTTCACCATAGGTGCTTTGTTCGCTCTGGCCATTGCCTTGATGGGCTTGATTGGCTTTGTGCGCGACGAGTCGAACCGCCGCAGCAAGGAGGTCGCCATTCGCAAAGTGAATGGCGCCGTGTCGGGCGAAATCATCAAGATGTTTGTGGTGGATGTGCTGAAGTTGGCCTTGATTGCGGCCTTGCTCGGCGTGGCGATAGCCTATTTCCTCGCTGGGAAATGGCTCGAACTGTTTGCCATGCGCATTGGCCTCTCGCCGCTGTATTTCATCATCGGCGTGGTGGTGGTGTTGGTTGTTGTGACCGTGGTGGTTGTGGTGAGTAGTAATAGGGTTGCTCGGATGAATCCTGTTAAATCTTTGAAGAATAATTAAAATGGAAACTATGCATATAGATTCCCTTCGGGAATGGAGGTTAGAGTTTTTGTTAACCGCGGCGGCCAGTGACGCTACAAATTGGCAACTTGTTCTTGCCGCCGCTGTATAAAATAGACAAGTACTCCATTCCCGCAGGGAATCTCAATCTTTAAATCTTAAATCTTTGAATTTTAAATCAGCCGAATATGGAAAACATGGATCGAAAAATCGAAAAGAAAAAAGGCATTGCGTTGGCGTTCACCAAAAAGGCGTTGCCATTCTGGGGCGCGGCTTTGCTGCTCGTCTTTATCCTCTGGCTTATCTTCAGGGACGACTCGAAGAAACTGCGCATCGATGCCGACAATATCAGCATCTCCATGGTGACTTCGGGCGAGTTCAACGACTATATCCGCATCAGCGGACAAGTGGCACCGATGACGATGATACAAATCAGCCCCTTGGAAGGCGGCGTGGTGCAGCAGATCGTCACCGAGGAAGGCAGTCGGGTCAAGGCTGGCGATGTCATTGTCATCCTGAGCAACGAGAACCTCGACATGCAGATCCTTACCTCGGAGGCCGACCTTGCCGAGAAGGAGAACATCCTGCGCAACACCATGATACAGATGGAACAACAGAAGCTGAGCGTGGAGCAGGAGAAGTTGCAGCTACAGATGGAGGTGCAACGCAACCGCCGCACATACGAGGCGCAGCAAGCACTTTACAACGACGGCCTCATCGCCCGCGAGGATTTCCTGAAAGCCGAAGAGGACTATGAGCTCTCGAGCAGCCGCCTGAGGCTGGTGGAGAACCGTGCCAAACAGGATAGCCTTCACCGCTCGGTGGAAATCGACAGGATGCGCGAGAGCCTCGAGAACATGCGCGTGAACATGATGATGATCCGTAAGCGCAAGGAAAACCTGACCATCAAGGCACCTATCGACGGCGAGTTGGGTCTCTTGGATGTGGTGCTCGGACAGTCGGTAGGGGCAGGCTCCAAGATAGGACAAATCAACAACCTCGACAGTTACAAGATTGAGGCTCAAATTGACGAGCATTACATCGACCGTGTGACGCCAGGCTTGGAGGCCACCTTTGAGCGGCAGAGCGAGCGTTATCAGGCGCAGATCCGCAAGGTGTATCCTGAGGTGCGCGACGGCAAGTTCAAGGCCGACTTCAAGTTCATGGAGCAGCAGCCCGAGAACATCCGCAGCGGCCAGACCTATTACCTCAACCTGCAACTGGGTCAGCCCGTGGAGGCGGTACTCATCCCGCGTGGTGCTTTCTATCAGAAGACGGGCGGCAAGTGGATCTATGTGCTCTCGCCCGACGGCACCAAGGCCACGAGACGTGATATCCACATCGGCAGGCAGAACCCGCAGTATTACGAGGTCATTGAGGGCTTGGAGCCTGGAGAGAGGGTAATTACTTCGTCGTATGATAACTTTGGGGAGAGTGATGTGCTGGTGTTTTGAGTGACTCCCCCTGGCCCCCTCTCAGAGGGGGAAATGCCAGGGGTTGAGACCCCTGGTTATGGTCGGGACACCCCTTCGGGGTTGGAGTCCGCTGGCGTGGGTTAGTTTAGAGTTGTTTAGTTGTTCAGTTATTCAGTTTCGTTATGCGCGCTTACGTGCTATCGGGATTACGTGCTTACGACGGGCTTTTCTGGCCTGCGGCCAGCCTCTCAGAGGGGGAAGGGACCTCACCCCAGCCCTCTCCTGGAGGAGAGGGGGAGGGTGGCAACCCCCTTGAAAAGGGGGATAAAAGAACGGAACATGAGAGGGACTTGGCTGGAGTGAGGCACCTGAGAAGGAGAAGCGGTATGCGTGCTATCGTGATTACGTTCTTACGACAGGGGGACGGCCTTCCACGGCCTGCGGCCAGTCCTTCTGAGAGGGGAAATCTGCCGGATGCGGAGGATAAGGAACGGAAAAAAGTAGGGACATGTGGTTTTGGAGGTTTTTTTCAGATTGTTGGTTTTCAAAGAGATACGATATGGACATTTGGAAAAAGTAGGGACATGGCCTTTTGGAAGGGGCTTGACCTCTTGACAAACGTTTTTTCTATATATTTTTGCGGATGTGTAGGAGAAACGGAACTGCGAGACTGACTCCCCTGGCCTGCGGCCACCCCCTCTGAGAGGGGGAAGTTGAGAGTTTAGAGTTGAGAGTTTAGAGTTGTGGGGAGTGGAGAGTTTTTAGTTGGGAGTTGTTCAGTTGTTCAGTTTAATGTCACGGGAAAAATGAAAGCCTATGAGGACTGTTTTTAAACTTGTTTTTTTGATGTCGGTTGCCATCGGGATGGTGGGCTGCGAGAGCCAGACGAAACGGATGGAACAGGCACAAGCCCTTTATAAAGAAGGTGTGCAGCTGCGGGAGCAACGCCGCTCAGAAGAGGCTGCCGAGAAGTTCCTGCAAGGACTGGCCATCGTGCAGGGCGCCAAAAAGACCACGGAAGCCATCCAGCTGGAAGGCCAGCTTTGCGACAACCTCGGGGCCATGTACCTGAAACACGGGCTCTTCGAGGATGCCTTCGAGCAACACCAACAGGCGTTGCATTGCTTCAAGCAGACCAACGATTCCACCGGCATGATGAATGCCTACTGCAACAGCGGGCGTGCCGTGCGGGCGCAGGAACAATACACGCAGGCGAAACATTACTACGACTCGGCGTTCCGCATCGCCACCTTCATGAAGGACACGGCTATGCTGGCCGACCTCCATCTGGAGATGGGGCGCGACTACTACATGGAGACGGGCAACTTCGCCAAGGGCATTGAGAGCGTGAACCGAGCACTGGAATGCGGCCTGAATGACAACGACACGGACATCGCCCACATGACACTGGGCATCCTTCATTATTATACACATGAGTACGACAAGGCGAAGGGCTATCTGAGAGAGGCGCTTCGCAGCGAACGCGCCGGACTGAAGATGTCGGTGTATCAGACACTTTACGCCATCGCCTACAGCGAGGGTGACTACCAGCAGGCGGTGCAATACCACACGCTGTTTTCGGACAACCTGGTGCAATCGGAGGCGGAACACTCCAACGAGACCATGCAGCGTATCAAGGCGGAATATGAGCTGAAGGCGCAGCAGAGCGAGCTGGAGAGCCTGCACCGCACACGTGACCTGAAGCTGTATCTGATCATCGCCTTGGCGGTGGTTGCCTTGCTGGTCATCCTGCTGATTGTGAGGAAGAAAATCAGCGACCACAAGTTGGAGATGGAGCACTTTGGGCGGCAGGTGGAACGCGACCAAAACCGCATCCACGAGTTGGTGAGCGACATGGAGACGCTCATCCGCACCAACGACGAGCTGCGCCGCAGCCAGCAGAGCCTCCCGCAGAAGGATTTCATGATGATTGAGAAGATCATGGCACGCAACAAGATTATGGCGACGGCGCAGGCACTCAGCGAGGAGATCAACGCCGACTCGCTGGACTTCGAGCTGACGGACAACGACTGGAAGGACTTCATCGGCCTGACGGACTTGATTTTCGACGGCTTTTCGCATCGCCTTCTCGAACTCTATCCCAAGCTCGGCAAGTGGGATGTGCGCATTTGCTGCCTGTCAAAGAACGGATTCTCCAACCAGGTGATTTCTATCCTGCTTGACACGCAGACGGACTCGTACTACAAGCGCAAGACACGCATAAAACAAATGAAGATGGACCTTGGAGATGATAATCGTACTTTTGAGGAGATAGTTAATGCTGTGTAGCTTATGGCTTTTGGCAGATCCCCCACAGAGCCTCATTGCGGGCGTAGACCCGCAATCTAATGAACAAAGGGGGACTGCCAAAGGCTAGTAGCCAGCGGCCAGCAGCAAAAGAATGAAATTAAATAAATAACAATCAAATAATTAGATCTATGAAAAAGTTGTTCATTACAATGGCATTAGTGCTTGCCTTTTTGGGATGCTTTGCGGAGATTAATTTCGACTTCTCCGCTGTATGCGAAACGGGGCAAACGCTTTACTATCTCATCACGGACGGGGAACAAAAGACCGTCAAAGTGACCCATCCTAACCAACCGCTCTACCCCACTGGTTTCTGGTGGGAAGGCTACGAAATGCCTCAAGGCACGATGAGTCTGCCTTCCACGGTAATTTACGAAGGGGAGACCTACACCGTGACTGCTATTGACGATTGTGCCTTTTTTGAATGTGACGGCTTGACGGGAACGCTGGTCATACCAGGCAGCATCACCGATGTTGGCGATCATTCTTTTTACGCTTGCACGGGATTGCAAGCCGTCGAATTGCAGGAAGGCGTCACCACCATCTGGCACAGAGCCTTCCAATCCTGTAGCGGCATTGCCTCAATAACCCTTCCCAATACCATAACGACAATCTTTCACGAGGCCTTTAGCGATTGCTCCTCTTTGACTTCGCTATATATCCCTGCTTCCCTCACGACTGTTTATGCGAGCGTGTTTACTCTGGAGCCCTCAATGGAGACCATCACGGTTGACGAAAACAACCCGCGTTTCTATTCCGAAAACAATGCCATCATTACCAGAGACGACAGCACACTGTTTGTGGGATGCAAAACCACCGTCATCCCCGACTATATTGTGGCTATCGGCGAGAATGCTTTTTATGGTTGCGGCGACGGTGGCGATCTTGTGATCCCCAACTCTGTTTTGACCATCGGCGACTACGCTTTCCAGTATAGCCATTTCTCCGGCACACTCACTCTTCCCGATTCGCTAACCACAATTGGTGCTTTTGCTTTTGCCAACAGCGAATTTTCTGGTTCGCTGATCATCCCTAATTCAGTGACATATATAGGGACAAGGGCTTTTGAGTATTGCCCCAACTTCACTGGTGAACTTAGAATCTCCGAGTCGTTGAGCACCATCAATCATGCCGTTTTCTCTGAATCCGCCTTTACGGGAACGTTGGTCATACCGAACTCGGTGACTTCCATTCATAATATGGCGTTTGACCATTGCTTGTTCTCCGACCTTGACTTGGGGAATGGAGTGACCCATCTCTTCGGCGCCGCTTTTTCCGATTGTGAGAATTTCACTGGCGTTTTGAAAATTCCGGCATCTGTCACCAATATTGAGAACTATGTTTTCAGAAACACTCGTTTCAGCGAAATCTATTCCTGCAATCCAACACCGCCTGAACTTGACCAATACACTTTCGCTGGTTATGGTGCCGTTTACTTCTACGACCCCAACATTCCAATCCATGTTCCAGTCGGCAGCAAGGAAGCCTATCAGAATGCTGCTTATTGGGATTATTTTCAGAACTTTATCGAAGACATCGCACCGAGAGAATGGTACTACGAAATCCAGAACGACAACGGTAGCATCACCTACCAATACCTCTATCAGGCTGGTGACACCATCGTCCAAGATGAGCCAACGCATATTCTTGTGAGAATCAACACACTTTATGACAAGGATGTACATACTGATGTGACGCATGAATACGTTTATGAGCGCGACGACAAACTGTATTGGTGGAACAAGACCTTGGAAGAGTTTACCGTGCTGTATGACTACGAAGCCGAGGTGGGTGACACTTGGGAAATCATGGTCGGCACAAGAGTCATCGACATGCATGTGGACGCTGTGGAAGAAATAGAATACGAAGGCAGGGTTTGGCGGATGCTTCGCGTAAGCGACCCCGAAGACCTTTTCAGCGGCGACATCGTCTGTGGCATCGGCCATCTCACCAGTTTCTTCCCCGAAAGGCTGATGGACAATGGCGACGGTATACGAGTTGAAGGTCTTCGTTGCTATTGGATTGAAGATGAATTGGTGTTCAAATATGGTGACGAGGACTGCGATGCGGTCATTAGCGACCTGCATGGGGTGGAGGACGGCCCTTCGACAGGCTCAGGGATCGTATTCGCGGTTTATCCTAATCCTACCGATGGCGTTTTGTTTGTAGAGACGCGCCATGGCACGTCTCTACCCAACCCGAACTACCGCATCAGCAACCTGATGGGACAGGCTGTCCTCACGGGTAATATCACCGTTGAAACCCAACAGATTGATGTGTCGGCATTGCCCGAGGGGATGTATTTTATTACCTTCGCGGGTGAAACGCAGAAATTTGTGGTGAATAAATAAAGATCAAAAACATACGACTATGAAAAGACTAGTATTAACATTAGTGATTTGCCTCGGCTGCCTTGGTGTCCTTGAGGCGCAAGACAACATCTGGAAGCCTATCAACACACAAGGCCTCTTTTTAGGTGCAGGTCCGGATGGAAGCCTCTTCGCCCATCACGGCTATAGCGGTCTCGCCCGCTCGCAAGATGAGGGCGCGACCTGGCAGATTGTGGCAGGCTACCAAACTGGTTTTGATTATTATTTCAACGTTTACTGTTTCTGCGCCAGTCCAGAAGGCAGGGTCTTTGTATTCAATGAAGATTTGAATGCTGTGGTGTATTCCGATGATAACGGCGACTCATGGCAACAAACAGATGGAATACCTACAACTCAAGTCCAATGGGTGCATGGATTGTACGCAGTAAACAATGACACTATTATTGGCTGGACCCAAAGATGGAACGATGCAAACAGGGTCTTTTGGACTATGGATGGAGGTCAGACATGGGATTACACCGAGTTGAGTTTCATGGATGAGTACCTTGACATCAGTGATGTGATTGTCAACGAAGCCGGAGACGTCTATGCTGGCATCTGGTATTATTCAGGTTATCACAGCGGTATCTATCATTCCACTTTGTCAGATATGCAGAATTGGGAATTAGCCGCTTTCGATGGTGCCGCGATTTTCGATTTGGCGTTTGACCCCGAAGGCAACGTGGTAGCAAGTTATTTTTGGACTGGCCTGGGATACAGCCACGAGCCTGGATTCTATTTGTTTGGATCAACCAGTTTCGGCATTGCCGACAACGGAATTATATACAACTGGAATCCAACCGCAAACAATACCGCGACACTGACCTATTCTTTTGACCATGGTGAGCATTTCACTGAAATAGGCGAAGGACTTCCTCTTTCGGAACCAGCCCCTGGTGGACAAGACGGAACGCTCACGAAAGGTTTTGACAACCATTTGTATTTTTACGGTAATGGTCAGTATTGGAAGAGCATTCGCAAGGCAGATTACATCCTTGAAAACTTCCCCTTGGAAAACACGGCCTGGGTGCAGTTCTACCGTTCGATGTACGAGGACTCCACCTATTACCAGTTGGGCATCAAAGGCGATACGGTGGTGAACGAAACGGCTTACAAGAAGGTCATCAATTGCGCCCATCTGGGTTATCCCATAGAAGGCGAGTGCTTCGGCGGCATCCGTGAGGACGGGGACGGCAAATGCTATTTCATGTCGTTTGTAGATGCCATATTTGCCCCGTGGCCCTTGCATTATGATTGTGAGGCAAACACCGAATACCCCCTTTACGATTTTTCGCTTTCGGTGTGCGATGTGTTCCAGACGATTGGTCTAACGCCTCATGTCGTATTTGATACCGCCGAAATGGAACTCAATGGCAGCACAAGGAAGGTACTTTGGTTTGACAACAACTGTGACAATGGGAATTATTATGATTACCAATGGATTGAAGGCATTGGAAGCACCCATAGCCTGTTGTATCCCATTCAGGATGAGCCTGACAACGGGCCGGAATACCGTTTGGTGGAGGTTTGGCAGGACGAGGAACTGCTATATAAGAATCCGCATTTTCTTGACTATGTCCCCTTAGTTCAAGAGGCCAACAACCGCCAGAAATGGAATGTGGTTTACATGGGTTCCATGAACTATCCGAATGATTACTTTACTGAAATCCAAAGTGTTAGGGATAATATCAACTTGGATGGCGTGGACTATAAACTTGTTTGGAAGGAAGATGTGTATGATTCCAAAAGAATTGCAGGCGCAGTTCGTGAAGATGACAAGAGGGTGTATTTCCGCAGATACTGGCAGCAGTCCTACCAAGATGAGGTGTTACTTTATGATTTCAACCTGACCGTGGGCGATACGGTCACCGTGAACTATTTTGAAAAGTTGATTGTGTTGGAAGAATCCCAAGTTCTAGTACAAGGCATCATGAGGAAACAACTGGGTCTTGCAATGTATTTTGACAATGGCACCACAGGTGAAATAGAAGAATACTGGATTGAAGGCGTGGGCAGCACTTACGGTTTCCTGAACAGTGGCTATGAAGGCTGGGACGGTGCGTTTGTCTATCTGTTGTGCTACCATGAGGACGGCAACCTGATTTGGGACAACGAGGAGTTTGACGATTGTGTGATGAATAGCGATGGAGCACCTGCGACATTTGCTCCCCAAGGCGCGGAATGGTATTTCGATGTGTTCAACCCATGGGGCACGCATCCTGAATATCAGAGGTTTTTCGTGGATGGCGACACGATCATCCAAGGCCATCAGTGCAGCATCATTAACCAGAATTTTGTTGATACTGGGCATGAAGGGGGAGAATTTGTGTACGAGGAAGACAACAAGGTGTATTGGTTCAACCCGACCTCAAACGCCTTCTCGATTTTGTACGACTTTGATGCCGAAGCGGGCGAATCGTGGGATTACGAAGTAGGTGAATGTTCGCATCAGGTGACTGTCGATAGCGTTGGCAGTGTGACATGGAATGGACACAATTACCGCACGCAGTGGGTTAGTTATTATGAAGATCCTTGGGTTGGTTCTAGCGGGAAAGGAAAAATCATGGAAGGAATTGGCTATGAGAAAGGCTTGTTTCCCAGCATTGCTGTTTGTAATGGATGGGAAGTGTTTGATGCAAGTGAGATAGAATACCTTCGTTGTTATGTTAAAGATGGCGAGATGCTTTATCACGAAGGGGGATATGATTGCGATGAGACTACTATCACACCTCCGAGCCATCCTGAATGGTACTATGAAATCCTGAATGAGAATGGCACCATCACCTACCAATATATGTATCAGGCAGGAGACACCATTATCAACGATGAGCCGACGCATATCCTTGTGAAAATCAACACGCTTTACGACAAGGGATTGCGCGAAGAGGTGACGCATGAGTATGTCTTTGAACTCAACGGCAAGCTGTATTGGTGGAACAAGCGCTCGGGGTTGTTCACTGTGCTGTATGACTATGAAGCCGAAGTGGGCGACAGTTGGAACATTTTTGTCGGCACGGAAATCCTTACCATGCATGTGGATGCAGTTGAAGAAATCGAATACGAGGGCAGGATCTATCGGATGCTGCGTGTAAGCGATGCGGACGACATCTTCAGCGGCAATATTGTGTGTGGTATCGGCCACCTCACCAGTTTCTTCCCAGAAAGGCTGATGGACAAAGGGGACGGCGTGCGCGTGGAAGGTATGCGTTGCTATTGGAATGAAGGCGAACTGGTGTTCAAATACGGTGACGAGGACTGCGACGCAGTCATTAGCGAACTGCACGGTGTGGAGGAGGACAGCCCTTCGACTCCTTCGACGGGCTCAGGAACCGCAGGGACCTTTGCGGTTTATCCTAATCCTACCAACGGCATTTTGCTTGTACAGACGTTGCGCGCAACGTCTCTACATGCCCAAACGTATCGTATCACCAATGTGATGGGTCAAACCCTATTGACAGGTAAAATCACGGCTGAAACCCAACAGATTGATGTGTCGGCATTGCCCGAGGGCATGTATTTCATTACCTTTGCAGGCGAAACGAGGAAATTTGTGGTGCAATAATTGTGGTCTTGTAGGGCTGTCGTACCACGGCAGCCGCACGCTGAAACGGCACAGCGGCTGCCATGGTTCTTGAGTCTGTCGAAAGACAGTGTGACAACCCTACAAACCGAAACGAATAATAGGAACATCATTTTAACCTCAAAAAATCTATGAAAAACCTACGGCTATTTGCCATCCTTGCGTTCCTACTGTTGGCGGGGAAAATGACCATGGCCCAAACCGACCTCGAAGCCTTGATGGCCACACGAGGGGAATATTTCTTCTCCCTACCTTTACAACAATGTGAAGAGGCCAAGCGGCTCACCCGCCTTTGTTCCGTCGACAAACTGGAAGGCAACCGTCTGATTTGTTATGCCAACGAAGAGCAATACCGCCAACTCCTTGCCATGGGCTATCAGCCTACGCTGCTCATGCCGCCTTCCATGCAAGAACATCACGCCATGTGGGACGGCACGAACCGCGAAGCTTACGATTGGGATGCCTATCCTACCTATGAGGCCTACCAGGACATGATGAAGCGATATGCCGAGGATTTTCCTGAACGGTGCACATACTTCGATTTGGACACATTGGCGAGCGGACGCAAGCTCATGTTTTGCCGCTTCAATAACGGAGAACCTAATGGCAAGCCCAAGTTTCTTTACACTTCCACCATCCATGGCGACGAGCTGACAGGCATGATGCTCATGCTCCGCCTCATCGACGAACTTTGCACCAGCGATGATCCTAGGATCCTGAATTTGCTCGACCAGCTCGACATTTTCATCTCACCCTGCACCAACCCCGACGGCACCTATCACGGGGGCAACAACACCGTCTATGGCGCCCGTCGCAACAATGCCAACGACGCAGACCTGAACCGCAACTACCCCGACTTCGACAATGGTCCTCATCCCGATGGCAAGGAATATCAGCCTGAAACCCTGATGATGATGGAACTTGCCGAACAATATCCCTTTACCATGGCGGCAAACTATCACGGCGGTTCCGAAGTGATGAATTATCCTTGGGACACCTACCAGCCCCTGCATCCAGATGACGAATGGTGGCAATTGGTGTGTCACGAATATGCCGACTTGACTCATGAACACGATACCATGTATATGAGTGGTTTCGACAACGGCATCGTCAACGGTTATGTGTGGTATCCCATCTATGGCAGCCGCCAGGATTACATGAACTTTTACCAGCAATGTCGCGAGGTGACCATCGAATGCTCCATCCCCTATACGCCAAATCCGTCGACAATGCCCATGTATTGGACCTATAATCACGAGAGTGTGTTGCGTTACATGGAGCAATGCCTTTATGGGATTCACGGCACGGTGACGGATTCGGTCACAGGTGTGCCTTTGGAGGCAGAGGTCACCATTCTCACCCACGATCATCACGGTTCTGCCGTCAGCAGTCATTTACCTGTTGGCGACTACCACCGTCCCATCAAGGGCGGCACCTATGAGGTGACGTATTCTTGCGAGGGCTATTACCCCAAGACCCTCACCTTGACGGTGGCAGACTGGGAGACCTTGGTGCAGGATGTGCAATTGGTACCGGAAGGGTATGGGGTTGAGGAAGGCGGCCCTTCGACAGGCTCAGAGACCGCAGGGACCTTTACGGTTTATCCTAATCCTACCAACGGCGTTTTGTTTGTAGAGACGCGGCGCGCCACGTCTCTACCAGACCAAACCTACCGCATCACCAACCTTATGGGCCAAACCGTCCTTTCCGGCAATATCAACGCTGATAACCAACAGATCAATGTGTCAT